>Ga0214919_10008344_pt1 | contig 13675 bp, 1 predicted proteins | sample LL1503_MetaG_FD_177994 | JGI IMG/M metagenome (GOLD analysis project Ga0214919, IMG submission 177994) | Freshwater microbial communities from Lake Lanier, Atlanta, Georgia, United States - LL-1503 | ecosystem: Environmental > Aquatic > Freshwater > Lake | place: USA: Georgia | collected 2015-03-15
TTGGCTTATTATTTCTAATTTTAGAAATTTCAATTTATGAAAGAAAAAAGGGTGTTTAATACACCCTTTTTTTATTTTATGGCCCATTCTTTTCTAAACTCATCATCATACAAAGCATAAAAGTTTAATCCTTCTTTTGTAATTGGTAAAAGTTTAAATAAATATTTAGCAGGTTTATTTTTATCCATTCCTTCTTCATCATTTGCTGCAAAATTATAAATTTGACCAATTCCTTGTGTTAAAAATCTTTCAAAATCTTCTCCTACCCCCACTATAGGTATTGGATTTTTAAGCATTTTTGTAAATTCTGTTGGTGAATAATAAAATGAAAATTCATTTTGATATTTTTGTAATGCTTTTTTAGCATATTTTTTAAATCCTGAAACATCCTCATCGTCATCATCATCTCCCATACCCCAAAATAATAATGACATACAGCTTGTCAACAGTATTAGTTCTCTCATCATAGATCTTACATTTCCTATATACATATCTACAAATTCAGCTTCTGTCATAAACTCATCTGCACTTGATATTTTTCCTTCAGCAAGCAATCTAATTATAAATTCTTTATGTCTTTTCTTAGCTTCTTCGATAGTATTATTTCCAAATCCAAATATCATTTCTTTAAGTAGGGGTAACACTCTACCATTTATAATATGTTTTAAAAATAATCTAGTCTTACCATATTGCCAAGTTTCTAAATCAACATCATAAGTCATATCACCAAATCTTTCTGCCATCATTTGTGGCATCCATGATCTATACTGCATTAGCACTTGGCCAATTAATCCCATTCTTATTGTAGTCATATCATCTCTAGTAGCATTACCTATTATACCTTTAAGAGTTTTTTGAACCACTGCTTTAAAATTAATTGCAGCATCACTATTTTGTTCTAAGCCAGGAATTGAAAACTTACCATTTTCAACTTTCCCAACAGCTTTTAATGATTTTGTATTTTGTAATTCTTCTATTTCTTTATCTATTTTTTTCTGTACTCTTTTTCTTTCATTTTCAGGAAGCTTATAAAAATTAGCATAATCATTTTGTTTTTTAACAAAATCTCTAATAGAAACTATATTTTTTCCATCAAACATAAATGTTCTCAATAATGTAGCTGCTACAGGATATGTAGCCCATTTATCACCATAATGTTGCATGACTAATAAATGATCCCACTTTAAATTTCTCTTTTTCCAACTAGTTGATAAATTTCTAACATCACTTTTTTGTCTATCATCTAATCCTAAATCAAAGAAATCAATTCCCAAGTTTGTAACTTCATTATTAGAAGTAAAATCAGCAGTACCTTGTATCCAATCTTTTTCTGTAAATATTATTCTTTTACTTGCTTGAAAAAAAGCATTACCTGTACCACCAACAAAAGTTGCAGTTCCAGATAACACATTTAAAGCCAATGTTTTAAAAGTTGCTGCTTTTATTACTTTTTGAGCGGCTTTTGTTAATGAATAATCTTTTCCTTTTATTGGTATTGCTTTATCAACATCTGAACCTTTTATTTCACCATATATATAATAATTTATATAGTCTTCTAGTATACCAGCATTAATAGTATTTTCAGCAATTGTTGTTTTATCAGGTTTTACTACACCCCACATATTAGTTTCAAGACGTGGTTTAATTTTTTCTATTTCTAATAAAACATCTGATTTATCTCTTATAGAATCCATTGCTTCATAGTTATACATTTGCTGACCCCATATAGAAAATACACTAAACAAATCTTTTGATTTATTAGAATAATCAATTGATCCATCTTCTTTTTCAACACCTAAATCTTTCTTAAAATATACTTTCATTTGTTTTTTAAGAACACCTGTTAAAGGATCAATGTTTCCAAAACCACTTTCAGAATCTACTACCAGTGATTCAAATTGACTTTGTATATCATATATGTTTTTAAATGAACTTCCTAATATGTTTGTAATAGCACTTTGATATACTCCTGGAATAAATCTACTACTATATCTATCTAACATTCCTATTTTTGAAGAATATTTAATTAATTCTTGAAAAAATTCATATGTATTTTTTAAAGGTTCATTTATATATTTTCCTGAAGAATCTTTGGCATATATTGTTTTATATTTTTCACTTTGCCATTTAGCTTTAGGTTTAACATAAAAATTCTTTTTATTAAAATAAGCAACCTTACTATTTTTACTATGTCTTTCTATCCATCTATCAATTAAATTTTGTTTACGGTGTTCTGTTTTTTCATCTTTTTCAGGGTATCTTTCTTCTACATTATCTTTAAAAGTTTGCAAATCTTTTTCATAAGCTACATCATCAAAATCTGTGTTTTCTTTAAACCATTTTGCATCTTCATTTTTTAAAGCTTCATCTCTAAGTTTAAAATATTCTGATGAATATATTCTAACAAAATCACCATTCCAATTTCCTTTAGAATCTATTTCAAGAATTGGATTAAATATATTTTCTCCAGATAATCCTTTTTTTCTAGCCCATTCTTCATGTTCTTTTCTAAGAGTCTGTAATTTACTATTTAAATCTTTTATTTTTATATTTCTTTGAGCTTGTACTCTTCTTAGTATTTTAGCAAATGTATTCATTGCTGCTGTACTTAATGTAGTCAATGATCTAAAAGTTCTTTTTATAAAATCCATTTGCACTTCAGGATTTAATAATGTTGTTATACCTTCTTCTTGTGCAAATTCACTCCCTAATCTTGCCATAATCCCACTTGGATTTTTTTCACCAGGTATACCTTTAATATCTATCAATAATGCTTTTGCATTTTGACTCATTTTTAAAAAATCTTCTTGTAAGTTTTGTAAATATTCTTTTACATCTGGATTTGTTTCTGTTTTTAATTGATTTTTAATATCTACAAATAGCTTTTCTAGATAAACACTTCCTTCAACATATACATTTAATATTAATAAAGAATCTTTAACATCTTTTAAATCAAATGTACCATCTTTTATTTTTCTTAAATATTTATTGATTTCATATAATCCATTTTCTATAAATACTGTCATATCTTTTCTGATATGAAGATCATTTATAGCTTTTTTTAGGATATTAAGTTCATCATGTTTAAATGCTTTTTCAGCTTCTTGTACATCACCTATTGAAATTTTTTCATATACAGCATTAAGTTTTGCAATTAAGGAATCAATTTTAGCATCCCCGGTAGATTCATCAAGCATAACTACAGGAAGTAAGTAATCTTTATCTGCTGGAATATTTTTAATATTATATTCCATTTCAATATCCTTAAGTGCTGTTGGAGTTAATTTACCATTTACATTAGAAACTATATATTTAGTTGCTATTGGTATAGCTCTTATTTTACCAAACTTGTATATACCATATTCTTCCATTAAGATTTTTTTATATTCTCCTAATTGAATTCTATATGCTAAAGGTTTAAACCATTTTAATTCTGTCTGATCTTTATTTATTTGTTGACTTTTCCAATCATAAATATGAGTTGTTCCATCTGGTTCCATTATTAATAAATCTATAGTACCTGGAAGATTTCTTTTTCTACTATACAATCTAACTTCAGCTAAAAATTTAGTTCCTGGTTTACCTTTGAATTCATTAAGCAAAGACATAACATATTGTTCTAGCTTACCATAAATAACATCATTTGTTTTTATTTTAGTTATAGGACCTGGTGTAGCTTTTATATCACCATTTTTATCAACAAATCTTCTCAGTATACTTTCTAAATCAGCATGTATATCTGTACCTTTTTCAGCTGAAAATTCATCAATTGTTTTTCTAACATCTGTTCTTGAATCAGTTGGAAATCTATTTTTATACCATGGATCAACCACATTGTTTGTTACACTTCTTGGATTACCATTTTTATCAATAATGTCTTTTCCATTTTCAGTATAAGTGTGTTTTTTCTCACCTGTTTTAGGATTTATACTTTCATCTAGTTTTATAACATCTTGATCTTTTATAAGTTTTTCAATTCCAGATTGAGCTTCTAGTTGAAAATAAGTTTCATTACTTTCTACATCTAGATTTAAATCTGAAATATCATTATTTATTATTTTTTGTGCTGCTTCTGCAAAAGGATTAGTTGAATTTTGTTTAAAAACATTTTTAATCCATTCTAATAGTTTAGCCCACCAAGACATAGCTGAATTTATCTTATCTTTGTTTTCACCATTTGTTTCATTTTTAATAATGTGGGTCATTATAAGCTTACCAATTGCTTCTTTTTTAAGTTTGTTTATGTTTAATGTACCATCTGCATTCTTATAAGCTTTATTATTTCTATATTGATCAACAGTTTCAGAATATATTTTATAACCTGTTATTTTATCAAACATTTGTTTATACAAAGGATTACTTTCACCAAGCATTTCTACAAAAAAGTGAGCTGCTTCCTCTGATAAAGTTGTTATGTCCGACTTACCTTCTACAACTTGAATTATTTTATTAAGCATATCAGCAACAGCAATTCCTGATAATTTATTTCCTTTGCTATCTGTAAGATTTTGAACTAATTTAATGTTCACTCCTATTGATGCTAAAAAACTTTTAATTTTATTATCAATATTTTCAGAAGGTTTTTCTTTTGATTGTGCTTCTTCTTGTAAATATAAAAATTCATTTTTTTCTATATCTCTATTTTTAAAATCAGATGTTCTATAATCTTCTTGATCTTTTTCACGTTGAAACATTCTTTCATCTGCTCCATGAGGTGAAAGAGAAAGTTTACCAAAATATATATCTTGAATAGATGAAAATATATCTTTAAACTGCTCATTAGAATCTACATTATAAACAAAAAAATCAACTGGTATATGAAGTTGAGATAAATTATTTATTTTTTCATCAGATAAAATTTTATCATTTTTATCTGTGAATACAGTTACTTTAGGTGAAACAAGTTTAACATTAGCAACTACATTATCTTTTTCATCAAGTATTGTATATTTATATAAATTATCTCTTTCATTTCTTTCTATATTACTAAACTTATATCCTTGTTTTGGAATTAAATAAGCATAAGTTGTATATGTTTTTTGTTTATTTTCCCAACCACCATGAATTGGAACAGCATTAATTTGATTCATTTGATCAATAAGTCTGTTGTATTTTTCAAGACCTGTTTCTAAATCATCATTTTCAACAATAAAGTCTAAATCATGTATAGGTGCTTTAGATGGTCTATATATATTTTCTCCTTGACCTGCTATTGCTAGACTTCCTACTAATTTAAATCCAAATCTTTTGCCAGAATAAGTGTCAATTATATTTTGTGCTAATTTATTTCCAGCTACAGCTTGTTCATAATTTAATTTTTCAATTTTAGATGTTGGAGAACCTATAAAAGCTTCATTCTCTTGTAATACATTAACTGCAATTTTATCAGCAGCATCTTTAAAATAACTTCCTTCTTTTATTATAAATGGTTTTGTAAGATTAGTTAAAAATTCAGTTACTGCTTCAAGTATTTTTTGAAATAGATTTCTTTCTTCTTTTGTTTTACCTGTCCATTTTTGTAATAAAGATTCTGTAACAAGTTTACCTAATGCTTCTACTTTAACTTGTTTTTCATTATTATAAACTGGCATATACTCATCATATACTGCCTGATATCCTGACCAATCTTTAATGTTATCCATTAAATCTCTTATTAATGGATGTGTTTGACCCATTAACATTACAACCATATGAGCAGCTTCTTCTGGTATTGTATCTAACTTTTTTTCTACAGAATGATATATGATTTTATTAAGAACATCTGTAGCACCTAATGCATCAACACCCCATCTTTCTTTAAAGTTATTTATTTCAGTAGATTTAACACCATATTTAGAAAGAAAATTTAAAAGTTTTGCATCTAATTTTTTATCAGCTTTTTTTACTTCTTGAGATGTAATTTGATATTGTAAATTATCTTCTTTTCCTATTGCTTGTAGACTTTTATCAATTTCTATTTCAGCTAATAGTGGATTACCTGTTCTTTCAAGAGCAGCTTTAAATTCTGGGGTGTTAGGATTTATACATGCCATATTAGTAACATTCTTTTAATTTGTTTATTGTATTTTCTTTATCTTTAACTAAAGCTTCATTAATATAATTAATAGCTTCTTCTTTAGACATTTTATGTTTAGCTGTAAAGTTAGTTATAATTTCTTGTTTCCTTTGATTAGTAAATTCTGTTAGTTCATCAAAAGTTATAACTGGTTCATTTAATGCATAATTTACTTTTGAATTTTCATCATTAATTTCATTATTTAATAAACCAGCTTTTGACAGCATTGTTTTTATTTTAGGCATATTCTTTCTTGTATAATCTTTTCTTGTAGTTCCTTGCCTACCAAGATCAATGTTTTCAGCAGGTAAAACAAGTTTAATATTATCTTCAGATTGTATAGTTTTAATAAGTAGTGGTAAAATTTCTTCAATAGATCCTTCACCATGACCTAATCCTGCTAATGGAAGTAGATAAGTTTTATCTTCATTTTCTCTCGCAACTTTAATCAAACTTTTTAAACTTTCTTTAAGTAATTCCATGTTATTGTTCATTGACATGTTATCACTCCATACTTTTTTAACGGGTAGTTGTACAACTTCATCATTAGCTTTAAATCCACCATCACCTTGTTTTATTAATCCTTTTGCTTTTGCTAATTGTGCTAAACCAGCTCCATGCACACCTCCTAAGTTAGTAGTAATTACAGGTATCCCAGGTAGAGCAAATATATCTCCTTCTAAAACTTTTTCATTCTTAACACTTTTTTCTTCTGTAGGTGCTTTAGTAATAACAGCTTTTAACTGATCTTTCCAATTAGCATCAGCCATGTTAATGGTAGGTATACCTTTTCTTCTAGCCATTTCTACAGCCTGTCCTGTACCACCTTCTGGTCTAATACCTTTAGTTTCTTGAGCATAAAATAATACAAAGTCTACAGGTGTATCTAAATTTTCACCAAATACTTGATTAGTATTTCTAGCCATGAGTTTTTTAGCACCTTCTTTTAAAGCACTAGGGTTTGGATGTATTTCTTGCATTACAGCCATTTCTCTTTGACCAACAGGTTTATCTACACCAAATAAATTCTTTTTGGTAGCTCCTAAAGAAAATGCTCTATCTGCTCCTTCCTCATCTAACCCAACTTTACCATTATGTTTTTTAGAAAAAGCTAATCTTTCTTCATATTGTGCTTGATATTTTGGATCACTACTTGGTTTAGCAGTAAAAGTTTTACCAGTGTTTAAAGTGTACCCTATACCTTCAAGGTACTTAGCAGCTTCAGTCATTAAATCTAACACCTTTTGTGGAGTTTCTCTACTACCTATACCTGCATAAGTCATTGTAGGTGTAGCAGACTTAGAAGGTAAAGAATCAAACACAGGTCTTGACTTACCATCACTTGGTATAGTAGGTGTAGAAGAAACTGGGGGTAAGGGAGTTTGTTGAGCAGTTGGTTGATTCCAATTATATCTGTTAATTAAATAATCTAAAGCTGTAGCATGAGAAGGCTCATTAAGTTCAGCATAATATTGAATAGGTTTATTTTTTAATTCTCCTGATTTTAATTGTTTTAATATCCAATCTTTTCTTTCAGGTTTTATATTTTTAAACTTATCTGTTGTTAACCAATCAATATAATTTTTAACAGCTTCTTCTGTAGAACTTGTTTTTATAGTACCTGTTCTATTAAAAGAAGCCCAAGGATTAGAAAAACTTAAATCAGAGGAAGTTTCCATAGAATAAATTCTATTATTATTTTGAGCTTTTTTTATGTTAGCATCTCTATCATATTTACCATCTTTTGTTTGTATGTTAGAAAAAACTACATTTTCATATTGAGTCTCATCACCCAATTCAGGATATACTTGTTCTGATGGGTCATCTTGATTATTTTGTTTAGCCCTATATGCTTGGGACATAATTCTTTTATGATCTTCTATAGCTTGTGTATATTGTGATTCATCAATATTAATATTACCTTTAATTATTGATTCTACATCTGGTGTTGCATATGCTTCTGTTAAATACATTCTATTTCCTAATATATTTATTGGGGTGTATTTAATAAAACTATCTGGTAATTCTTTTCCAATATCTTTTCCTGTTGAATCATATAATTTTATTTTTTCAAAAAGAATTACATCATATATATCATCCCATTTTTTATTCTTTATAAGTTTTTGTACTTCCTCTTTTTTACCTATTAGTTCTTTTTTAAGATATTTAACAACAACATAATCATCTTTAAAATACTTATCAGATTTATTTTTTATTTCTATAGAAACATTGTTGTCATTGGTAAAACTAGTTTGTTTAGTTATTGTTTTTACTAATTTACTGTTATAATAATTGTTTTGATTAAACTGTTTCCAAACAATATCTGGAGTAAAATTAATATCATCATTAGATAAAAAGTTATCAAATATATTTCCTACAATTTCTGAATAAAAATCTAACGGTAATATTTTTGTAAATGAAATAGGAGACTGTTGTACACCAGATTGAAGAATTGAAAATACACTTAACTCTTGTACAAATTTTTTCAAATCTTCATTATTCATTCTATCAGCATAATCATATAGTTCTACAAGTGATTCACCAAAAGTATTAATTTCATAGGTTGACATTTTTGTATTAAATATCTTTACATTATTTGTACTATTTACATCAGAATTAATAATACCAAATAATGTTTCTAATGCTTTATTATTAGGATATAATTTTTGATATTTTTTTAATGTAGAAGCAATAGAATTTTCTCCAAGAAACATTTTTGAATAATTAGAATTTAAAGAAGATTCTTTTCCTTCTGATTTTATTTTAACAACATGTGTTAAATAAGTTAAAAAGAAATTTTCATATCTATTAAGTAAAAGTACTTTTTCATCATCTGTCATAAAAGCATCTGTATCATTTATTATATCATAAACTTTTTGCATAAAAGGTCTTGCTTTAGGATGTAAGCTTACAAAATAATCTTTAAACATATCAGGAACAGCATCTTTAATAGATTTGATTTTACTTAAAAAAGTTTTACTCATTAAATTATTCAATGAATCTAAATTAATAAATCCATCATTAACAACTTTATTATATCTATTTTCTTGTAATTTATTTTCACTTAAATTTTTATTTCTTGTTGTATCATAAGATATACCTCTAATATAATCAGAAAACATTTGTCCTTGTTTTTGATATTCAAGATAATTTCTTAATAATAAAATTTGATTTTTTGATTGTTCAACAGATAGTTTATCTATTGGTTTAATCATGTTTTTCAAATCTTCTTGTGTAAATTCTTTGCTAGGTATACTAGCAATTATATTTTTTATTATTTTTTTATAAGTTTTTAATTTATTAAAAGCTCCTTCTTTTTTATCAAAAAGTTCTTTTTTAGTAAGAGATAATAATTCTAACATTTCATTTTGATCAATATTTTTTAAAACATCTGGAAATGCTTTAAATAAATATGGTGTTAATGCTATAAATTTATTAACTGTATTTGAAACTTTAGTGTCATTTACATTATTAACAATAGACTTATTTTTACCACTTGTTGTTAAATATTCTATTATTGCAGGTTGGTTATGTAAATATGCTAAATCTTTAATAGGAACCCCTAATTTCTGTAAATAGAACCATGTGGAAGCAGTGCTCAATGTTAGATTTAAATCAAAAATAAAAGGGTCTTTTGCAGCATCAACTGCCCCATTCATTGATTCAGAAAGAAGTTCAGATATAAGTTGATAATTTTTATCTCTTACAAGATTTAAAATAAATTTTCCTTCTTCACTACTATGATTTAAATTTATAACAACGATTTGTTTTTTTCCAGTTTCATCTTTATAAACTCCAGTTAATGAAACATCACCATATTGAGAAAGACTATGTGATGTAATTTGTAAAGCTATAATACCAACTAATTTTTTACCTGTAACATAAGCTTCACGAATAGAAGTCATAACATCCCATTCAGAAAGAGCAGTTTTATCTGTTTCTACATCTTTTAAACCTTTAATTTTTCTAATTTCTTCAGCAAGTGGCTTTGCAGTACTAGTACTATTAGGACTTACTAATTGTCTAAAATTTGAAGGATGGGTTAATATTTCACTCATCAAATCAATAAGTCTATTTTGAACAGCTTTTTTACTATTTTGTTGTTCAATAGGAAGTTTAGAAAATTCTTCTAATGTAAATTTAGATTTAACTAATTCTAAAGTTTCTTTATATTTATCAATGGCGTTTTCTAATACAGTAAATAAATATTCTCCTTCATATTGTAATGATTGTAATTCAATATCAGCATTCATTAAATCATTGAAATTTGCTATTTCTAATTTAAATAAACTAGCAATTAATTTACCTGCACTTTCATCACCTTTTAATAATAATTCTTCTGCAAACTCAATATCATTTTTTAATTTTTGTATAACAGTATCATTTTCTTTTGTCTTAGATTTTATATTTGATAATATTTTTCTTAATGGATTTAATATATCTCCATATTCGCTATTAATATACTTATTATATCTTTTTTCTAAATTTTCTTTTTTAATATCATATGTTATTTCAACTATTTGACCATCTTTAACTGTTAAGTTTTTAAAGAACATATTAAGTTTATCAATATCAAAGTCAGATCCTGCTTTAGCTACAATTTCTGAAGGTACAACCACACTATCTCCCCAATCTTCTGGTAAAAATCCTTTAATGATAATACTATCAATTGAATTCATTCCTTGTGTTGGAATACGAAATCCTATTGATTTTAAGAATGATTCCATTGCACTTGGATCTTTAGGCATCCATATACCATTTTTAAGTTCAAATCCTACATCTTCTGGGTTAACACCTTTTAAAAACCAAGGAGCATACACTTCCATACTAGAAACAACTTCTTTTCCATCTTTATTTGTTTTTTTATAAAACTCTAAATCTGAAGAAACAATCTTTGCTGATTTTTTTTGTTCTGCTGGAAGAGCTTGAATTTCTTTACCGGATATAGGTTCTTGCCAAACATCATTTTTTAAATATGTAAACTTTCTATCAGTTGTTTCAAACATTGTAGCTGGTATTTGAATAGCAGCTTTACCGTTCATTTCTTGAGCTAATATTCTATTATCTACAATAGCGTTAAGGATATTATTTAATTTTTCACAAATTGGTGAAGCATCAAATTTATATTTTAAAACAGTTTTTCCTTCATCATCAATATCAGATTCTAATAAATCAACTACATTTTCCGGGAGATCTCTTTTTATTACTTCTGAACGTAATGAATCTAACATAGAAGTTACATTATCTACAATATAATCATCACCTTCTTTTTTTAAGCCCACTTGTTTTAATAAAGCATTAAATTCAGTTTCTGTAAGAGCATCAAGAAGTTTATTATATTCTGAAGCTGCTTCATGTAATTCTTCTGGTAAATTTGATAAAGTTATTTTTCTCATTTGGGTACCAAAAATAGTTTTGTCTTTTGCATAATTTGCCATCTCAACTTGGAATCCAAAATATCTAGTATACATCTCCTGTACAGGGTTTGCATTTGTATTAATATGTCCATCTTCATTGTACAGTTCTTGTACTTTTACCCCATTATCTTCAAGAACAAATCCTACTTTTTGACTACCATTAAATGCTATAATATCTATATTATCTTTTTGAGATTGTAAATATTTTTCAAGCATGTTTTCTTTTCCAACAACTCTACTCCACGTTAATGGTACAACAGAATTTTTTAATAAACTTGTATGAGTTCTTTTAGCAGTTGTTTTATTATACCCAAATCCATATGGTTTTAATACTTGTAACATCACACCAGAAGGTTTTCCTTTATCTTTAATTTCTTTTGCTTTTCTAATAGCATCAGTACCATAAGTTTTAGCAAATCCTGGAATGTTATACATTGGGTGCTCAGGATTACTTCTATCTAAAATTTCAGAAGCATTTTCATAATCTAACAAAGCAATTTGATCTTTATTTTCTTTACCACTTAAAAAATGCAAATCTCTAAAAAAATCAGGCATTATATAAGAACCTCCATCATTTTCCACCATATCAATATAAGCATTCATCAAACTTCCTTTATTTGCATCTATTGATATTAAATCACCTTCATTATTAAACTTAGCACCAATTATTTTTTCAAAATCACTTTTTAATTTAAGATTCAATTCTCCATCTTTAAAAGGAGAAATCATATCTTTATAGATATTTTCTGCAACTTCTTTATAATAAATAGAAGCTATTTTTGGATCATTATATGAAGTGTATCTAAATGTGTTTGTTCTTTTAGATAATCCATCATATCTTTTCATATTTTCATCCATCCATTCAAGATAAAAAGGATTTTCAGAAATTACTTGAGTTTGTGAATTGGCCCCAGAAGTTCTTTTTGCAAGATCTTTATATAATTCAGGATGACCATATATTAATTTATGTTGTTCAAAAACTCCAAGTTGTCTATTAACTACTAAATATTTAACTAGATTAGTAAATTCATAATTTCTAAGTGCAGTTGAAGTTAAACCTAATTCTTGTAATTTTTCTTTTGGTAAATAATTACTTTTATAACCACCATCTATTTCAGTTACTACACCAGAATCAACTAACCATTTTTTAGTTTTTTCTACTTTAAAATTAAGATAGTTTACAATTAATGTTTCTATTTCTGGAAGATCAACAAAATCTTCAACAGTCATTTCTCCACGTAGTACATCTTCATATTGTTTCTTTAGTTTAGGGTTTTTTTCTAGTTTTAAAATATTTCTAAAATGACCTAGTTTTTGTACATTATCACTATAGTCTTTTATTTTAGAAATAGTACCTTCTTCTGATTTTTCATAAAAAGCAGTATTAACTTCATCGTATAAAGCATTTTTATAAAAATTTATTACTTTTTCATTTTCAACAAAATCATCTATAACATTACCAAAAGAAATAAATTTACCTATATGTAATCCAAATTCAGAAGCTTTATCACTATTGATTATAGTGTAAAATGTTCCATCAAGTAAATGATAAATTTCTTGTGCAATTTTATCAGGAAAAGTTAACACATCTGTAGATTCACCTATTGAATCTATTTCTCCAGACATTCCTAAAATATATCTGTATTCTAAAGCTGGAGCATTATCTCTTTTATTTCCATTATTGTCAAAATATCTTCCTCCTTTTAATAAAACATATGAATTTTGAACATATGGGTGTAACATTACTTCACCTGTATTTAAATCTACAGTTCCAAGATGTTCATTAGAAGCAATAAAATCAGCTAATGATTTTGAACTATTAAATGAATTTACCATATTACTTATTGCACTAGTTTGTGTAATAGAATATTGTTGTTTTCCTTCTGCATTTCTTACACTAAGAAGTGTTTCATCTCCAGTTAAATCAGCTTCAACTTTTGTTAAATAGTTAATAGATGAATTGACAATTTGTTTACCAAATAAATCATCAAATGTTTTAATACTACCATTTCTAATATATTCATATATTGTTCTGTAAGCCTCTCCAACAGTAACACTATTTAATGATTCTTCTGGTGCATTGAATTCAATACCAAATTTTTTAAGACGTTGTATTTCAGTTTGTGTTGACTCTTTTAAATCTATAAATTCTTTTGATTGATTGTTTATTGATATTATTCCTTCTTTATTAATATATATCATG
>Ga0214919_10008345_pt1 | contig 13674 bp, 22 predicted proteins | sample LL1503_MetaG_FD_177994 | JGI IMG/M metagenome (GOLD analysis project Ga0214919, IMG submission 177994) | Freshwater microbial communities from Lake Lanier, Atlanta, Georgia, United States - LL-1503 | ecosystem: Environmental > Aquatic > Freshwater > Lake | place: USA: Georgia | collected...
AATTAAACAAAGATAATTTAAATTATCTTTGTTTAATTAAATATTGAACATATCTAAAAAAATGATTTGAAAATTTAATTAATTATTATTTATTAATTTAATTTAATTTAATAAATATTTTATTTAAATGGCATTGTTAACAAAGTTTAATAAGTTTATTAATGATAAATTAGGTCATGATAAAGAAAATGCAGATTCAATTGAAATAATTACATCATTATTTAAAGAATTCGCATTAGCTAACAATTTAGAATCAACTGGGGATAAGATTAAGATTAATTTAAAAACATCAAAAAGTTCAGATAAAGTTAAAAAAGTTTCAAATCGTAAACCTAAAGACCCTGAAAATCTATCACCATTTGATTGTTTCAAAAAAATTATTGGAGAAAATTGGAAAAAATTATCAGAGGACGAAAAGAAAGAATATTTGGATGAAGACAAACTTACTAAAACTGGTAAACCATGTAATCCATATTTTAATTATCAATTGAAATTTAATTGGAAAGAAATGTCAAAAGAAGAACAAGAAGAATATAAGACTACATATTATCAAAGTAAGGAAGACGAAGAAGAATAAATATCAAAAGTAAATTAACTTAATAAAATAACTTACTTTGTTAATTTTCTAAATACAAAGGAAATACAAAGGAAATACAAAGGAAATACAAAGGAAATACAAAGGAAATACAAAGGAAATACAACGGAAATACAAAGGGGAGCTTACACATCCCCTTCCTGCCACATACTAATTGTTTAAATCCCTGCTAGGGGGGAAATAAAAGTATATAAATAAAAGGTCGCATTGTGTACTAGGAGAAAATGCTTATTATACATTATTGTTGTTCAAGGATATGATAATATCAATTTTATAGTTGATTTAATATAAAATTACAAAGTATAATTATATATCAATTGGTATATTTACTTATGTTTGCATGTGCAAATATTAATAGTAATTCCCTTTGTACTTGTAGTTGCTGTATGAGAGCAAGACTTAGATCCTGATGCAGACTTCGAATTTGAACCTGAACCGGATGAAGCAGAAGTTGGAGATGTAAGTGAGCCAATATTAAGATTCTTATAACCGGCAGTCTTACTTCCACTTCCACTTCCGCTTCCACTTGCACTTCCGCTTACATAAGACTTAGAAGCGGATTTAGATCCACTTCCATTTCCCTTTGTACCAGCGTTTGTTGCAGATGCAGATTTAGAATTGCTTGAAGGCATAGTTATTATAATTAAATTAATGCTTATATAAGTAAATATGTTTATCAAGATATTTTTATTATCAATTTTTAGGAAGATTTGATATTGATATGTATATGTCAAATCTTCCTAAAAATTGATAATAAAAATATCTTATTTATCCGTATTAAATATATTCAACTTACTAATTACCTAATTAATAATGGCATCTAAAATTGGAATATCCAAGAAGAATGCTATTTCTAGCAAGCCAAGTGCAACATCTTCATCTATTAAGAAGAAGATTGATAAGCTTGAAGGCTATGCAAAATTTAAGGAAGTTACTAAAGAAGTTTTGAATGAATTCATTCAAAACCATGCAGATGATGATGATAAGGGAACTTATGATAGTGATACTATTGATGGTCTATATGATCAATATATGGAAACATTGGAATCATTTGCTGAAATTAATATTGAAAAAATGTACGAGGGTTCAGATCCACTTACACTCCAAGATATTGTTGGTCTTCTTCATAAAAAGAAGACTAGCTCTACTAAGGAGCCTTCTCAAAAGAAGATTGAAAATCAAGAACGAATTAAGAAGATTGCAGCAGATTGGAAGGAGTTGGATGATGCTGATAAACAACTATGGACTTCTCGTGCAGAAACTATATATGTTATCAATGTTGCCGAAAAGGGTACAACAGAAGGAGTCAAGTCCATGAACGGATATAATCTCTTTATGAAACATTATACCGAAGAATGGGTTGATCCAGATGCTGATACTCAACAAAAGGCAATCAAGAAATTTCAACAAATTGCTAAAGTTAATGCAAAGAAGGTAACTTCAACTGCTTAATTTGAATATTAATATACTTTGTATATTTGTATTTGTATATATACTTTGTTTATATACAAATACAAATACAAATACAAATACAAATACAAATACAAATACAAATACAAAGTATGTATAAATACAAAGACCAATAGTAGTCGAATGTCTTATTTAGGAAGAGGTTAGATAACCTAAATATTCCGGACTTGCTACTGGCCGACTATTATGTTAGTTTGTCTATTAAGACACTATCGAAATCATTTTTATTGAAGATTTAATATAAAATTAAATTAAATTAATTTAATTAAATTAATTAATTAATTAAGTACTTAAGAATATTTTTCTAATATATATTGACAGGTATAATATATTATACCCGTCAATATTATATAATCGAGCAATCAATATAATAATGGGTTTAATATTTTCTTTTGTTGGTTAGAATGATGTATTTATCACCAGAAGCATTAAGGTTTAGTTTATTTACCTATTTGATATATATCAAATTTAAATAATAAACATTTGCTTCTGTAGCTCAGTTGGTTAGAGCGCTGTACTTATAATGCAGAGGTCGTGAGTTCAATCCTCACCAGAAGCATTAAGGTTTAGTTTATTTACCTATTTGACATATATCAAATTTGATATATATCGAATTTTATTAGATATTCAGATGTGCACATTGATAATATCAATATGCACATCTGAATATCTAATTAAAATAATAAACACTTGCTTCTGTAGCTCAGTCGGTTAGAGCGCTGTACTTATAATGCAGAGGTCGTGAGTTCAATCCTCACCAGAAGCATCAAGGTTTAGTATATTTACCTATTTGACATATATATATGTCAAATTAAATAATAAACATTTGCTCTCGTGGCGCAATTGGATAGCGCATCCGACTTCTAATCGGAAGGTTGCGGGTTCGACCCCCGCCGAGAGTACTTTGGATTGGATTGGATTGGATTGGATTTAGATATCAAATCTCCGTAAAAAATTGATTACTATATTTATTTTATATGTTAATTAGCAAATAAAATATGCAGAAATATATTTTTTATGATCAAATTGAAAACAATTGGAAAAAAATTTTTGCAAATATATATGGTAATAAATATATAAATACAGAATTTCCATCAGAATTAAATGATATGATTTTAATTATAGATTCGTTACCAAATGAAAATGATAGACATATATATTATAATCCAAATGGTAACTATTCACATATTAATATTATGAATAGTATACTTAATAATAACCATGGATTATTAATATTTTATAGATTTTTACATTGCAATACAATTCATTATAAATTTATTAATCATGCAAGAATAGAAAACTATTCTCCAAAGTACAATACATATAAATTATGTTTTACTTATTTATCAAAAGATAATAAGATTAATATAATGAAAAAGCAATTAAAAAATTTAAATTAAATCTAATTTAAATCAGTAAATATTTATTTACTTTGTTTAAAATCCATATCTATGCATCATTCCAAAATATAATGATCCTTCTATTAATGAATTAGTACATATATCGACATACATATCTATATTATCATTAAATTTAAGATAAAATACTTTTTGAGATCTATTTGTAAAAATAGGATCTAGATTTAAATAAAACATATTTATACCTAAATCTTTTGTATTATTCAATTATATTTTTCATTTTTAATGAAAGATATTATAGAATAATTATTGCAATATTCATATTCATATATACTTTATTTATTCCACAAAAACTACTAATATAAAATTTACATTCAGTAATCTTATGATCTGGATCAAAAATAAATATATCATCCATATAACTATATGATTCGTTCATTATTTGATACATATTTAAAGTCTATTTTCGAATGTAAACAACTTTCGACTATTCCATAATACACTGAGTTATTAATTTCATATTTAGGAAATGAATAAATATCATAACTAAGTATAGATTCTTTGATTTTATTATTATATTCAATGCGTATGATTGGAAACAACTAGAAATAATACTTTTTTTAAAAAATATAACATCTTTTATTAAATGACTAGGTATAGTTGCTATTTATAATTAATTCTATTTTATTTATATAAGATTTATTAACTTTAATGTTTTTAATTAAAAACATGGTACTTGTACTATTTTCTGTATCAATTAAAGATATATCACTTTCAATTTCAAAATTTTTAATAGATTTTATATTATAATTGTCTTCGTTGAATACTTGTAAACTGAAATCATTATATATATTCTTTTGAATGTTTACTATCATCTAAGTCAATATTATTAAAATCAGTTTCTTCAAATGTTTTATATTCTTCATTTATTCTATTTATAAACGGATCAAAATATAAACGTTGATCAGTTATATTATTACAATGTACTGTGAATAAATCATGTCTTGATTGCATAATTTAATTTAAGATATATATTAATTTTTATAGAAAACATTTTCTATAGAAAACATTTTAAGAATGAATATATATATGTATATAGATTATTTATTATCAAAGGATAATGTATTATATTTATTAATATTAATAATATTAATAATATTGGCATTAACTAACAATACATCTATTAAATTTGATCCAGCAATAATGCATCCTGCTTATTTAAATTAAATATTTAAATTAAATATATAAATATATATATATAAAGAATGAATACAAAAAGTATACTGTTATTAGTAATATTTTTAGTAATTTTAGTATTTGGAATAGTTGGACCAATTGTTTATTTTTATAAATTAAATAATAACAATGGTTTAACAAATAAATTAGAATTAACAATTATGTCATTTGCCATTATAACATGGACTGGATTATTTATTAATTCAATAATTAATAAATATATGGATAATTAATATATTATTTATATATATATATGGATCCATTTAGTACTAATACAATATTACTTATAATAAGTGGAATATTGTTAAGTTTTTTCTTTCTACCTTTAGGATTTTATTTTATATCAAATAAAAATCCATTATCTATAGCAGCAGGTGTAACAACAGGATTAATTACATCATCATTAATATATATAGGATATACTAACATGTTAATAAACAGTATACCTCAAACAAAAATTAACAAAAAAGATAATTAAATTAAATTAAATATAAAATTAATTACTTTGTTTTATCGCGAAATTTATTTCAATTTCTAATATTTTTTTATGGAACCTTCTGGTAATTGATAATTAGTATTATTAAATGATCATGTTATTTAATTTACATATATATATATATATATAAATAAAATTTATGTATATATGTATGTAAATTAAATGGATAAAATATTAATAGTAATAACAGGTATAGGTGATCCTCATTATAATGAAAAAGTAAATATACTTAATAATAATTTAAAAAGAATAATAGATACTAATATACATTATAAATTAAAAGTATTAGTATCATTATATTCTGTTAATAATGAACTTAATATATCCAATCCAAATATTAAATTAAAAATAATACGAGAACAAAATTATATTGGAGATTTTATTTTAAAACATGTTAAACCAAAAAAAAAATATAAATATATAATTTTATTATTGGATGATATAGAATTGAATGATACATTTAATTTAGAAAATATTATTAATATGTACAATAATACAAAATTTCCAACAGAATATAATATATTATCACCAACATTAACTTGTGATTCAGTATATAGCCATGAATATATGTTAATGAATAATGCAAATATATCTAATGTACAAGGAAATGGATTTATATCGAAAAAATGTGAATATTTTTTTTATTTAATGAACAATAAATCATATAACCAATATTATAAAATATTTACAGATAATTCAAAGTATGTTAAATATATGTGGGGTATAGATATTATATTACACAAATATAATATATCAACATTATTATTAAAATCATTTAATGTTAAACATTATTATACACATGGTGCTGGAGAACATGCAGATAAATGTCGAAAATATATGAAAAAGTTATTAAAAAATATAAAAAAATTAAATTTAAATTAAATTGATTAATGTCGGTTAAAAAATACAATATATTGTATAAAAAATACAATATATTGTATAAAAAAATACTAAGTGCAATACCTAATAATTTATTTATAAATAAGGATGGTGTTAAGTCATGTGCAATAGATATTTATTTTACAGCACTTGGTGTTCGTCCATCATGTATACCATTTGATGGTGAAGTAAAATATGGTGGTAAATGTGGTGATGAAATGTTAAAAAGTATAACTAAAAATATAAAATGTTTAGATAAACTTAAAAAAATAAAAGAAATTACAGTTATAATAGGAAATTATTATGATACAGGAGAACAAATAGTAATATGTAATACAAAATTATTAAAAGAAAATTATTTTGATACAATTTTTAATAAACTAGAAAAAAGTTATGAAAGTCTTGGTGCTTCTCGTGGAGCTTTACCTGAAACACATATTTTAATAGGTAAAATGTTAGGTTATATATGTCCTCTTAATATAATAAAATTATATGAAACATATCTCTATGATATTAAATATATTATAAATAATAGAGAACATATGGGGTGTTGGTGTTTATATGAAGAAAAATATATTAAAAAAGATATTAAATTATTAAAAATAATGAATTCCGTTTTAAATCTTATTGGTGAAGTTGTTGAAATAAAAATCAGTATTATAAAAAGATAAAAATTGACTTATTTAACATTAGATATATACTATCAATTAACACTAAAAATTATAGACATATGAAATTAATTAAATTAAATTTCAATTTAAAAAAATTGATTTAATATTTAATTAAATTTAAAAAAATTGATTTGATATTTAATTAAATTAATTTATTTAATTTTAATTTAATTCAATTCAAATGTCTGAAATCAATGATATTATGAAAAAAGTAGTAGAAGGTTCTATTACACAAGAAGAAGCATCTAAAATGATTCAAGAGTTAGTTGATAAAAAAAAGAAAGAAATTACTTATAAAAAGAGTGAAAAAGGTGCGGTTTCATTTTATGGAATTAGACGTATGCCTATTACATTATATAAAGAAGAATTAATTAAAATAGTTGATGTATACAATACAGAAGATTTTCAAGAGTTCTTGGCCAATATAGATAATTAATCAAATATATATATATATATTACTTTGTTAAACACCACTTCCACAAACAGTTCTTAACAAATAATTATCTCCTAAGAAATGTCCAAAAACAACAAACGCCGACATAACTATACCATTTGATATTAAATTTGAAAATGGTACTGGTGCCAAAAGAGCTAATAAGGGTGCTTTAATTAAAGGTAAAAAGAATACTACAGATATACCAATTAATGCAAAAAGCATTGACCATTTAGCACTTACTGCTGCAGACCAAAATTCTACTTTTTTACATTCTCTTGCAGTTGTCATCATTCCGGAAATAGTTGCAAAAGTACCTACAATTAATACAATACATAATAAATAAATACTTGTATACTTAAAAATTCCGGGGGTGTTAAACGGAATACCACCAAATTTATATGGATGCAATATAGTAGGAATTATAAATTCTGTTGTAACTAAAGGAGCAAATACTGCACTAATGGCAGTTAATGAATGAGCTATAAAATTTATAGTCATATCTATATAAATTTAATTTAAATTTAATTAAATTTAATTAATTTTAATTAAATTTAAATTAAATTTAATTAAATTTAAATTTAATTTAATATATGCCAGGACCCCCAGCAGATTTTACAGAAAATACATTAATATTAATAACTGGAAATTCAGGAATTGGTAAATCAACACTTGCTTCATTTTTATCAAATAATAGAACAAAAGAAGACATAAAATATTTATCAACTGATTCCTTTTTTAATCCTCATACTATAAAAAAATATAAGAAACATAAAAAAATATTAGAATTATTAAATGAAAGTAGTAATCCTACAAGTAATATTGGTAAATTATCTAAACTTATTGACAAAGAAGCCTTTACAAAGCTAGTATCTAAAATTATAATTAAATATTATAAATCTGGATTTAAATGTGTAATATTAGAAGGATATACTGTTAAACATATATATAGTAAATTAATTTATTCTATAAGAAAAAAACATATAAGAATATGGAATATAAATAATGAAAATTAGATAGTAAATTTAGAATTTATAATTTCAGGAATTTCTATATCAAATTTATCTAATAACATTTGCATTCCTCTTATATCATTTGGACTTGGTATATCAATTGCACATAAATATACAATTAATATATTATAAAAATCATATATCGATGAACTATTATCTGCTATATATATTAGTAAGTTATTTTTAAGATCATCATTAATTAGAACTGATATGTTAGAGTTATAAAACCATCTTAAAGAAGATTCAAAAGAAGTTATATTAAAATTGTATTTATATATTTTTTTTTCAACAAATTTTCTTTTTATATCAATCGGTTGTTTATAAATTTCTTCAATAAAATCTTGATCATATTTTTTATTTGTTGATGCTTTAAATTCATCGCTATATACTTCATTAATTTTAGGATCTGAAATAGATTCTATACATACATGGTTAATATCATATGGTGTATAATTAGAAATATCTTTTTCCTTTTGATATCCTGAAAGTAAACCATATAATTTATTTATACACATTAAATCTAATTGCAATAACATAAATTTATATGTACTTGCAGTTGCAGTTGCAGTTGCAGTCGAAGTTGCACTCGAAGTTGCAGTTGCAGTCGCACTTGATATATCATTAATATTATTTTTTAAAAATGATATATTATAAATATATAAATAATCAATAGTATTATGTATATCATATGTTCTTTCATCTGCAGAAGTAATACTCTCACCTGCTCCAACAGATAAAAATGTAATACTATCCAATTTTATATTACCATATTCAACTATTCTGGAAGTATATTTAACAATAAATTTATTTGATATGTTATTTTGTGTAAAAACAGATATAATATTATCAATATCTACTTCACATGCATTTATATAATTATCATCATAATAATAATATATATTATTGCATTTAAATAAAGATGTTGCATGATTAGCTGTCAATTTATTACCAACATTAAATAATAATTTTAAATTATGAACATTTTCTGATATAAGTGTATTAAGTTGCTTTTGAGTATATAATTCTTTAATCATATCATTACATCCAGATCCAAACATAAAATATGATAATGTAAGATAAGAATCTTTTAATAAATATTCATTTATAATATTTATAATTATTAAATATTCATCTATTCCTCCTGAATGTCTATTTGAATATGTAGATCTTTGATGCGAGATAAAAGCGTCATTTTAACAAATAGTACTATTAATTGTATTCAATAATAATTTTAGATTAACACATGATTCTATACTGGCTTCTTCACTTATATTTCTCATTGCTACTTTTGGTCTTCTACTCCTAAAATAAAAACCTTCAGCTGTTTCTTCTTTATAATGTGAACTGAATCTTTTTTTTATATTAAATAAATAAGTTTTTATTAATTTATAATATCTATTTTCATTACTTTTTATAAGTTGTAAAGGTCTAAATTGTTCTCTACCATGTCTCATTAATTCTATATCACTTATATCAAAATCATTTTGATTAGTATTTTGAAATTCTTTTGGAACATCATTAATAATAGAATCTTCTAATTTTTCTTGTACTTGTTCTTTTATATCATCAGAAAATATATATAACATAGATATAGCATCATGCCAACATTCACCTTTATGTTGTCTAAAACTATTTTTAATACATATTGAATGTGTATATGCACCTCCTTTTGCTTTGAACTTTGGATTTGAATTTAATTATATATTTCTTTTATAATATTTATCATCATTTAAAAAATTTAATATGTATTTTTTACTTAATTTATTTACATGTATATTATTAATACTTTTAATACCACTTTCAAATAATATTTTTCTTAATTCATTTAAGTCCATTTATATATATTAACAAAGTTAAATTAATTTTATTAATATCTAGATCCTTTAGTTATATAATTAGATTGCATTTTACTAAATGTTTCTCTAATAATATTACCATTTGATGTAGAATAATAAACATATTTAATAGGTATTCCTGACATTTTCATTTGTTGTAAACAATGATAACAAGGTTTAGACTCTTTTAACTTTCCATCCTTACTAAGTCGTATTACTAATATACTAATAGATCGTGTAAATATATCTGATAATTTTGATAATAATTTTATTTCAGCATGTATTATTCTGCCGTTAGATAATATATTTGTACTATTCATACCCATAGGATAATTTTTTACACCAATTATCTTTTCGTAAAAGAGCGAATGCAAAATGCATATAATCAGTATTAATATTAATTGACTTATCAATCGCATGAGAAACACAATTTGAAAACTCCATATATTAAATTTAAATTAAATTTAATGAAATTAAATTTATTTAATGAAATTAAATAAATTTAATTTCAATTTTATTATTTCAATTTAAAAATTGTATTGAGACCGAGAATCTACTTCAAGGTTAGGGTCAAATTCATAAGTTGAATTAAGGTTTGAATTAACGTTTGATTTAAGGTTTGATTTAAGGTTTGATTTAAGGTTTGAATTAACGTTTGAATTAACGTTTGAATTAACGTTTGATTTAAGGTGTGATTTAAGATATGATTTAAGGGATTTAGTTTTTGATATATATTTGGACTTAACATTTGCATTTGAATTTGCATTTGAATTTGCATTTGAATTTGCATTTGCATTTACATTTGCATTTGCATTTACATTTACATTTACATTTACATTTAATTTATTATCAGACTGTCCAATAATATTAATCATCATTTGTTTTAGATATACATATCCTTCATATTTAGTATCTTCTTCCATTTCAAGTTCTTTATTTAAGAAATTATCAATATTAGTTATTTGTTCATTTAAAATAGATTTAACAATATCAATATTTTTAATACATTTATAACCTGCATATATACATAAATTATAAATACTAACATTAAATCTAGAATTATTCTTTCTAGTATAGAAATATAATATGATTGTAGCACAATCAATTAAAAATGTTTTGTTTACATTAAAATTATATTTGAATTTAAAGTTTAAATAAACATAATAAATATGTATCCATACTGGACAAAAATTAATATTTCCTTTTGTATCTAGTAATAGTTGTTTTAAATCATTTATAACAACATGATTATAATTATAATCTTTAATTGGAAATGTATTAAATAAACATGAATATACATATACATTTGCAAGATTGTATTTATTACCAAGTGTTAATGCATTTAAAAATGTATCAATATCAATAATAATATTATTAAAAAATAATAATAAATATTTATTAATTAAATCTTTTGATGAAATGACATTTAATTTATCATTTAAATAATTATTATGAATTTCTTCCATATATTCTAATTCGTAATTACGATATAAAAAATCTGAATTTGAATATTGAATAAATTCTATATTAAGTTTTGGATCTAAATAATCTTTATTTTTTTTATCAGCACCTCCTTTGTAATTAACATTTGCATTCACATTTGTATAAAAGTATTTATGATATAACGCTTTTTTAGCACTATATCTAAATTTACAATCTGATAATATCATGTTTAATATTAAATCATGAAAATCATGTCCTATTAATTTTTTTAATTCATTACTAATATTTATCCCATCCATATAAATAATATTATTAACTTCACGCAATAATCCATACCGATGTAAAATGATATGTACCATTGTTGATGCTATAGAAAATATATCTGTACCATAAGTTTTTCTATTACCATTAACATAATATTTATTATCAGCTTCATATGTATCTGGAGCTAAATATGCTTCTGCCGCACTATAATTGTCTGAAACGTTTGATAATGTACCAAATCCCATAAAATTAGATAAACCGAAATCAATAAATCTAATGTCTGAAAAATTATTTATATTTGTTAACATAATATTATTTGATTTTATATCATTATGTATTATACCTAATGAATGTATATTATATATAGCAACTAATATATTATAAAATAATTCTTTACAATTTTCATTAGAAATTGGAGTATTTTTTTTTATATATAATTTTTCTAAATCAACAGATAATTTTTCTAATACAATATATAAATTATTTTGATTAATACATATTCCATATAATTTAACACATTTTGTTTCAGGATAATTATTTAATTTATTTAATAAAATAACTTCTAATATCATATCTTGATTAATAATTGTATTTGATGAGTATTTTATATATTTTTTTAATACAACATTTTCATTTGTTTCTATTATTGTAGCTAATAATGTTGCTCCATATCCGCCTGAAGCAATATTATGATTTAAAATTTTAAATTCATTGAATGAATATATTTTCATCATATATATAAATTAATTAATTAAATTAATTCATTTATGAATTAAATTCATGGATTTCATTTATGTCTTCTTTGTAAAGATATACATGTTTTACATTCACATTTACTTTTTGATTTACTATTAAATTTTATTTTGGTTACTTTTATATTATTTATAGATTTATTTGCAGTTTTATTTATATCTGATAATGTATATAATAACATTATTCTTTTTCCATCTTTATCCCAATTAAAATATAAGTTTTTACTTTGACATAAAACTTTAGTACCTAAACCATGATATTTATAATAAATCATATCATTTTTATATTGATATAATGTATTATTAAAATCAAACCCTGTACCTGAGTCTTTTATTAGTAATAATGCATTATTATTTTTTAATATATATATAGTACATTTAATAGGACATCTACCATGTCTCATACTATTTCCTACTGCTCTATTATATTCATTTGAATTGATAATATTATGCTTATTAAATATATTTCTTATTGTTAATAATACTTTTTTTAAATTATGATAAACATTAGTATAAATTTTATACTTTTTTATTATTTGATAATTATTTAATATGTCATATTTGTTAAAATTAACGTACATATATATATATAATTTAATTAACTAAATTTAATTAAATTTAGTTAAATTAAATTAAATTTAGTCAACTAAATTAAATTTAGTCAACTAAATTTAATTTAATAATAATGTAAAACACATTCATATCTTTTACCGAAAATATCAATTAACACTAATTTATTTTTATTATTGAAATATTTTTTTAAGTCTGGATGACGTATAGTCCAAGATTCTAATTGTCTAATATCTGTATAATAATTATTATTAGGACCAGCATATTGAGATAACATTGTAATTAAAGAACTATTAAAATTTATTTTACCATTCTCATCATGTATTTCAATAATATCAAAATCTACTGAAGGAGATGAATCAATATAATCTGGTGTATATATTGGAAATTCTGTTGTACTATTGATAACATAAATATATTCTTTGTTGTTATACATAAATTTAATTTCAACAGGATTATCATTTAATGGAATTATAGTTTGTTTTCCTAATCTCCAATCAGATGATCCTGAAATTAAAATTTGAGATTTATCTGTATTGTCTGATAAGCCATATTGTGGTATAGGATCGTATTCAAGTGTGGTACTAAAATACTTATATTTAATATTTAAATATGTATCTAATAAAATATTAATTAAAAAATAATAATATTTATTAAAA
>Ga0214919_10008347_pt1 | contig 13673 bp, 7 predicted proteins | sample LL1503_MetaG_FD_177994 | JGI IMG/M metagenome (GOLD analysis project Ga0214919, IMG submission 177994) | Freshwater microbial communities from Lake Lanier, Atlanta, Georgia, United States - LL-1503 | ecosystem: Environmental > Aquatic > Freshwater > Lake | place: USA: Georgia | collected 2015-03-15
AGGTCCAGTTTGCAAACGAGGGGTTCTGGGTCGCCCCCCGACAACAGAAGGGACGGGTCGGATAGGTGATAAAGGGCAGGGTTCTGGGCTGCAGCTTTCGGGGTCCTGTATCTTGATCCATATAAATGGAGTCCTTTGCCGTATCACTATTTTGCATCTTCGGGGGCCCTTCTGATGAGGGAGGGGCTGATCAGCTCAGCCTCCAGTATTTTTGAGCTTTTAAGGATGACCCTCCATCTGGGGTCCTTCTTGTACTCAAAGCTCGGTCGGACGTTCCTTCCCCACCCCTTCAGGCCAAGCCAGCGGAAGGTGGAATAGGCCACATAATCGCCATTAGGCAGGGCTTCCTCCACTAGGTAATAGAACACTGCCCCATTCGAATCGGTGATCCTGTATTCCTCTCCGCACTTGAGGATGAGCGTAAGGAGTAGTGCTTGGAGGACTTTATTTCTCATAAAGGGGCTTGGATAGTTCCGAATTTGTGGGAAGCCAAGTAGGCGGAGTGTGAAAGGACGTCCCGCTCAGTCTATTCCATGAGTTATCCTGAGTTGGGGTCGGCGGCTTGAGTAGTTTTGCCTCGCTTATGTCAAAGGCGGACAGAAGGACGTCTTCCTTGCTCCAAAGGATGATGGGAATACGCCCTGCGTTATATCCCAGTATCTTCTTTGGATGCTGGATGAGGTAGTCGCCTTCCAGTGTAATGGCCTTCACCTTACAGTAGCTGACCCTTCCAGAGGTGTGAGTGATCTTGTACTCGCCACCAATGAGAAGGAGGAGAGCTAGTAAGCAGCCTGTCTGACACCATTGACCTAAATTCTTTGCCATACCCTAGAGTCCTAATTCGTAGTCAAAAATGCATGTGCGTAGCCATTTTCATTAAAATCACACCACTGATTTACAACGATTTACGAAAGAGCGAAAATTTGGCTAAAATATATTTTTGGCTGCCCTGAAAACTGGCTACGGAAGAGGACTCTAAGTCATATGATCAAACTTCTAACAGGAATCCCCAAAAACGGCCGAAAGGCGGTCTACGGTAGGTTGACAGGTTGGTATCGGCTGATTCTGCTACCCAAGCTTCGGCAGGGGGTCGACCCTAGGTTCCAGATGGAGCACATGAATAAGAACTCCAAATGGCCCAACATATTCTATGGCCCCATCTGCTTTAAGGGGTCGAATTGAGCGCTTAAAATACAGGCTGCGTATGGTTTTTATGGGAGAAGATCGCCGCCGAACAATTGAAAGACCCGCGAAACCTATGCTTCTGGTATTAAATCTTTAAAGATGAAATTGAGGGTTTAGGCTAGAAGGCTTGGGAATGATCTGTGATCTTTGTGGTGCGAGAATGGCAACCCATTCCGGGATCTTTACGACCAAGGAGGTTGTGACAAGTCAAGACTGCTGGGAGCTGTATCTTCGAAACGAAATGAACGCTGGCCTCATTGAGGCACCAAATATTCATATAACTGTCAGGGGTCTGATTGGAATGATGGCTATGCACGACTCTCCTTGGGCCCTGTGTTACAAATGCACAAACACAGCGATTCATGCCGGCCTTAATTCGCACTCAAGTTTGTCTGAAATAGCCGCCAGCGGACATGCGCTTTGTCGCTCAATAGCGCCTATGGTTTTCGAGGTATTGGACGAGCAAGGCATGAAGCTTGCAGAAAAGGCTGCAAATTCAGCAGCCACCAAAATTCTAGAAGACAACAGAAAGGACGTAATTAGAAATCAATGGTCGCGCGGAAAAACCTCTTTTGATTTCCCTAATTTGGATGAATGCATGGGTTCTCGGGATGGCTTTATTGCGCTAAAGGCTGTTATTGACGAAACTATAGGTGAAGAAGTCGTGCTCTTTCTCCGAGACCAAACTCCTTTTATGGAGAAACTTAAGGCGGTAACTCCCTTTCGTTTCTTAATGCAAAACGGCATTGTCAAAACAAAATATGGAAATCTTGTTTTTTTTCTTTTCTGGGTTGATGACCCCGAGAATAGCGAAAAACCCTTCAGCATGTGGGACTGGTACGTGAATCCTTCAGACGACTATTCAGCAGATCTTCTCGATAAAATGTCTCGCCAGACTCACTGGCACGTATTCCTCGTTGGACAAAATAATCAGCAAGAAAACTTCTTCGAATTTAAAAACAGTTATGATATGGGAACTATCTTAAATCTTATTCAAAAAACAGGATTAATTCAAAATCCAGAGGATCTTAGAAATGCGATACTTGAACTTCAAAGTAAGTACACCCTTGAGGAGATGTATAGCTGGGGAAGCGCGCCGTAATGCCTCTTTAGCTAGTTTAACCCTACCCCCGTAAATGTCCTAGGGGGGATGGGATGATTTCGCCCAATGAATGAAAATAGTGGATACAAAAAGATTGAAGGCGGAAGCAGGAGGGGTGAGGTGCAGATGAGAAAGGCGCTTCACGACATTATTCGGCTGGTCGAGGGCTGGGTAGATTCGGATGCAAGTAAGGCCGAGGCTACAATGCTCAAGATTCTCAACACCGCTTTGGAGGTGGTATGAGGGATGTGAAGCGATTAGGCCCCGACGCGGGTCGGGGCGCAGACGCGGGGGTTATGGGATTAAGGGGTTAAGGAAAACGATTTTGAATGCTGGATTCTTAATTCTTGATTGGGGAGGTGATTGCTCACGCAAAGGACGCAAAGGTCGGAAAGGGTGTGATTTGGTATTTTTAATTGCGAATTCCTTATTTTTACCCGCGGTTGTGATGGTGTTGATGTTGGGCTTGGAGGTTACGGTGTGGGCGGATGAGGATGATGATGAGAAGGCAGAGATGAGGGATTTTGTGGCGGCGGTGTATCGGGGGCAGGGTCAGTACAACATGGCGGGATCGATTGCGACGGGTGAGGGTGGAGTAATTATGAAGAGGGGTAGTGTTTGGCTGACTCCCCACGGCCAGTATCAGAAGGTGGGTAGTGTCTACTTAACTCCGCATAGTGGTGTGGTGACCCGTGCAGGCAGTACATTCATCGATGAGGACGAGGTGATCACAAAGGCCGGGAGTACTTATAGTGGAAGCGGTCAAACGACAACAACGGTCGGTAATGTGCTGCTCAAACCCAGATGGTCGACGAGGTGAGAATTTACCATGAAATCTATTTATCATTTGATCAGTCTCAGTGTGATCCTTTGCTGCGGGCAAACTCGCAACTCGTTCTAAATACCCAGATATTAGGAAATTACATCATCGACTAGGATTAAGAATTAGATAAAGCTTGTTTGCATTAATTACCAAACTAAGCACAATCAACTTCACTTTTTCAAATTGAACTGAACTTAACTAACCACAGGCAAAAGAGTGAATGTATATACGCCTCCTAGGCCTCGTAATTATTAGGTTTTGCTATGACCACAAATCATCCATTTACAGCGGAAACAGGATACTTTCGAGATTCACTGGTGGAATTTGTTGGAAGCAGGCAGGAACAAACGGGCGTGATTTATGGTCCGTCCGAGCCCGGCGTAGTCATCATTACATCAGGGGGCAGGCATTCCAAGAATGCAGGCTACGAGGATCATAAAAACGAAGATGGATCCTGGATCTACTTCGGGCAGGGGAGAAAAGGCGATCAGAATCCTAATAAAAAAGGGAATGCAATGTTGATATCGGGCGAGAGATCAATCCTACTATTTGAAACTAGTGAGCCTGATGCGAGTCAAATCAGGATTCAGGGGAGCTACAAAAAGAAGTACATATTCAAAGGTGAGTTTCTTCCTTTGGGTCATGATATTATACGACCAAGCTCAGGTCCTAGAAAGGGGCTAGCAACCATTCGTATAGAGCTTGCCCCAGTGGTTGCGGATATTGGTTTTTTGCTTAACGCTAAAGAGAAGGCTAATGAGCCGAGTCTTCGGATGAGGCGGGACAAAATTCTGGCACGACAAATGACAGAAGAGGGAAATAGCACAAAACGAAAAATACAGACCACTATCTACGAAAGAAGCATCGAAATACGTGAATACGCATTAAACCGTGCCGGTGGGATTTGCGAAATGTGCAACAAACACGCACCATTCGTAAAAAAAGATGGAAGTCCGTTTCTTGAGGTTCATCATATAAAACGACTTGCGGACTACGGTGATGACAAAATCGAGAATGTAATTGGAATTTGCCCAAACTGTCACCGGGAAGCGCATCACGGGAAACGACGTGACGAGCTAGCTAAAAGCATGCTTGAGAAAGTCAGGCAAAACGAATTGGAGCTAGTTAATGGAATATCTTGAATGGAATCATCTTCTTGGTAAGTACTTCTTCCCGTTGGGTGAAAGTGATAGGTCGAGTAACTATCTGTGTGTCACTGGGCAGCTACTCGCCGAGTTAGGTGGATTCCCAAACTCATATTCTGCGATTCAGGACTTTTTAGATTCAATACGTAAAGGACCACCGTGGACTCAGATTGATCGCTGCTCAACCATTCTTTCAAAAGCACATAACTGCCTGAACCCAGATCCTAAATGGGAACAAAGGAAAATCTTTTTTGGTAAAAAAACGGAAAGAATTAATCTTACAGGGAATGTTCATTGGAAAACATTTCGTGGCTATGTCGAAAAACATCCGCCTTATCTAGCATACCTATGTCTATTTATTCTGGCCTATACTGAGCGTCATGACGAAGATTTTGCGCTGAATTACTATACACCCTTAATGCGACTTCTCGAAACTGATGAGAATGTGCCCCTTTACAAACGCTATTCTTGTAATGGCAACGAAATTACTATTAATACTATTTGGAAGGATCTTGAAGATTGGGTTCGCGAAGAAGGAATAACCGGATTCAGACTTCCTCCTGAAAGGCCCGATCTCTACACATATATACCTCTCTATTTCGGACTTCTTAAAGCCTGCGACCTGAGAGCGCTTGACGGGATCTTCGCAGTGTTAGAGAAAAAAAGTCTTTTGGATTCTAACAAGGTTCCGCCATCAATACGTTTTGTTGAAACCCTGCGTAAACTAAGTGATATATCTAAATATCTCAGTGAGGAAGGCGTTCAGGCTATTAATGACAATGATGAAACTAAACGTCGTGCTCTTGGATCCTTGCTTTATGCAAAGTATTTGGACTGGGATGGGACGCCCGAAGAAATAGAGACTGGCTCAGCACCCCGTTATTTCCGCGGTGTAATGCTTTTAAGATACCTCAGCGGCGGATTATTTCAGTCGGTTGTTAAAATACGCTCACAGAGTCTTCTAGAAAAACTCCCAATTGAGGCAGGCCATGAGTATGCACTTAAGAACGAAAAGTCCAATAAGTTGATCTGGCCTGGTGGATTGAGTCTTTGGTTTAAGCCAATAAACCTTATGCCATCCGATCCCTTTGCGGGCTTTTCTGTGGAGTGTGAGGAATTGCCGATAAAACCTAAAATGGCTCCGCTGGTATATCTTGTTATGGAAAATTATGAGCTTCCATACCATTTGCAGGGGCAGAATGGCTTTATTGAGGTTGAAAATAGAAAAGGTCTTGAACTTGGGCGGAGGTATCTTCTGCTCACTGCTTCAAAAGAGAAGCCAGAACTAGAAGAACTAGATATTCGTCAAAACCACGGCATGCTTGTGCCAGATGGAATAACTGCCTGGTGGATTACTGTTCCACTCAAACCTGATCCGGATAAATGGCCAGATGTCTTGCCGCCCCTTGCTGATATGCCCCGATCAATTAAGCCGACAATAAAACTTGAATCATATGTCCGAGCTCAACCCCGATCTTTGAAGTTCCTATCAGGATATCCTTTAAAAATATGTTCATCACAAAGTGATTATGAACCATTTATAAAGGACCAAAACGGAGGTGAATGCGTAAAGATAACTCCAATCGATGGTGAATGGGTTATTACCACAACCTCCCCGTGCGAAGTAACTATTTCCTTAAGGAGTACAAGTGATATGAAAGAGGTTGAGGGAAGTTGTGAAACGGTCCTATTTATTGATGCAGAAACAATTAAAATAGAAGAGGGTCTGCCTCCACTTGCAACAACTGATTGCTTTGAGCATTTATCCCAAATACCACCATATCCGTTAGCGATTGTTTCTTTGATAGGCGGCACAAAAGTGGGAATGAGAGATAATAAGCATCCTCTATATATGGTTACCGACAGGCCCTCGGTCAGCTTAAAAAGCTCCTTAAATAGCGGCATTCGTCTTCTGATCGATAGAAATGAGAGTGCTAGCGGTGAAAAGCCATGGAGTACTCGCGGAATACATGAAGCTAAAGCTAGATATAAAAATGGTGCAGTACTAGATACAGTCACGTTTGAACTATTAGACCCAATCGAAGATAACGTAATAACAATAGAGGGCTTATCTGGAAAAAAAAGCAGCCCGTCCAGATTTCCGGAAACACACACTATTTATGTGAAATCGTTAATGCCAAAACAACATCAGGTTTATTATCAAATAAAAGATAAGGAATACAGGAAAAGATATAGTCTCACATTTAAACATGAGGGGCAAATAACCCTCTCCGAGAAAACGCCTCTTCGTCGCTGGCATATATATGAGATCGAATTCTTCCTTGAAACAAAGCGAATATACTCTGGATGGTTTCAGTGGACGCCAATTCATAAGTCCTCACCTCGAGATCTGAAACCTCGAATCCCTCGCGGACTATTAAATATCGGATCAATATTCGAGGCGATGCGAAGGAACAAATGAACATACTAAGCGAGATATCAGCTATCGGTTCAATTGGATTTGAGGAGCTAAACAAAATAATAATAGGGAGCAGTGCTGGCGTCAGTAATTACGAGGCCAAGCAGAAGCGCCGTGAGCTATATGCGCTAGGACATCTTAAAATCGATTACAAAAAAAGAAAAGTAAATGTTCTGCGACCATCATTCTTCCCGTTACCTAAAACAAAAGATAACGATAAATATCGCGTGGTTCTTGGTGGCTTTAGAAACGAGCAGTTCCTATCGAAGCTTCGGAAAGATGCAGCCAAGCGACAAATAGAAATTCAGCAAGATAATAATCAAGAATACCCTCCAAGAATCCTTCTAAGCGGAGAGCATAACGAAATCCAACGACTGGCACACGACTTAAAAGACTACTATGTGCATTCGTTCACTGATCCTTCTAGTCCAATCGCATGGCTTTTGTTGCACGAATTAGAATCCGTTCGCAATAAGATCGAGCAACATATCCGAATACGCCAGCCAGTATGCGTCAATGAAGGAATGAAAAACTTTATGGTTTATTCGCCAGAAAAAAACGGATACTTCTTATGGGCAGCAATCATGGATAGCTATAAGTGGAATCTTGTCCTTATAAGGCTCACAATCTACAAGCACTGGTTAGCGAAAAGAAGGTCTGATGGGAGCTGGGATGTCTGGCAAAACGATTATCAGGGAGACCTTTCGTATGTAAAATGGGCGATTATTCAATCTCTAAATAATTCTCGTGTTGAAACACTGTGTTGCCCTGATACGCAAAGGTTTTCCGTGCCCATTGAATATCCTTTGCCGCAAGACTACCACCGGGCAGCATGCCTTTGTAGTGGCCTAACCCCTTATGCGATGAATTCGAGCTTATTGTATCACGAAGTGCCCGAGGTTATTCAACTAGAGTTGTTGAATAAGCTGCAATACTCCCAATAATAGTTATGCAAGATCCTCTTGGCGCATTTTATTCGACCCGAGATAACTTCATCCGATACGTTCGGACCGCTTTTTGCATTCAGAATGAAAAAATAGATAATGAGAGGACAGGAATTCTTATGGAACCTTCTTCCGATTCCCCGGCTCTTTATCGGACCCCATGGATCGAGCCAGTGCCGCGTTACAAGACTGAAAGTACTGAATTTGGTGAACTAAGAAGGGACCAGCTCGCTGCTGCCGCCAAAAGCATGGGTCTTGCTTTGCCATCCTTGTTCACGGAAAAAGCTTTCACCGATTTCAAGGAACTCGTTAGTTGTGGCCTGTTTCCCGCAAATCGCCCTCTTTATATGCACCAGTTCGAGATGATGGTCCGTGCTATTTGTGGAGAATCATTGGTCATTACTGCAGGTACGGGATCTGGTAAAACAGAGGCTTTCCTCCTGCCTATATTTGCACGTCTTGTAATGGAATCTGCTTCTAGTAAATGGCAGGACCCAGTTAACGATTGCGGTCAGCCGCTCGAATTAGAGCATAGAGGAGACTGGTGGACGGATACGGCTGGAGCAGAGGCATGGAAGAAAGCATGTCGACGCGGAAATACATATGTGCGTTCACAAAGGGTGCCCCAGCGTTTTGGCGAGCCTGTCGGAAGAGCAGCTGTTCGTGCCCTTATCTTATATCCCATGAATGCGCTGGTGGAGGACCAAATGAGTCGATTGCGGAAAGCTTTAGACTCTGGGGCCCATGGGCATGGAGGAGCCCGACAGTGGCACAAGGATAATCTGGGTAAAGGACAGCGTATCTATTTTGGAAAATACAACGGTGAGACACCTGTAGCTGGTCATGAGAAAAGAGGGGACGGATCAATCGATACGGCTCGAATTAATAAACTGCGCACGGAACTAAAGGATGGCCAAGCCACTTTCGATATAGCCCAAGACCATGATAATCGAGAGAACAATGGACAAGAAGAAGTTAGGTTCTTCTTTCCTTCGGTCGATGGATCGGAGATGCGATCACGCTGGGACATGCATGACGCCCCACCTGACATTCTGGTCACCAACTGCAGTATGCTGAGCATCATGCTTATGCGTGATGCCGATGAGCCGATATTCAGTCAGACAAAGGAATGGCTAGAAAGTGACCCTTGGAGGACTAATCGATCCGGTGAGCCATCTCATGTTTTCCATCTCGTTATTGACGAACTGCATTTATATCGCGGCACGGCTGGTACGGAAGTTGCCTATCTAATCCGCTTGCTCTTGAACCGCATCGGACTTGAACCCAATAGCGCGCAATTGAGAATCTTGGCCACCAGTGCCTCTCTTACTGCTAGGGACTCCAAAAGTGCGCGTTTTATACAAGAATTTTTCGGGCGAGACGACATTGGAATAATCGCAGGCAATATTGAACGAGCTGTTCAACCAACAGGCTTTTTGGAGCCGCAACCCTTTCGCGATCTTGCGACCAAGTGGTCTTGCGAGAGTGTACCTGAAAAGAAAGGAGCAGACGTAGATTCGCCGCTCTTTGCAGAATATACGGCTGTAGCAAATGCACTTGGTGGTTCGGGTGAAGGTGGGGGTGGACGTGATAAGCTCATTCGTGTTTTGACAGAAGCGAAGTACGGCCCCCAGATTACCAATCGCTTGCTTTATGCGTTGCAGGAGGATGGTCACCTCCGGGCATTTGATATGGAGGAATTTGGGCGCCGGATTTTTGGTTTCGGCAATGATCAACCGCAAAGAGATGAAGTGCTTGAAGCAGTCCGGGGGCTTCTTATTGCTCGGGGAGCGCCTGAAAATTCTTCAGGGTACCCGGATAACTTGCCATCGTTCCGTCTCCATTGGTTTTTTCGAAACCTTGAGGGACTTTGGGCGTCTCCCGAACCTAGTGACGTGGAAGTAGCCCATTTGGGAGGTGGGCGTAATATAGGCCGACTTTATCCGAACAACCGTGCTTTGATTACCTCGGCAGGCAATCGGATTTTGGAGCTGCTTTATTGCGAGCAGTGTGGCGATGTCTTGCTTGGTGGCATTAAATTGCGGAACCCTCATGATGTTAATGAGCTTTCCCTGCTTGCCGGTGATCCTGACCTCGAAAATGTTCCAGAGAATGTTCGGCCTTTGCAAGCGAAGGACCGAAAGTATTCTAACTACGGAATCTTTTGGCCATCAGGCGAAAGAAAGCCCTCACCCCTTTGCCCGACCACCGAAAATCCTGATCATGCCATAATTGCAAATACTTTCTGGGGTGAAGGTTCTATTGTTTACGAAGCGCCTAACGCAGGATTAGAGCCTGCCCTGCAAAACTATCCTATTGCTGGCTGGACACCATGCTTCTTGGAATCTGCGACTGGAAGGATCTTGCCGCTTGCTATTGGAAGACCAGGCAAAGTGGAGGGTTTGGTTTTTGGGTATTTATATCGTTTAGGCCGTCTTCATAGAAATAATGTTTCCCAATACCCAATCGAATCAGAGAGTGAATATCCAGCGTTCCCGGCTGTCTGCCCGTGTTGTAGCGAAGACTATCGTTACAAAGCACAAAATACTTGGCACCTAAATAAAAAGCAGTCGCCAATAAGGACGTTCAGGACTGGCTTTACCAAAATTAGCCAAATATTTGCCAAAGAACTATTCTATGCTCTTCCCACCAAAGGGCACGGGCAAGACGACCGTAAACTTGTCGTCTTTTCTGACAGCCGGGAAGATGCCGCAAAAATCTCTAATGATATTGAGCGTTATCACTTTGACGAAATGATGCGTGAGGTAATCTTCGCGGATTTGCGTGTTCCCGTTTTTGGAAAATCAAAATTTGCGAAATGCATCCTTTCCGGCAAAGCGCCCTCGGGTCTTGCAGCTTCTTATGAGAAAAAATTCCCAGAAGAGGCCAATTGCATTCGAAGTGCTGTTGCGATTAAAGCTCATTCGGTAGAACAGATTAAAAATGGCAATGAAGGTCAGGACATTATTAATAAACTCACTAAGGCTAACGCTGATATTGAATCTGCTTGTATTGCCCAGACTGGGGGTGTGCCGTTAAGAGAGCTCTACTTGCCTCAGAATAACGGGGTCCCAATTCTAATTAACCGGCTGAAAAAACTAGGACTTAATCCTGCTGGGAATAAGGCCGGATACCAGATGTTTGATGGCAGCCACTGGTATGAATTGTTCGACTTTGAACAAAGCCAGAATGTTTACACTAATGTAAACAAGTCAGGCGGTGCTGTAGACGGTGGGTCTATTTTTGCTAACAGAGGACTTGGTATGGTTCGCCAAAACGTGCTCCAGCTTTTATTTGGACGCCTTTACTTTGGATTTGAATCATCAGGACTCGGTTTTGTCTCAATCAGGTGGGATAACAATCTTAAATCTCAGGCTAAAAACTGTGGTTTAAGCGAAGATAACTTGTTGGAAACGTGCAACTCCGTAGTACGTCTTCTTGGCGAAAAGTATCACTATCAACAGCAAGATCCTACTTATCAGCCTCCCCAGCCGGCGATGGAGGCGTTCAATGATCCTCATGGCCCTTTTCGAAGAAACGGTCGATTCGCAGGTGTTTTAAATTATTGCGAAAAAGTCGCCGACTACCATGGCATCAGCCTTCTTGAACTTGAGTATGCGGTGCATTCGGTAGTCAACCAATCTGGAATTGTCGGTTGGCTCCTGACAGCTGATGCGTTGAGCCTAATGCTTGCTGGTGACGACGACCTGATCTGGCGATGTCACCATTGTAAACGTGTTCATCTTCATGCTTCGGCAGGCATTTGCTGTCATTGTTGTCAGCCTCTTGGGGCAAGCAAAGGCGAAAAATGTCACACGCTTTGGAGTAATCACTACTACGCCGACACAACTGCGCGAGAGAGATTGCCGTTCCGGCTCCACGCTGAAGAGTTAACCGGACAGACTGACGACCAGGCTCAACGGCAGCGCCAATTTCGAAATATAGTTTTGACAGCCGAAGGACCAAAAAATGTAAAAACGATAGACCTTCTGAGCGTGACCACAACAATGGAGGTAGGAATCGACATTGGGGGCTTGCGGGCTGTCATGCAGGCAAATATGCCCCCAGAGCGATTTAACTATCAACAGAGGGCCGGACGTTGTGGTCGACGTGGTCAAGCATACTCAATTGTTATGACGCTTTGCCGTCAGCGTAGTCACGACACTCTGCACTTCGAAAATCCTCTTTATATAACAAGCGCGAAAGCGCCAACCCCCTTTCTTGCTATGGATCAATTTGATATTGCGCGGAGAATCATGGCTAAGGGTGTCCTTAGAAGGGCATTTCTTGAAATAGGAGTTCAATGGCATCATGGCCCGCAGAAACCTCCCGATACCCACGGAGAGTTTGGTGATGCCGCAAACTGGTCAAACTATCGACCGCAAATCCTTGTGCAACTCCAGCAACCAAAAACATTGGCCATGGGGCAGCAGTTAGCGGCTGTGCTGGCTACCGGTTTCCAAGGTCGGGCTGTCACCGCCACGTCTTTGGAGAAGTTTTTTAAAAACGATCTTGTTAATGAAATCGACAGAATTGTTCAAATTCCTGAACTTCAAGCATTCACTGGCCTTGCCCATCGTCTTTCGGAAGGTGCCCTACTTCCGATGTTTGGGATGCCTTCTAAGGTTCGAATGCTTTATCACGGACCAATCAGGCAGGGCGAACGGGAAGTTCCATCAATTGACCGGGAACTAGACCTTGCGGTCACCGAGTTTGCCCCAGGAGCAGAGAAGACAAAAGACAAGCGGGTCCATAAATCAATTGGCATCTCTCCTTCCCTTTTTCTCCAAGGTAGCAATCTATTCGCGAACTCGGGTTTAGCTTTTGTTGAGAGAATTTGGATGGCCCGTTGCTCACGGTGTCACTTTGTCAAAACATATCCCTTGGGGCAGCTGGAGCAGCGAAAGACAACTTGCCCCCAATGCTTTGCTGACTCTACCCAAGGCTTCAGCGAATTCGAGGTGCGTGTTCCAAATGCATTTTTTACAAGTGGTTTAAAAGAAGGTGAAGATGCGGCCGAAGGCGGTGAAATTATGGCTACACCATCAGCTCGACTTGCCGAGGGCGATTCGTCCGACGCGACGCCTGTTCAAGGTTTAAACTTGGTTAAGGCCTTTCACCCAGAGACTCGCCTCTACACTTTGAATGACAACAAGGGCAGACTTTTTCGAGGTATAACCCGAAACGATAACGCATTGAGACCCGGCCGCACTCACGATGGAATTGTGGAACGTTGGGAATCTGATCCGCAAAATGGGGATGAAGAAATAGCATTAGTTGCACCAAAAACAACGGACTCGCTGATTTTTCGACTTGCGGAAATACCATTAGGGCTTGAGTCGTCTCCGATTCGTCCACTCGCATCCGCTCCGGGGCAGGCGGCCAACTCCTATATCCGACCTGGCGTTAACAGTGCCTTGGTTTCTGCTGTCTTTCTTATGCGGTCCGTTGCAGCTGACTGGCTGGATATCGACCCCGAGGAGTTTGATATCTGTCACATTCGGCTTGCTGAAATCGGACCAGACCCAACTGATCTATGTCGTTATACGGGAGAGTTTACTATTGCAGATCATCTCGCAAATGGATCGGGTTTCACACGCTGTCTGTCCGAAAATATCGCAAGTGTAATCAACTGGATTATTTCTGCAGCTGATGGTCAGCCTGTTCCCGTCGAAAATAAGGAGTTTCTGGAGAAATTATTCTCTCTTGGCCACCGCCATGATTGTGAGTGGTCGTGCTATTCGTGCCTACGGAACTTCCGCAATATGCGTTATCACCCGCTTCTTGATTGGCGACTAGGGTTGTCCGTGATTCGAATGCTAGCAGATTCAGGATATCAAGCCGGATTGGATAACGTCTGGACACCTGTTGAGCTTGAAGGTTGGCGAAACAGGGTGGATAAGCACACGTCGTCTTTTATCACCAACTTTCGTAAAAACTACAGTATTGCTCCTCTAAAAAACGGTGTCCCAGGCTTTCAGTTTGGGAACCTTCACGTTGTTCTGCGCCACCCCTTGTGGGACACCAAGAGTCCTCAAGGACAATTGGCTGCGTG
>Ga0214919_10008348_pt1 | contig 13671 bp, 18 predicted proteins | sample LL1503_MetaG_FD_177994 | JGI IMG/M metagenome (GOLD analysis project Ga0214919, IMG submission 177994) | Freshwater microbial communities from Lake Lanier, Atlanta, Georgia, United States - LL-1503 | ecosystem: Environmental > Aquatic > Freshwater > Lake | place: USA: Georgia | collected...
TTACCGCAGGGTTAGTGGGCGGGGTTGTTGTTGGTTGGGCGTCTGCCATGTTTACTCCATAAAAGTTGTGTATTATTTACAGAGTATAGCACACCCGGAGATTTTTTCCTAGTTATTTTCTGCCAATCGTCATGAAGCGAGTGTAGGCAGTTTGGGGATCGTGCAATGCCATACTGCCTGAATACAGTACTTGATTCAGCGGATATTTTTTCTCAATATCTTCAACATCATGAAATTGCGGTCCGGGATTGTTGTCACGAGCCTGAAGTACCACCAAGGTACCTGTAGGAATATTGTCAAACCATGCTGTGCCCGGCATTTCTGTCAGGCTGGTATTGACCACTGCACCGTCTGTGCCCAGTTGTCTGTAGTCCAGGTCATTAGCATCCGTCAGCATGGATTCAACATTATCGGCGCCGGCTTGATCCAGTATGTTTTGACCAGTGTTGAGTCTTTCAGCATCGGTTTCTACATTGATCATGCGATCAACTTGCGCCTGCGGCGAACGAGTCAACAACAATGCAAGATTGCCATACCAGGAGCCTAGCACATACATGGTGCTGATATGTGGTTGTATCTGGGCCAATTCACGTATGAGCCAAAGTTTGCTGAACACAAGATCTCTAGTGAAACTGCCTTCAAGACTTGATCCTGAACTTTCTTCAAGACTGGCAACTTCACAGATCAGCATTATGATCGCTTTTCTGCCAGGTAGTCTTCGGCCACAGGTTGATTTTCACGTTGTTGATAACTGGCAGTCATGCCGCCCACAAAGTTTTGGCCATCCATCTCCGACACCGGGTCGGCCTTTTCCCATTCAAAACTTTCAACAGGCACATCAAACTTGTTGCTGAGTTTGGCCAGCAAGCGATCTAACACAGAGGCCGGAATATTCCTAGCAACCACACGACGAGCACGACTGTTCTGTACCGGGCGATAGAACACATCAATCATTTCAGGATTGATGTCTTTGCTTTCATCAACACCACCGCCAATGGCTGTGTCCAACATCTTGACCACTGTGGCTGCCAATCGGGGGTTGATTTGTGTTTTTGGGTATAGGCTCATGACCAAGGCTGTTTTGCGTTTGTTGTTGAGTGTGGGCCATGCTGTGCGAATCTCTGTGGCCGACGTCATGCCAGGACCAAACTCCACTGTGGGCAGGTAGGCCATGTAAGCATGACGAGCAAATGGTTCTAATTGTTTTGCACCCAACAAAGGTTGTAGGTATGCAGGTTCACCGTTTTTCTTTACGCCACCGGCCAGGGGTTGTTTGTCTGCATCTTTTTCTGAGCGTACAAATATCAAATGATCAGTCTCGGGATCAAATTGACTGGTGATTTCTTCTGCACGGAAAGGGCTTTTGACTTGCACAAAGTGCCCAGGTTGAACACCAGCCAGTCTAGCCAGTTTTTCTTTTACAGCAAAAGGAAAAGGTCTTGAACTAGTGTCGTTGGTTGCGGCCACATACACTCGAGCACCGGGAAACGCTCTACGTGCTGATTGATAAAGGGCCGCATGTCCTGCGTGGAACGGGTGAAATCCCCCGGGCATGATAACGATGGTACTCATAATGAGTATTTAGCGTTACATGTTCTCTAACAGCCAGAGATAAATGGGAGTGGTAAATTTAAATTTGGCCTTGCCATTACAGCCCAAAGAACCATAAAATCCGTCTATCCGGGGTTCTTGTGTGCCATTAAAATCGTGATGATATACCGTTGACGTTTGTGCTAGATAATTCATATCTAGACCATCTATTTCTATGTTTATTATAGAAAGCATAGCGTCAGAAACTATATCCCCGGCGTCATTAATTTTGGTGTGCTCAGAAGTTTTACCAAACATTTCAAAAATTAACTCATGTTCGCCATCGTCGTCAGATAAGCAATATTGTATCGGTAATTCACTGCTGACATGAGAATTTTCATATATGATGTTATTGTCAAGACTGATTCTCATGCCCAAGGGTACAGAATAATCGGTTGATGTTAACGTAAAACTCAGCATGATTTGGTCTGACATTTTTGATTCCTAATAGGTAATTGTGACTGTGTTGATTATCCCACCACTAAAGCCCGCCACACGCACACGCATCCAGGTAAAATTGCCTGTCACAGTTTCTGGATGATAGTCTGTCAACGGAGTTGTTGATCCATCACCATATACAAAAGTTTCAAACCAATTGGCACTATCTGCGTCTGAGTCCAAGGTGGCTTCCAGGGTCAGCACACCTTCAAAGCCGGTGACATCGAACAGCACAGTTTGTACACCGCCTTGACCACGGTAGTAGTTAGAGGCCAGCCGTGCATCACTTATCCAGTCTTGACTTGACCCATCATAGTTGCCGGAAGGCACACCATATTCGGTAGTATCAAGAATGGTATATGTTGTCATTTGGCTCGTTCCGCTTCAACAACAACGCCTGCGCCAGCCAGTTCTTCGGCCACTGATGGCAGGGCCAAAACAATATCGTCCGTGGCAATTTCGGTGCCAGAATCCGACTCTCGGACCAATTTTGATAGTTTGATCACAACTATTTCTTCGTGTATTTTTGCCATAGTGTATTATTTAGCACGGGCTATAATAGGCAGGGTCTTTCTAACTATGCCGGGTACAGCCATGTTGATCAAAAAGTCAGCACTGGGCTCGTTGTGATCCACAAAATGGTTGCCGGCCACCCACATTCTTCTACCCTGTACTAATTTAGCAAATCCCGGACCCAGTCTAAACATGTCTCGACGAGTATCAAAGTAACGTCGCAAGGTTGATAACTCATCATTTGTGAGCCAGCGTTCTCGAAAGTATGTTCTAAATGCGTGTCGAGGATGCTTCAACGTTACTGCATCTGGAGTCAGCGTTACTTCTGCTTGATTTATGTACAGTATTCGGCCCGTGGGTATGATCGCAATATCTTCAAAGTCTTCGGGATTGTTGGTGTACAACCAAATGCCATTGCCGCACACTACTTTTTTGTAAGGATGAGAGCGAGTCAACAAGTAATCACAAGCATCGTGTAATATCTGTTGCTCAGTTGGAGAGACATGTTTTGCACCACCCCGACGACTGATCCATTCATTTCTGTAGCGAATGGTTTGATCGATCTTTTCATGCCGGAGATCACGCAAGAAACTGGCCTCGGGCAAGTGGAACAAGATCACATACCGCCAGGCATGAAAGTACAAGGTACTGCGAGCAACTACTATGGGCTCAGACATCAGGGAACCTAATGATACCATCATCTGCCACAACAGGAATTGTGCGTGTGACTACGTCAAATGTGACTTTGTCCGCCACAAAGTCTGCGGCAATATCACAATCAGTGAGTCGATCAAACAGGATCCGCTTGCTCAACGGCACACGGATAAGTTCATCAATCTTGCGCGAGAGTGGTCGCGCACCCATCTTCGAATCATAGCCTTTGTCAGCAAGCATGTCAACGACTGATTCGGATAAATTGAGGTGTATACCTTTTGCAAGCAGACTTGTCTTGAGTTCGTCCACAAACTTGACCACAACTTTCTTGACCGCCAAGGTATCCAATTTGACAAACTTGCAGATTTGATCAATACGGTTTCGCAGTTCAGGTTTCAAGAACTCTCGGAGTGCTCGGTCATCTTCGCCGGTTTTCTCAAAGTCTCCAAAGCCAATGTTATTTGCTTCACTGTCCCGTGCTCCTAGGTTTGATGTCATGATGATAATGGTATTCTTGCAGTTGGCTTTTTTGCCATTGCTTGAAGTAATAACACCTTCGTCTAGCATTTGTAGCAAGATGTTGGTAACGTCAGGGTGAGCCTTCTCTATCTCATCAAACAATATTATTGAGAAGGGATTCTTGCTGAGATCGGAGATTAGTTTGCCACCACCGACGTTACCATCTTCAAAGCCCACATAACCTGGAGGCGCACCAATCAACCCAGATACTGAGTGACGCTCCTGGAACTCACTCATGTCATACTTCAACAACTTCATGTCTAGATTGTCAGCCAACAGTCTAGCAAGTTCTGTTTTACCTGTGCCGGTTGGGCCTAGGAACAAGAATGAAGCCATGGGTTTCTTTTCGTTGGCAATGCCAGCAAAGTTGATGTACACACGCTCCAGCACCGAGTCCACTGCGGCATCCTGCCCATACAACTTCTGCTTGATATTGCTTTCCAGTTCCACAATCTTGGTTGAGCGTTCATTTTGTAACTTGTCCTTGGGCACACCTGTCACACGGGCCAATTGTTCTTCAATTAGGGCCTTAGTAATAGTAATCAGTCCCAGGTCTTTCACACGCTCACGTGCGCAAGCCGCATCAATCAAGTCAATTGATTTGTCGGGATTCTTTCTATCGTGTATGTAACGATTGGCCAGTTCAACTGCGGCTGTCATGGCTTCTGTGTCAATCAGCACATTATGAAACGCCTCGAGCCGGGGAGAAAGACCAATAAGAATTTGCTCTGTGGTCGTAGCATCTGGCTCATCAATTGACAAGCGGTAGAATCTGCGCATGAGTGCGCGATCTTTCTCAAATGATTCATAGTATTCTTCCCAGGTGGTTGACGCAATTACTTTTAGATTGCCTTTGGTAATGGCAGGTTTCAGCATGTTGGCAAAGTCCAGACTGCTGTTCGAGCCTGATCCTGCGCCACTCATGGTGTGTGCTTCGTCAATGAACAAGATACAGTTCTTCTTGGCTTCCAGTGCAGAAATAACTGCCTTGAACTTTTCTTCAAACTCGCCGCGGTATTTTGATCCTGCCAGCAATGAGCCAATCTCCAGGCTCCATACTTCGGAACCTTTGATAAACTCCGGCACACGACCTGCTTGAATCTCTTGTGCCAGGCCTTCGATGATGGCAGTTTTGCCCACACCGGGGTCGCCCACCATGAGCACGTTGGCCTTGAAGCGTCGTGCCAGTACTGTGATCATTTCCTGCAGTTCTTGAGCACGACCAATCAAAGGTTCTAACTGATTCTTTTCAGCACGTTGACTCAAGTTCTCACAGTATTCAGTAAGGATTTCGTCTGCTTGTGAATGACTCATACCTGACTCTGCGGCTACTGTTTTGTAACTCCGGGTCCAGAAGTCCACAAACTCCTGTTTCTTCACACCGTACTTGAGCAAGAAGTAGTGTGCATGACTGTTGGTCTCGCTCATGATCGAAAGATACATGTCAATGGTGGCAATGGCTCGCCGTCCTGTAAACATCACCTGTACATTGGCACGATTAAAGATACGCTCCAGGGCCACTGTTCTGCGTGGCTGTGTTTCAGGAGTGTCTGAAATCAAGTGCATTTGGCTGACCAGGTAGTGCTCAATTTCTGTGTCCATTTGATCTGCTTCTGCACCAAATGCATCCAAGCATTTACGAAATGGTGCATGACGCACAAGACTCAACAACAAGTGTTCGGTTGTGACATATTCATGCCCAAAGTCCTGAGCAATTTTAACTGAGCCTTCAATGATCTTTTTGATTTCGGGATTTTCTTGCATGATGTTTGAGTTGAGTTCCTATGTTGTATTATACTACTTACTGTGTTATGTAGCAACCATTCTGACAATATTATCTATGCTGTTGTATAGCGGCCAACAGTTCTGGTGAGATTGAACTGGGCAACTGAGCCTGCAATCGGATAAAAAGGTCTCCTGTGGCACCTTTTCTATCTCTAAGTCCACGCCCACGCAGGCGCAGTGTGGTTGCATTGTCTGTGAGTGGGGGAATAGCAACCACCAACTGGGTGCCATCCAGATTGACCACAGTGGTGTCTCCGCCCAGAATCATGTCCCAGACCGAGGCCTTGTAATCCACAGTCAGGTTCAGGCCATCACGCCGGAACTGTGGATGTGGATGTATTCTAAATTCAATCACCAGGTCTTGCCCGCCGGGTGCCAGTCCCGCATACTGTACCATGTCTCCGTCATTGATGCCCAGGGGCACATCTATTTCTATTGTGGTTTGTCCTTGTGGTGATCCCACTGCCACCTGCCTGTGCCCGCCTGTTGATACGTCTTTTAGTGTGATCCACAGACTCATTCGCATGTGATTGCGACGCGGGTGTTGTGCAAATCCTGGATGCCCACCAAACATCTGACTGAAGATATCGCCCATGTTGAACTGTGCGCCTCCGGGAAAACCTTGAAACTGTGGTTGTGGATTGTCGTACTGAGACCGTTTGGCTGCGTCACCTAAGGTATCATAGGCGGCCTGTATTTCTTGAAATTTCTTTGTGTCGCCACCCTTGTCCGGATGATGCTGACTGGCCAATTTGCGAAAGGCTCGTTTGATTTCGTCTGGAGTGGCAGTTCGGGCAACACCCAGTGCGGCATAGTGATCGGGCATGAAAAAGTCCTGTATGTTTTAATTATACAGGACTTTCGGGGTGCAGTCTATTATTTCTTTTCCACTTCGAGTTTTTTGTGTTGCTTGACTTCTTTACAAGTTTGTTTTGTAACACCTTTGGCGTCCTTCACAGGCTTGCCGTCTTTTGTTTGATCCACACACACACGTTTGGTTTGTTTGGCGGCATCTGCTCGTGCCACATCCGCTGAGTGTGAGTCAGCAGCCAGGGCTGGTACACCAAACATCAATCCTGCTACGAATATAACATTTTTCATATGCGTTACCATGTGATTTCACCTGAAGATATCTTGCGCAGACCCATGTTTACCAAACTCAGTGCTACCATTTGATATTCCACAGGCAGTACAAAGCCATAACTGGCCTGTGCTATCACGGCCACACCTGCTATGATGTTGGCCCAAAATGTTTTGCTGTAGTACCATTTCTTGCCGGTGATTTGACCCTCTATTGCTTCGTTCACTGCTGTGGTAAGATTCTCGTTGATTTCTGGTTTCTTGATTGCCATAGTTTTCTCCTTGTTGTTATCGTTCTGGGAACGGTGGTATCACAGGGGCGGGTTTTCCACCAAATCCTGTAGTGACTTCAGCCGCTGGTGCTCCAAATCCTGCACTGCTACCAAACCCTGCTGAAGGTACGCTTCCAAAGCCGCTTGTGCCACCCAGGGGTTGTGAGCCAAAACTGTTGGCGACTGGCGCTGGGTTTGCTGTAGGTAAGCCAAATGCTGAACTGCCGCTTGATGGTGTGGTTGTGCCTGCTCCGCCATTGTTTGCTCCTGCTAGTTTTTCTTGTGTGCGACCCATGGCCGCAATACCCAACACAGCACCCATGGCAATGTGGAATAGTCCAGCGCCTTGAAGTGTGAGAGGTTGCCATTGTGTGATTGGTTGTTTTGTGACTGTTTGTAACAAACTCCACAAGATAGGAAACAAGATAAAGTCAGTCATGCAGGTCAACATGTACATCCAACCCATGGCCGGTCTCCATTTGGAGTTCATCCAGTCTTCTTTTTTCTTTTCAGATTCTGATTTTAGTTCTTCTGCCATGTGGGCTCCTCATGAATATTTATAAATTACGCACCTAAAACATGTAGTGCATGCCTGGTGTGTTCTTCCCTATCGATAATTCCAATTTGGCCACCATTGATGGCCCGTGTCAAACCTTTGACATCATTTGCATCAGCAAATCTATTTAAATTGTTTTGTTCCCAGAACCAGCAGGCACTCTGTGCGGCACCTTCAAATGTGGCCAAGTATTCACTGGCTTCTTCTACAGAGATTCCTAGACTTCCTGCAAAGAATGTGTAGTTGTCCTTGCCGGTCAACTGTATGAGTCCACGTCCGCAGTATCTATAGCCATCACCTGACGCTTCGTCTCCGTTGCCCATTCTTGAAGCATAGACTCTGTTGGCAATGCGTTCAGGTTTATTGGCGTACTGTGTGGCCAATTCTGCCGTGGGGAAATACTTTTTAAACACCGTCATCAAACTTGCGGCTTTGTAATTTAAATTCTCTTTGATAAAAACAAAGTTGCCTGACTCATGTGCGCATTGTGCAACAAAATGTGCCACACGTAGCGGAGTCGTGATATCATAATCGTCCAGCAATTGTTCCAGTACTGAGTACCAGTGATCAATATAGGGATTCTTGACCATTTGTTTTAGTTGATCTTTTGTCAAGATAGTGCTCATTTCGCGGCTCCTTCAAATATTATTTTTTGTATCCCATACCATTCTTGCCAGGCATCGGCCTTGACAGCACATTCATAATAGGTACCGTAGTTCACTGTCACAGTGGTAGCAACGTCGCTTAACTTTGCATCGTCTTTTAGTTTCTGTAGTGGGGGACATGCAGTTGTTGCGCCCAGGCCCGGAGGCTCAGGAAACTTTGCAGTGACCGGAACCACAGTACTACACCCACTCAACAACACAGCAAGTAGCACAGCGTATTTCATCAGCAGTTCCAACGACGTCGTGCTTTGCAGATTGCTTTGTCTGGCGTCTTGCTACAACTAATGCTGTGCATTTTCATTTGTCCACGGCTGCGGCTGCAATAACTCTTGCGGCGCTTGCTGGCCTTGCTACCACGCTTGAGTTTTGAAGGCTTGGTAGTCACAGCAGTCTTCAACTTGCTACCAGGATGCTCTCTGCGATATGTATTAACTGCCTTTTGACTCATGCCATCTGTATGATCACGCTTGTTGGCCTTTTGCCAGGCTTCTGACTCCATGATGGGCTGTGATGTCACAGCAAAAACATATAGTTCATCTTCTGTGAGGCTTTCTAAATCTTCCCAGATCACATCTGAGTCTACGCCGTTGTGCTGGGCAATTGTTTCAATGATTGATTCAATTAAATCAAATTCTTCATGTAGTTCAGCCCTGGCTTGCATGCTCAAGCCTGTGCCCAGTTCAAGAATTCTACTGAGTTCATCTTGTGTTTGTGTCATTTGTTGTTCCTCATTTAAATTTGCGTGTGACTCACACATGCCACAGTCGGGGCAGGTCATTTCCATTTCCACTGATTCGTTGTGCTTTCGCTTGCCTGCACAGTGTGCTTTTTGTGAGAAGCCTTTGGGGTGTGAGCAATTTATTGAACTCTTGTACTTCTGACTCCACTTTTCAGCCAAGGGTTCTTGTGCTTCTGGTTCTTTGTCACGCAATGGTCCACCTGTGACCCAGGCATCGCAGGTTCTGCGAGCCGCACACTTGAATTTTAGGAAACGGCAGTAGCCTAGATCGCCTGCTTCAATGGTGGGATCATTCTCGCCTGCATCTGATCCAATGCCCTGTGCAATGCAGTCCAAGGTATCTTTTCGCTGATCAAAAGCCGCACAGTTGCCACACAGGCTTTGCTTGGCTTCGTCCGGACTATCTAGGTTCCATTCCTCCTGTTTGGCCATCCAAAATTTGCGATTGGGCATGTCGGGGTTGAGCGGGCCATATCCGTACTCGTCAATGGCCTTTTGTCTATTCTTGAGATTCACCGTGATATCTTGAGTGGCCGGTGGACAGCCCTTTTCTGCTTCTCGCAGTCTGTGCCCATCTTGTTTGCTGTACTTGCCGGACTCGCGCTTGGCAATGGCAATGGCTGCCTGTTGTGCACCGCCGCCTTCCTCCACGCTTTCTGATTTGTTGCCATAGTTGGCAGCGCCTTTTTTACGACACTGCACCAGGCGTCCTGATGCATAAGCCGATGGCCATACTTTTGCCGACGCTTTGACCTTGTAATAACAGGCGTCTTTCTTTTCCATCATGACCATTTCTGAGAACATGGGTCCGCCGCAGTGCGGGCATGATTCTGGTGATTCATTTACAATATCTCTAAATCTCATTTGCGTTTTCCTCGAGTACTTACATTTATGGCTGCGCCGTGCCGCTCGGGATTGGGATCTTCGCGGCGTTTTCTAGCCGCGGCACTTGCACGACCTTTTTTGCCCAGTGCATGTGCCTTGGCCTGTGGCAGGCACTTGGGCTTGCCTTCTTTGCTGGATCCTCTGGCACAGTCGCCACGAATCCGGCCGTCGGGACCAAAACGTACCCATTTTTCTTTAAACCACTTGTGCAGGTTTTCTTCTAGTTCTTGTGTGGACATTTTCTTTTCATAGCCCTGCACAGCCGTGTTTCTGTCAGGATGGGGCGCAACTTGTGCGGCTGCGGACGGCAAAAACTTCTGTATGCTTTGCACTGTCAGTGGACCCATGATACCATCCACATCCAGGTTGGCATGATATTTTTTATTTAACAATTGCTGTATTCTACGCACAGTGTCTGAATCTTGAGTTTGTTCTTCACTCACAGGCACACAGTTAGGCACCTGGCGACTGCCTTTTTTCTTCATGCCTGCTTGGCGATATCCAGTCCAACAGGCTTCTAAGATTTCTCTATATCTCATGGCTGACGTCCTGTTGCCCATGCAATAGCACGATTCATTTGGTCCTCGGCCACTTTCTGATCTTGAAAATGCCCTGCATCCTTCATTTTCTGGAAGATAGCCTCTTTGTCTATCTTCCAGGCTGGTTGATTTGCTGGTTCTTGTGTGGTGTTTGTCCTAGTAGGTGCAGGAGCCTGTTGTGGGGGCGGTGGGGCAGGCGTTTGCACCTGTTGTCCCACTGGCGCAGGAGTTGGTATGTTTTTGACTGCCCCGGAAGTTTTGAGTTGGTTAATATCTTGTGTGATACTGGGGATGGTCTGTGATTCTATGTCCCACAGCGTGGCGTCAGTCTCTTGATAACTGTCTTTGAGATCATTGAGTTCTTGTTCAAGATCTGTTTCAACTTGTTTGAGTCGTTCAATATCTTGACGCATCTGCGTGACCATGTCCACACGGGTGTCACTGGCAGCCTGCGCATTTTTTACTTGTTGCACAAGGTCTTTTATTGTGCTGTCATCTGCAATGCTTGAGGTTTGTATTTGAGCAATAGTAGATTCTAGTTCTGCTAGTTTTGCCACCGGCACACTCTTTTCGCCCAGTTCCTTTATTTTCTTTTCTAATTCCTCAGCGGCCTTTTTATTTACGCCAGGCATGTTGCGCACCTGTTGTAATTGTCCGGTCAATTGCTTGATTTGTTCTGTGCTGGCCTGTTCACGTTCAGCATACTGTTGTCCCAGTTGTGACACAGTGGCCTTTTGTTCGTCGCCTGCTGTGCGTTCACGATCCAGTTCCGTACGATGCATGCCCAGTTCTTGTTTGCTGAGTTCATCTGACTTCATGGCTTGATCAATTCGTTGTTCAGCCGCGTCTAGTTCAGCACCCAGTGTTTGATTTTGTTGCTGTTGTTTCTTTAGTTCTTTAAACAGAGCCAGGGGAATTTGTTGTGAATCAGGAACGCCGCCCACTCTGTTGGCACGGGTAAATGCCAGCATCTGTTGGTAGTCGCCTGAGTCGTCACTGGCTTCTGACAATATATCTGTTATTTTCATTTCTTAGGTGCCTCAGCGGCCGTGTTGTGCGCTCGAACGAATGATTCGGGAATTGCGCAACCAGCATCGTATTTAACAACTTCACGGTCTACATATTGTCGGATGTATGTTGTGCGCTGACGTACTGCGGCTGTTTGTTTTTGTGACTTCGATTCTATTTGGGTATTGGCTTCTGCAGATGCCTTTTCTGCCACCGCTAGTCGTTCTTCCACAGCGGCCACACGCTCACGCCAGGTTTCTTCTACTGCCAATCCTCCGCGAAAGTAAACACCCAGCACTAGCAGTGTAATACCGGCCAATTTGAACGCCAGTTGATAGGGCCACAATACAGCGACTCGATGCGCAATCCAGCCGGCCACAGTGGCTGCCACGCCTGCTAGGAGTAGTAGGTTACAAAACCATAAGATAAAGGCGTCAGGAAGAAAATGTAAAATCCACATCCTGTATTTAGCAGGTGAACTCTTTAACAGTTAATAGCCAGCCTTGGCTATTTCTGCACCCTTGTTGAAACTGTTTGACCATGACGCTGTGCTGACACCACCACGTGCTTTTGACCATTTATAACCAGCACGGTGTCCTGAGCAGTCTTTGGTACAAGGACTCATGCCCATGAATGTGAGTTCTTTCAGCCGCTTCATTCGCTTTTTTTCAGTGACGAATTCTTGGGCTCTCATGGGTTTAGTTTCAGGCCCAGGCCCATTGATATAACTGGCTGTGGCAGTCGTGCCATGGGTTGTTGTGGGGGCATGGGCTGTTGTGTGATCTTGGGATTGGGTGCTGTGGGTCCTGCTGATCCCTTCAGCACAGGAACTGGGCGACCGTTTGCTGTAGTTCTTGTCATTTTCGAGGTTGCACCGCTGTGGGCATGTTCCGATACACACGCTTTTGTGGATCGTATTGTGTCTTTAATGGTCCCAGTCCTGCTAGTCGCTTCACACGCTGAACCATGTCTTGATAAGCAGGTCCGTAATCGGCTTCGGGCGGTTCGGGTTTTTTGTTGCCTTCTGCCATGCCTTTTTTGTAAGCAATTTCAGTGTTGTTGGCCATTTGTTGTTTGAAATTGTCAACTGCGCCACCGGGTTCAATGGATCCGGGAGTGGTTGTGACAGGCGCACCTTCGGTGGCCTTTTTTGGCAATGATTTATAATCCTGTTCTTTATCGGCCCGGTTAAACTCTCGTGCCACACTCTGCTTGATGCCAACTTTCCGAGCAAATTTAGGATCATGTGCGGCCGCTGCCATTATGCGAAACTGTGCTTGGCTTGTGCTTTTTTCATTTAAGTCACCTTCGTGTACTCCGGTATCTGCCATGGCATGACCCACAGCATGGCCGTGTGCTCCTCCGGCCACAGCACCCTGTGCCACATGTCCTGCCGCTTGGCCAGCACGTTTTTGCCAATTGGGATCAGGAGTAAAAGACTTTTTAATATTGTCCCATACACCTTCTGTTAAATCTTCAGCGGCCCATGATGTATAACTATCGCCATTCTCATCACCGGCACGTACAACAAACACACCGCCGTTGTCGTAGCCGCCTTCATCTTCGCCAATTTCCCAGCCCATTCGAGCCAATACCTTTTCAATTTGTTGTTGTGTTGCATCGTCTCCAGCCCACCACATACGAGCGTATTTGTGCAGAATATCTTCTTCGCCGCCACTGTCGCCATCATCGGCTGCAAATTCGTTTAAGTTTCCGTTGATGCGTGATTTGATACCATAACCCGTGAATGTTGCTACTAGTTTCTTTGCTATACTTAGGGGTTTGGTTGTTACCACAGCACCGCCACTCTTGGCAACTTCTGCTGTTTTGAGTTGTGCCCGTTCGCTACCTGAGGGATATTCAGCAGGCAATACTTCTTCAAGTGCGGCCCATGCATCTTCGGCGCGATAATCTCTGGGCATACGACCAAAGAAAATAACATCCACGTCCTTTTCACGCTCTAGTCCAGGATCCTGTGCCACTGCTTGTGGCGTTACAAATTCATTAAGGCCTTCGCTCAGGTCCTCATCTGAGAATGCCATAAAGTCATACGGTCCCCACTTTTGGCCTGTGCGACTGTCTATGGTGTCATCGTGATCACCGTATTCATAGTAGTCATCACTGTAGATTTCCACACCATCAAAGTCTGAGTTGTAGTCAATATGCAGTTTGCGAGTCTTGCCATCGGGGCAAACAATGCCACGATTCAGCAGGCGTTCTACATCTTCTTGAGTTTTGATTCCTTTTTGTAAACTGCCTGTGTCAAAGGTGCCATTGTACCAGGCTGAGGCCAACTCTTTAAAATAGTTGCCTGAATCTCCTGAGCCTCCTGAGGCAAATTCTACCAGTATGTCATTTATTTTCATTATCGTATCCCCGCCATTGATTGCAATGATTTAACATCGTCTGACAGTTTGTCATGAATCTT
>Ga0214919_10008349_pt1 | contig 13670 bp, 14 predicted proteins | sample LL1503_MetaG_FD_177994 | JGI IMG/M metagenome (GOLD analysis project Ga0214919, IMG submission 177994) | Freshwater microbial communities from Lake Lanier, Atlanta, Georgia, United States - LL-1503 | ecosystem: Environmental > Aquatic > Freshwater > Lake | place: USA: Georgia | collected...
CCCTCGGGTGTAAGCGTAGCGCCTCGCAGGTGGCGATCAAACAAGCTTACTTCCAGCTCTGTTTCGAGCGCGCGGATACTTCGGCTAAGCGCGGGCTGTGCGACGAACAGTTGTGCCGCAGCCTTTGAGAAATTTTCGTAACCGGCTACTGTCACAAAATAGCGTAGCTGTCTTATGTCCATGACCTATTTTAGGGGCCATCAGCCATACTTAAAGATCTGTAACGAAGGCATACTACCTTCAGCAAATAGCATAAACACCAAGACGATATCCACCAGAAGTTCGAGAATTGCTTAGGATCAACTTATGACTTTGACACTAACTGTCGACCAACTCAACGATTTGCTCGACCCAGACATAGCACCTTCTATAAGGGAGTTGGCAGCATCAGCGGGCCAGTTACCAACACATTTACTAACACCTGAGCAGGTACGTGCAGCTTGGGAAGCCACCAAAAAACCTCTGTCGCGAGCAATTAACTCTCTCACCATAAGTGACAACCTCATCCCTACGACAGTTCCGTTAGAAGTTCGTTTCTACCGACCAAAGGTTGCTACTGGCACCATGCTTCCAGTCATGGTCTATTTCCATGGAGGTGGTTTCACAAACGGCGACCTAGACAGCCAAGATGCTTGTTGCTGTGTGATGGCCTCTATTGCCGAATGTGCCGTAATGAGCGTCAACTATCGAAAACTGCCTAAGCACAGGTTTCCTGCTGCTTTCGACGATGCAGTCGCCTCCATCCGCTGGCTAGCAACCCATGCCCCTGAGTTAGATATTGACGTTGACAGGATAGGTGTTGGTGGAGACAGCTCAGGCGCTAATATTGCGCTAGCTGCGGCGCTAGCAGTTAGAGGAGATATAACCCTCCGAGCGCTCTGGTTGGCCTACCCAATCATTGGCACTAACTTCGAAACCGAGTCCTATATTGCCAACTCAGAAGGCCCGTTACTAACACGGGCGCGTTGCCAACGAATCCTGCGCGACTACCTTGGTAATGATACTAGTGAGGCAGATTGGCGATCAGCTCCATTACTCACCAAAGATTTTTTAGGTTTGCCTGCCTCGGTCGTAATAGCTGCCCAACTCGATCCATTGCGAAGTGATGCCGAAATACTTGCACATCGAATGGGAGAAGATGGGATCCATGCAGCTTGCATCCATGCGCTAGGTATGCCCCACGGTTTTTTAAGATGGCTTGAGATACCAGGTGCGGCCAGAAATTACATTCACCAAAGCATGAAAATACTGCACGACTTGCTACGCCTTTAAATGAAAAAAACAATATTTTTTTTTCGTTGCTCGATGCACTAAGTCTTTGCTAAAGCGGACTAATTGCAATAACCTAGGATTCAGAAATAGTTAGTCTTGCCTTTCAAGGATTGCATTTGGTCAGAGTCAACTGAAATATTCCCCCAAAAAAGGACTAATTAGCCTTGCGCGGTCATAAATTCAACGAATGCATGCATTCCTTATTTTTATGACGAAGGTGTTGGAGCAATGCTCTAATTCAACGATCAAACCCGAAGGAATCTTTATGCCCATCCCCGTTATCAAGCCTACCACCAAAGAAATGGAAAATTGTGTTGCTCGTTTCGCCGACTTAAGTCGCTGCAGCGAAGGTCTTCCCGACATGGTTCTGCCAAAAAGTAAGCGTACTTTCCTGAATGTATTGGGATTTGAGCAGCCAAAGGAGAATAACCAGTACTCACCTTTCGGTGACAAGGCGCGCGCACTGATAACGCACGTAAAAGCTGGTTTTGGGGTTGCCTACGTTGCAGCAGAACCGGGTAAGGGAGTTCTGATGCATAACCATGACACCATAGAAAGCTTCATAGTTATAAAGGGGCGCTGGAAAATCGAATTTGAAAATGCAAAAGGCACTGAAGGCGTGACTTTGAACCCCCTCGATTTCATCGCTTGCCCAATTGGTGTTCAACGCCGCTTCGAATGCATCGAAGCAGAGAAAGGCGAACGCGAAGGTCTATTGTTAGGCATCATAGGTGGCGACTCACCCGCAGCAGAATATTCGCCAGATGGGGTTAAACAATTGATTGAAGCGGGAGTCTTTGAACAGGAATAAATCCAAGGGTTTGCATGAATAGATTACTACCTATCACCTGCAATAAGAACTACTGAATCATTTTCCGATGGCTTAAATATCAAATCCAATACTGAGAAAAAATTTATGAAAGCTTTTGTCTTGGAACACTAACGGCATTCAGATAGGAAAATTTTTAAATCATTTTAGAAATCTCACGAACCTTGGCCCTGAACCAAATATGGGAGCTAATATTATGGTTTCTTTCGCTCCAAAGCATTGAGATTCGATAAGTTGGGCATTGAACCGGTAAACTATTAATCTGCAAAGGCAAAGACAATTTCACTGATTTCGTTGCTAACATATTTGGAACTACTGCGACAAGAGGACTACCGGCCACCAGCCATGGGATCAATAACAAGCTTGGAACACGTAAAGCTATTCGACGGGTTAGTTGTTGCCGATGCAACGCCTCATCAATCAACGTTTCAAAAGTCGCAATCTGATTACCGCCGATCATCAAGACATGATTTAGTTCTGCGTATTCTTTAATAGAAATAGCATTACCAGGTGAGTTGAAAGTTCCCTTTCTAGAGATTAAACTTAAATCGTCAGTAAATAGCTCGCTAGTGTGCAAGTCATCAGGAGGGCTACTCCAAAATCCGATTCCAAGATGGCAAACGCCATCATCAAGCCACTCTCTTATACGTTTTGCATCAGAAGGTATGACTTCAATTTTTACCCCTGGCGCCTCCCTCGATATTAAATTCATTAAGCTGGGTAAAAGTAAAAAAGATACGTAGTCTGATATTGCAATTTTGAAAGTATTTTCAGACTTGCTAGGTTCGAAAGTAACTGGATTTGAAAGTGAAGTCTGTAGTTGTAAGACAGCTTCCTTCAACGATGAAGCTATATATAACGCTCGATCGGTAGGTACCATACCATGAGAGGTCCTAATCAGCAGAGGATCAGAAAATTTCTCACGCAATCGCGTTAACGCATGACTCATCCCAGGCTGAGTTAATCCCATTTTTTCAGCTGCACGGGTGACACTTTTTTCGGAAATGAGCGCATCTAAACATGCTAATAAATGCAAATCAATGTTCCAATAATTTGGCATAAAGATCTAATTTTATTTAAAGTTCAAAAACTATAATTAGCTCAAATTAGGTGTCCCAATTCATAACTACTTTACCTAATCTTCCTTCTTTTTCAGCATGTGCGAAGGCAAGTCGATAAAGATCTAAAGGATAAACTTTCTCAACAGGAACTTTAAGCTTTCCAGTTTCAAAGAGGTTGATCAATCTATCAAATAAATTTTTAACTTGATTTGGTTCTGCCCTTTTAACCCAGTCAGCATACCAAAAGCCTTTCAATTGAATATTTCGAAATAGCACATCAGAGGAACTTATTTGGCATGAATCACCAGACAGTAATCCATAATTTATTACAGTTCCATCCCTCGTTAAACAAGAAGCTAAACGACCACATGCAGCGCCGGCAACAGCATCAATTCCTAAAGGAATCCGATCGCTGCCAACCAAAGACCTAACGCGATCAGCCAAATCGTCACCATCAACTAAAACAATGTCACCACCCATTTCTTGAAGTGTAGTTACAAGATCCGCTCTTCTAACTACATTTATGGTTCGAAAACCTTTTGTCCTAGCAAGTTGAATAATACTGACGCCTACCGAAGAATTAGCGGCATTTTGAATGATCCAATCTTCCTTTTGTATTTGACAAAAATTCTCGAGCATTAATAAAGCAGTAGGTGGATTCGCAGCCATCAAGGACATAGCAGCTGGTTCTGCTTTGGGTAAGGCTCTTAAGCTTTGCGCTTTATATATTCCGAGTTCTTGCCATCCACTTCGAAGCGTGTTTACTGCAATCACTACATCATCAACACTAAGATGATTAACTCCTTTACCTAGCTCAACAACCTTTCCAAGGACTGCGCCTCCAGCAAAACTTGGCAATTCAGCTGGGCTTGAGTAGCGGCCAGCAAAATGCAATAAGTCCGAGGGATTAATTGGAGTCATCCAAAGCCTAACCATTACCTCACCTTCACATGGGGAGGCACAAAGAGCGATGTCCACCAGTTCTGCAACTGCTGAAGCCTTGCCAAAACTGGAAAATTGAATCGCTTTCATATGAATTTCCTAAAAATTAGTTTGTAGTATTAAAAAAGAGCATTTGATAATTCTAATTTTTAATAGTTATTTTCTTTACTAATGAATTAAGATTTAACCATATATCACAGAGGATTCCAAATGAAAACACATACTCCAACGCATGAGGAAATGCTTAAACGAGTAGCACGCTTCAAAGATTTGAAGCCTGTAAAAGAACAATATAACGCTGCAGATGGAATTCCAGCCGAAGCCTATTCCACAATTTCAGCTGACAGCACTTTTATTTTGATGGGTCCTGAGGGGCTAAAAAGTGCAACAGGAGAGGCCCCTCCCGTTATTGGCGGGGATGGTGGAGATACATACACAATTAATGCCGTAACTTGTCCACCAGGAAATGGGTCACCTCTTCATGCACATCATTACACCTGCGAGACCTTTTACTGCCTCAATGGACGATTTAGAGTAAGTTGGGGTGATATCGGTGAACATTCGATTTTTCTTGACCCGATGGACATGATTGCAGTTCCTCCCGGGATAACAAGAAATTTCACTAACGTTTCTGACAGGGACGCCAATCTTTTAGTACTAATTCAAGGACCAAAAGACAAATTTCAGGATGTAGATCTAACGCCAGAAATGGGTAAAACAATTGAGAATAAGTTCGGGGTTGAGATTCGTAAAAAACTTGAACTCAAGGGGTTAGCTTTTACAGCAGGCCTAGACCTCCCCCTACCAGTTGATTCATTATAAAAACTCTTCCTATCAAGCAGTAGAAGTCGAAATAATTTTTAATTTACTAGAAATGAATTCCTGAGCGTCATGCAGTTGTTCCCCCTCCAAAGCCACATGCTCACCAGGATAGACTTTCAACCACTTTTCGTTACAACCCAGTCGTTCAAATAAATCTATTTGCCCGAGTCTAGAAAAGAATTGATCATCCCATTTCATTTGAAAGAAAACTGGACATAAAACGCTGGGGGCGTCATCTGCTAGTCTTTGACTATTAGTAAAATCACTAGACCACATACCTAGAACCGCCAACTTAATTCTTTTATCAGAAGCAGCTAAAGGCAAACCATAAGCAGTACCCATTGAAACACCAAACCAAGCTACCGCATTTTGGTTAATTTCTATAAGACTAGTTAAATTGTCTAGTGTCAGTATCCAGTCACGGACCATCATATCTATTTGTGGATCTTTTTCCCACATATGTCTAAATTCAGTTTGGACTTCTATCCCAGATAAGCCATCCATTCGACGCGCCCCTTGAATTGGTCCATCAATGGCAGCTACACAAAAACCACAATTTAAAACAAAGAATGATGCAAGGTTGACCATTCCAGCAGCTGTCTTATGCTGTGAGCCCCCATGCCCAATTAATACTAGTGGGCGATTTTCTGGACTATTTATAGGCGCCCATAAAACACATGGAACCTGATGTCCCTTCGCTTGAAGAGAGAATTCCCGCTGAACTAGCCCACCAGAAACGAAAGGGTCTTTCGTCCAATTAATCATTAAGATAATTAAGTATAAATAAATCTATATCTGATAATCAAATGGCAAGTTATGTCCTCCTTCTTTGAGAAATTTCAAATACGTTTTAAAAACTATAGATCCGGGCAACCCGCGAGCATCAAGCTCCTTAGCCGCCTTGGAAGGAGCGTCTTTTAGCGACTCAGCCCATTTACGCTTATCGGATGGAGTAATTTGAATAACCTTGACTCGACCCTGTAGCTGTTGGCGAACATCAGACTCACGCTTACTTGAGGCCTCAGCCACCTTGTAAACTGTTTGCTCCATAACTTGATCAATTATGGTAACCAATTCGTTAGGAAGTTTACGGCGTGAGTTAAGGTTCATTAAAGGAGCCACACCTAAAGTTATACCGAATTCGGTCTGATACCAGAATTTGGCTACTTCATCGAGCTTAAAACCAGTAATAAAACTCTCGTAAATAACAGAACCTTCAACTAAGTTAGTTTGTAATGCTTGATATAGCTCTCCGACCCCCATTCCAATGGTTACGCTACCCGCACCAGCAGCCCAAATAGCAGTCGTAAACGAAGCGCCAATTTTTTTACCTTTCAGCTGATCAAAACTACTAATTTCTTTAGTTAAATTCATGCCATAATTTTCGCCAGGTATAAGGGCCAAGAGTTCCACATTGATATCTTTCCTCAAAGACTCTTTAAGTATTGGTAATTCGTTAACCATCCGAACACCAATTTTTCCTATCGTGCCGTAATTAGTAGTTCCAAATGCCACATGATTTGAAAAGTTAATCAAGCCTAGCCGCGATCCTTCAAAAGTCGGCAAAGCCAGACCAATATCTAGCACTCCCTTTTCAACGGCCTCAGATGTGTTGTCTAATTTTGCAATGGTTCCACCCCAAGCCTTAACGAATCTAACTTTAATTCCTTTTGCTTCAGCTTGTTTGATTACTTCAGGCACAAAGTATGTATCAAATTGATTAACGTATGTAACCGCCGTAGGATGACCACCACCAATACGAATTACATGCTCTTGAGCACTTACTCCAAAGGCAAAGAAAATGCCAATGAACATCCAAAATAATTTATATATATTTTTCATAATTTTTATCCAGTTATTCAATTACATTTTGCCAGCGTCAGCAAGTATCTTTTCTGATTCAGGTGAATATTCAAAGCTTGGTTGATTACCACCAATAACGCCCAAAATCATTCCTTTTTCCTTACCAGGATCGGTTGATAAACATAGGAACTGGCGCTGGATACTTGGCGGAAATGAAAGTACATCATATTTGTCCATCTCAATTGACTCTTTTCCCTGATCGCCTTCCCAGCTCATGCGCCACTTTCCCTCTAAAACCATGAAAGTTTCATTTGTATCATGAACATGCATCATGACCCCATTTCCAGGTTCAGCCTGCACAAGCCCCATGCCAAATCCAGGTTGCAAATGACTTATATAAGCCTTTATATTGTCTGGAACTGGGGAGAAATATTTTGCTCCAGTACCACCGCCCTCGGGAGGTTTAAATCCCATGATATTCATGAAGGTTCTTTTATAGCCAGGAAGATCGGCATCAGGAAGACCACCTTCGTTACGAATTAAATCCTTGTAAGGTGCTAAGCATTTGTGAATCTCTTCCTTCGTTGGCTTGCGGACCGAAATTGTCATACTGGTTACCATTCTTTAAGTGTATTTTGATTTTGATCAATTTTTAGATGATCTCCCGAATATAGGCAAGTTAGTACATACCCTGAACTAATTAATAATTAGAATACTTAAATTATTAATTAGATTAATTAATACTAAACAATTAAACCGAGCCACTTCTCCCTGAGAGTCAGATACACGGGTAGTCTAATAGAGGCCTTGAAACACTACAAGCCAGTTGAGGTACCTTAGTGCGCATAATTTGGGAGAGCGTGATTCCAATTGATATAAGAGTGAATAATATCAATATTAAAAAAATGAATTATAAATATTGTGAATTTCTGCTAAATTAATATTGTGTTTGGATAGGTAATAATATTCCCTTTTAATTAATTAAAAAAATACTTAATCAAAAACAACTGGATCTGTCTAATATTAAATTTAAGGAGCCTTGAATGAGCATACCCGTGAAATTACCGACCAAGCAAAGTATTATGAAGTGCGTTGCTAGATTTAAAGATATAACTCGTAATGAAGGTGGCCTACCAGACGCAGATTTACCAGGATACAAAAGAACTTTTTTAAATATTATTGGTTTTAAACCGCCTGAAGGCGCAGGGGCAGGAGATGGAGTCTTTTCTCCTGTACCAGACAACATGCGAGCTTATATAAATCATTTGCAACCTGGATTTGGCATGGCATTTGTACAGGCTGAACCCGGAAATGGGGTCATGATGCACAACCACAACACGAATGAAACTTTCATGGTTTTAGAGGGAAAGTGGCGCATGAGCTGGGAAGGCGATCAGGGAAAAGAGTCAATCGAGTTGGACAAATATGATGTGGTTTCGTTTCCTCCATTTCTTCAAAGACAGTTTTACTGCATTTCCACCGATCCTGATAAACAGAAGGGAATGATTTTGGGGGTTATCGGTGGCGACCAACCGGGCGCAGAATATTCACCTGAGTCAGTCAAAGAGCTTGTTAAAGCAGGGAAAATGAGTTTATAGAAATACATATTAAATGTTCTTAAATTTTCAACTTAAAAGTCATACGCCTAGAATTTTCGCAGGCCAGCTAACAATTTCTGGCCAAATAATTAATGAAAAAGCAAATAAAATGGTAATAACGCAATAAGGTAAAGCCCCCCAGTAAATTTCATTTAACGTTACATCATCTTTTACTGAAGATTTAACTATAAATACGGCCATTCCTAGGGGTGGAGTTAGGATGCCGGCTTCAATTACCAAGATCCCTACCAAGCAAAAAACCATTGGGTCGATACCATATGATTGCGCTACAGGCCAAAAAATAGGAACTGATAGAAGAAGCGTGGACATTGAGTCTAATAGAGTCCCTAATATTAGCCACAAAATTAACATGGCAACAAGCGCAGCAAGAGGGCCAATATTCATCGCGTCCATGCTAGCCTTAAGCCAGTCTGTAGTTCCCTCAAAGGCAAGGAGTTTAGAATACATCTGTGCTGAAATTATTAAAAGCATAATTGGTGCAACAAGGGGGCCAGCACCTTTAGTTGCTTGCCACATGTCTTTCCATTTCATTCCCTTTGCCCTACCTAAAATGAAACTCCCTAACATACCAACTGACGACGCCTCAGTTGCAGTGAACCAACCAATCCATAAGCCTCCGAGTGTTATCACTATTAATGTAGTTATTCCTAATGCTCCGATTGTTTCTTGACGTCTATCAATATCCGAGTCGAGTAAAAAAGAATCTGAAACATTTTTAGAAGACGGCGCTATTTCAGGTTTAATTATGGCGGCTAAAATACAATAAAAGGCAAAAAGTAACGTAAGAATAAGACCTGGGGCCATAGCCGCCAAATACAACTTAGCAATAGACTGCTCAGTAAGCAATGCCCAAACGACCATCAAAACTGAAGGAGGAATTAGCATTCCGAGAACAGTACTTCCAGCAACAGAGCCTAAAGCGAATCCTTTTTGATAATTAAGTTTACGCATAGCTGGGTAGGCAATTCTGCTAAATGTTGCAGTTGAAGCTATGCCGACACCAGTTACAGCAGAAAAAATTGCATTCGCAAAAATAGTTGCTACAGCTAGCCTAGCAGGTATCAGCTTTAACCAACGATTTGCTACGGTAAAAAGATCTTGGGCAGCACCAGATCTCTCCATTATTAATCCCATGATCGTAAACATTGATATAACAACTAATACATATTCACGAATGGCACCGAAAGCAGTTTGACCCATCATCGAGAAAGCAATATCCCAGTCACCAGTTGAGAGATAAGCGCCAAAAATACATCCCGTAGCAAGAGAATAGACCAACGGTACTCCAAGATAAGCCATGAACAAAAGCCCAGCCATACTTATCAAAATCGTCGTTCCATCCATAATAATTCCTATATAAATTAAGTAAATTTCTTCATTACTAATTATCAAGAATGCTATTTAATTTAAATATTAATTTCCAAAATTGATAAATTAGAACCCAGGCGGCCCAAAACCAAAGCACCAGTAAAACTGCTCGAACTGGGCCCATTGGTAATCGAATGGTAGCCTGTCCATCAACTTCATGCATCTTGAAGGCGTGAATAGTAAAATCAAAGTTAGCATACGCAATGCCGACAAAGAACACTATTCCAATCAATAATCCAAAAGCATAAATTATTCTCCTTTTAAAAGGGGAAGTTTGCTCATAAAAGCCCCCTATCCTAAGAATTGAATCATCTTCGATTGCGGTTGGCAGTGACAAAAAAACTAACAAAACAACGCCATTTTGAGCTAATTCATAAGCTCCAATCATAGGGAAATTAAAAAAGTTCCTACCCAATACGTCTAGGAATATATAGGCTCCAAGAAGAACAGCTAAAACACCACCAACAGAATTAAGAAACTTATTAGCCCGATTAATAAAATAATCCATCTTTACACCAATTGTTAAGTAAGCCGACTTAAAGCATAACCAGCGACAGCTTGCCTAGTTGGCATAACTTCAAGAAAATTAATATTGATATGCGCAGGAAGATTTACCATCCAAAAAATCATATCTGCAATTTCAACTGCTGAAATTGGATTAATGCCCCTGTAAAAATCATTAGCTTTTTTCTCATCGTTCATTCGAGTCAAGGTAAAGTCTGTTTGACAAAGACCGGGTTCAAGACAACTTACTCGCAAATCGGTTCCAAGAAGATCGCAACGCAAACCCATAGAAAACTGATGAAGAAATGCTTTAGTACCACCATACACGTTGCCGGTAGATTGCGGATAATTAGCCGCAGTAGAGCCTATATTCACAATATATCCTTGGTTTCGCTTAACCATATTTGGTAAAACCGCATGCGTCATCGCTAACACACCCTTGATGTTGGTATCTACCGTATCCTCCCAATCTTTCCATGAAACCTCTTGGGCCAGGTGCAAGCCGGCACCAATGCCAGCGTTGTTGATAAGGACATCAATATCAGAAAATTGCTCAGGCAAAGAATTCACAGAGTTAGCCATAAGGGGCTGATCTCTCACATCACCGTGAATGATGTGACAAGTTTTCCCAATTTTTTTTTGTATTTTCTCTAATCGATCTTTGCGTCTACCTGTAAGTATCACCTTCCAACCACCTTCGGTAAAGCGTAAAGCTGAAGCCTCACCAAAACCTGCTGTAGCTCCAGTAATCATTACAGTTTTTACCATTTAAGTCCTAAAAGAATTAATTAATTTAAATTTTCCATAAGATATTCCATTGGGACAAAATTATCAAAGATAAGCAAACTAGATTGATGAATGAGTGCATTCGCATTAAGAATAATAGACATAAGTCATCTTTTAATTTCGACAGTTTTGAATTCCAAGCAAAACCCGATCGTCCAGATTCTTGACGCTATCGCCTACCTAAACTAACGCAAGCGTCCAGACCACCTGTACCGTCCAGAGTGCCCCAAGCGTCCAGAATCTGGACGCCCCAGGGGTGTCCAGAGTAGCCCGACCGTCCAGAGCAAACCAGCGTCCAGACCATGGCAAGCGTCCAGAGTAAAAATCGCTTCAATTACACAGTTTGTTACACATCGATAAAAACCACGCTACAAGCCTCACAAAACAAGGGTTAGGCAAATCAACTGTTTTCTGTTAATCCGTAGGTCCCTGGTTCGAGCCCAGGTCGAGGAGCCACTACATAAGGCCTAGCACGTGAAAACGTGCTAGGCTTTTCTGTAACACGGTTGTCGCACGGTTTTGCACACAGCATTGTGTGAAAAAGTTTGGTTGTTTGCAGCCACTCTGCCCCCACTCCCCCACCCACTCTTTTGCTGATTTGTATGATAGGTATACAAGTAGGTAAAACACGCTGCTAGTGTGCTGTCGCACGTGCTGCATATCCATACCCTACCCCCATACAAACAAGCTACTGCAAGTGCTGCTGTAGTAGACAGGACTAAAGAAATCCTGGAATTCACACGTATTTAGCTGGAATATACAGATTATCTAGAAAAATGAAAAAGTCACACGCTTATAGTAATTAATCAATTACGTCATGAGCACATATGCCCAAATGACCCATAAATGGGTCACTTGGATCGATTGAATCCAAATCAAGCAAGTCCTTCTTTGTCAGGAGCAAGACCGAAATTTCGAGCATATGCGGCCCAGATCATCCGGTTGGCAACCAGTCCAGCAGAGCATAAAATGGCAAAAACACAGGCTAAATTTGAAAAAAATCATCATCATTGCAGGACCCAATGGCGCAGGAAAAACTACCTTTGCGCGTGACTTTTTACCTGCCGAAGCCCAGACGCTGCGTTTTATCAACGCCGACTTGATCGCTGCTGGCTTGGCTCCGTTTAATCCTGAGACGGCCTCCTTCAAAGCTGGCCGGTTGATGCTGGAAGAGATTGACGAGTGCGTTGAAGCTGGAAAAAGCTTCGCGTTTGAGACCACACTTTCTGGCCACACTTACTTGAAGAAAATTACCGTTTGGCAAGCCTTGGGCTACCAAGTCAAACTATGGTTCCTGTCCTTGCCCAGTGCTGACGTGGCTGTGTCTAGAGTGGCTTTGAGAGTGTCCCAAGGTGGGCACAATATTCCAGAAGATGTCATACGCAGGCGATTTCAAGCGGGTTTGGATAACTTCCACAGTTTTTACAGCAAGATTGTTAATTCTTGGGCCGTTTATGACAGCTCAGGATTGCACCCAAAACTGATTGACTGGAGCAACAAATGAACACAAAAGACATTCGCACCTCCACTGATCCAGATCTAGCAGGCTCATATGCGGCAATGGAGCGCGCTGCACTTGCTGCTCAAGAGCTTGCAATCAAAACAAACACTGGAATCGTTGTCAGCGTTGACGGTAAAAACGTGCACATCAGTGCTGAAGAACTGGTCAAGATGCAAGTACAACAGGCCAATTCCATAAGTTAATTCGCTATCGCGGTCACAACTAGCCAGCTTTGCGTTGGTTTTTTTATGCGAAAAACGTCACACGCTTATAGTAATTTCATCATCCCGATGACCTAACATTTTCCCCAGATGCCGATTGCTTAGTCACTGATCTGATTCAAGCATGTCCTTCAATTTATTTTGACATGTTTTATGTGAAATGACTGCTCAGCAGCGATTGCTGTCCTTCTTAGCAGGACGGAAGACGGTCGGTCGATCGGCAATCGGCCAGATTGACGCCCAGGTGGGCAGAGTGCGGTGCCATGATGGCTTGTATGAAGTCGATGTCCTTTGCTGCTGCGCCCCATGTGCCCAAGTCCATGCGGGCAAGCGTAATTTCAGACCTGTGACCCGAGCAACCGAGCGGATTTCTGCGTCAGTGACCGACTCCTATGATTTGTCTTCACTCTCCAATGTTTAGGTAACAAAAGCCGACAGAAGTAGCTTGATGCCCTTTGTGAGTAACCTGGTGCAACCACTTGATTTCAGTTGAAAAACACTACATGTAGTGTCTGGACATCCCTGCAAACACCAGATATAGTGTGTTTGGACAGAAAGCAAAAGAGGCTGTGTGCAACCACAGCCCCCTAAGCCCCTAATCTGTTCGACCAGGGAGTTTCAAACAACAAAGTGTCAGAACATTGCTATGTTGCCATGAAATCAGACTGTCGGCCGGACTTTTTGTAAAGCATCGGGGACACCCCGAGGAAAGGACCGAAATGGCTGGAAAAGACGAGATCGACAAAGTTTGGGACAAGGGCCGGAAGATTCACGGCAAGAACCCTGAACTGTATCGAAAGGACTCTCATGGCAATCCGATCTATAAGCATGCGTACGGCAAGAATGGGCCATTGAGTTGGCACATCGATCACAGCGTACCAGTATCGGTTGGTGGGTCTGAAAGCCTGCGCAACAAACAGCCGCTTCAAGCCAAATCGAATC
>Ga0214919_10008350_pt1 | contig 13670 bp, 13 predicted proteins | sample LL1503_MetaG_FD_177994 | JGI IMG/M metagenome (GOLD analysis project Ga0214919, IMG submission 177994) | Freshwater microbial communities from Lake Lanier, Atlanta, Georgia, United States - LL-1503 | ecosystem: Environmental > Aquatic > Freshwater > Lake | place: USA: Georgia | collected...
CTTTCATTAATATTTTTATTTTTTTTTAATTTTTTATTATCATTCATACTATTTAAATTAGTTTTATTATTAGATTTAATTATTTAAAAAATTTATATTTAGATAGTCTAAACAAAATATATTATTTTATTTTTTATTGGAAGTATTTAATTTCCATAAATCTATCATTTTTATCAATAATAATAAAAAAAATTTTTTATTATTATTGATCTTATTAGTATTTAATTAATACTATTAATATTATTATATTAATTTTATAAAATAACATTTTTTCGTTTATTATATATTTCATCTATTTTTAATAAAAATAAAGTTTCTTCAATATTGATTAAATTTAGTTTATTACCACAACAATCAATACAATCTCTTAAATTTTCTTTCATTAAATTCCATAGTGTAGATGCATTAGGACAACATTCTATACTTTTAATTTGTTCATATCCATCTAATTGATCTTTTTTTTTATTTATATATCTTTTTTGACCACGTATAATATAATATTTATATTCCATTTCATTATTTTTCATTACAATAAAATATTCTAGTGTAGCAGACTTTTTAGTTTTAATAACTCTATCTTCAACTGCAATATCTAATTTTTTACTAACTTTTGATAATGTATTATTAGTTATATCTAATTTTTCATTAAAATCTTCTAATTCTTCATTAGCATCATCTAATTTATCATTAGAAATATCTAATTTTTCTAATGCTTCATTTAATTGTATTTCCATTTTTTTACTTCTTTTAATAATTTCTTTATTCATATTTTTAATTTCTTCATTTATTTTTTTAGTATTTTTATTATCATTAATTAATATATTTAATTTTTCTTCTAATTTATCAATCTTATTATCTTTTTTGTCAATTTTAAATTTTAACTTAATAATATATTTTTCTTTTAATTCATTTTGATAATCATTAAAATATTTAATACATTCTTCTAATAATAAATAATATTTTGCATATAGTTTAGTTTTTAATGATCTCATTAAACATAATTTAAATGCTCTTGGGTGTAAAAAATATTCATTTTTATTACCACGTCCACCATTAGAATTAAACTGGGAAACGTTTCCCAGTTTAAAATCTTCTGTTTCTATTAATTCATTTTGAATTAACATTTTTTTAATATCATTAGTAGTACTATTTAAAGAACTAATTCCATATTTTTGTAACATATCATGATGAATACAACATTCATCTTTACTAATTAATTCAATAAATTCATCAATAAATGATATATCAATATTATATTTTAATTTATTTATTTCTTTTACAAAATCAATAATATTAATATTTATTTGATTTTCAATTAAATAACTAATATATTTTTCAATAGTTGTATATTGGACCATTAATAATAATATTTATTATAAACTTTATATATTTTATTATCAATTTTTTATAGTTTTATATAATATATCTAGTATTATTTATAATATTAATTAAAAAAAATGATTATGAAAATATTTTAATTATAATACAATTAATAAAAAAACCAATTATTTGAGAAATAAATAAAATTATTATTAATAAAAAATATATAATCATAACAATATATATTTTTTATTAATAATAGTATAAATAGTAGTTGTTTATTCATTAATTATATTATATTATTTAAGTTATATTTTTAATAATCAAAAAATTAATTATTAAAAGTTTTTATGATATTAAATTAGATTCTTAATAATGATTTATAAAATAATAAATGTATTATTATTTAGAATAATATTTTTAATAATTATAAATGTAAATAATATTTAATTTTATTTACATACACTAGAAGTAGACTTCTTAACATAGAGTTTAAAATCTTTATTTTTTTCAAAATTATTTTGCTTTAATATTCTTTTAATATTAGTAGATCTATTTTTTAAACTTATAATTCCATATTTATTTAATATATTATGATGAATACAATTCTCCTTTGAAAAGTAAAAAGATATGTTTTTACTTTTTAAAAAATTCTTTATATTTATTATCATTTATAAATTCAGTCCATAAATTATAAATATTTTCATTTTTTATTATTTTTTTTTTATTTTTATAATTTTTTAATTGAGTGCCTATCCACTTATCTAATGTTTTAATTTTATTATTTTTATCTTTACTAGATGGTCTTTTATTATTTTCATCAATATATTTTTTAATATCGTTTAATTTATTTATCCATAAAGTAGAATTATCTTCAAAAAATTCTTTATATTTTTCATCATTAATAAATTTTGTCCATAAATTATAAATATTTTTATCTTCCATTATATTTTTTTTATCTTTATAATTTTTAATTTGAGTTGATATCCACGAACCTAATATTTTAATTTCATTATTTTTATCATTTTTAGATGGTCTTTTATTATTTTCATCAATATATTTTTTAATATCGTTTAATTTATTTATCCATAAAGTAGAATTATCTTCAAAAAATTCTTTATATTTTTCATCATTAATAAATTCTGTCCATAAATTATAAATATTTTTATCTTCCATTATTTGTTTTTTATCTTTATAATTTTTAATTTGATTTGATATCCATATACCTAATATTTTAATTTCATTATTTTTATCTGTGTTAGATGGTCTTTTATTATTTTCATCAATATATTTTTTAATATCGTTTAATTTATTTATCCATGAAGTAGAATTATCTTCAAAAAATTCTTTATATTTTTTATCATTAATAAATTCAGTCCATAAATTATAAATATTTTTATCATTCATTATTTTTTTTTTATCTTTATAATTTTGTATTTGATTACCTATCCACATACCTAATGTTTTAATTTCATTATTTTTATCTTTACTAGATGGTTTTTTATTATTTTCATCAATATATTTTTTAATATCATTTAATTTATTTATCCATGAAGTAGAATTATCTTCAAAAAATTCTTTATATTTTTCATCATTAATAAATTCTGTCCATAAATTATAAATATTTTTATTTTTCATTACATTTTTTTTATCTTTATACTTTGTAATTTGATTTGATATCCACATACCTAATGTTTTAATTTCATTATTTTTATCATGTTTAGATGGTTTTTTATTATTTTCATCAATATATTTTTTAACCATTACTAATTTATCATACCAATTATAACTTCTATATAATTTTATTCCAAATATTTTTATTTTATTTTTTTCTATATTTTGATTAGTAATAATTTTTCTTTCCTTCTTAGTTTTTATTTTATTAGATATTGCTAAATAATTTATTTTTTTAATAAAATCTGTATCATATTCTCTTATTGAACTTATATATTCTAAACTTTCATCTATATCTTGACAAAATAAAAATATCTTTGCAATTTTATTATTTTTATATCTCATAGATCTACTCATTCTTTGAATATTCTTTATTTTTGAATTACTTACATAAGTCATATATATAGAATTACAACTTTGTATATCTATTGCCTCATCTAATATATGCACACTTAATAATATACTTATTTTATTAGAATTATTATAATTTTCTAATATTTTATTTCTTTTATTATAACTATCATTACAAGTTATTTTATTTATATCAACATCATACTCATAATATATATTTAATTTATTAAATTCTGAAATAAAATTATCTATTTCTTCATGTGTTCTTACATAAACAATAACTTTTAAATTACCTGACATTTTAATAGCTTCAATTAAGAATTGTAATTTAAGTAAATAATCATGATTAATATTTAAATTATTTATTTCTTCATTATTATCATTACTAAATATAGGTAAATATAATTCATAATCACTAATATATTTATTATTTATTGCTTCATTAAATGACATCTTATAGATATAATCACCAAATATTTCATTTACATCAATATCATCATTATCTTCTAATTCATATATTCTCGGTGTTGCTGATAAATATAATTTTTTTATATTATTATTATTATTATTAATTAATTTATAAATATTATCTACTTCATTATAGATATTATTATGAGAAAAATTATGAAATTCATCAAATATAATTAATACATTATCTAATTTATCAATAATTTCATTAATAATATCACAAGATTTATAAGTTACAGATAATAATATTTTTTTATTATTTTTTATAAATTCATTTATAGTATCTAAATCTCTAGAACCATCAGAATCAATTAATAAACTATTTCTATCTGATTCATATTGTAAAAATCTATCAATATTCTGTTTAGCATATTGTTTTAAAGGTGTTATTATGATAACTATATTATAATTTATACCAATATAACAACTAATTAATGTTTTACCTGTTCCGCATGGACAACTAATAATACCACTATTATTACTTTTATAATAATCTTCAGCTAATTTAATAATATTTAATTGATAATCATATGGTTTAATTACATTAATAATTTTTTCTTCAATAAATTCTTTTTTAATTAATTTAATAGAATCATCATCATTATATTCAAATAATATTTTTTTACTTAATTTATTAGTATAATAAATTTCTCCTATTTTATCTTTATGTTTTCTCATAATAAAAAAGAAACCAGATAAATCTTCAATTCTTATTGAATTAATATAATCTTTACACTGTACAATAATACATTCATCATTATTATTAATATAAATAATATCTGTACCTATATCTTCTAATTTATTAATGTTATTAGTTTTTCTTTGTAATCTATGATCATCATAAGATTTAATAAATCCATAATCAAATAAAACATATTCAGGTATATCATTCCATAAATAAGATATTTTAATATTATTATTTGAATTTAGATAATCATTAATGAATATTTCATAATTAGAACCTTTAATAATATTATTCATTATTAATCATATTAAATAATACTTTATATAAGTATTATTCATTTTTTATATAAAATATTATTAAGCGGCTGCTTTAAAAAAATCTTATAAATTAATATATTCAATTTCATTAATAGTTATTGTTTCCATTAAACATATCAAATATATAATTTATTTTTTTATTATTAAAATAAATAAATGTAAATAAAAAAAATTTTTAATAAAATTTTTTTTATTTATATATAATAATTGATTAAATATTTATTAAATAAATAATGATTTTATTTTTTCAATCTCATCAGAATTATTTATTTTAAACTCATCTGTTTGTGTTTCAATTAGTTGTTTTACTTGCATAATACCTTTAAAATGATTTTGTAATGTTGTATTATATAGTGTTATTACTTTTGAATCATCTTTTAATAATGAGTGATCAGAATCTTCTAAATATATTTTATTTTCATTTGTGTTATCACTACTTTGTATATTTACAATATAATTAGTAATAATATTTACATTTGAACTATCTTGTTTAAAATATTTTTTTAGAAACATATTATCTTCAATTTTAGCACAAAAATTCTTATAATTATCTTGTCTTTTTTGTAGCTTATTTAGATTTTGAAAATATGAACTATTTTTATATTGATCGTATATTTCTTTTACTTTAATTATATCTTTTTTATTATCTGTTTTAGTATATTTATCATTAAACCAAGATAACATATAATCATAATCTTCTAAATTTGTTTTATTTATAGATATTACTTTATTAGGTAATGAAATAATTATTTGTTTATTCTCATTTTTAGGTTGTTCAATAATTTCTTTATTTATATTTTCAGTAGCAATTTTTAAAAATTTTAATATTACATTATTTCTAAAATTATTATTTTTTATTTTTTCTTTTAAATTTGTATCTATTTGTTTTTCATTAGAAGCTTTAGGTTCATGTACAAAATTATTAGGATAATTTAATATTTTTAATCGTCTTTTTGTATCATTATCTAATTTATTAAGATTAGGTATTTCATTATAACATAAAAATAAATTAAATTTAGGATAAAATGATATATTATTATTATTATATAATTGACTACAAGTAATCTTATCATTATCAGTAATCATTTTAATAAAATCACAATTTAAATTACAATCAGATAATGACAAATATCTAACTCCTTTAATATTTGCAACTGTTGGATTAACTTTATTAAATGATTTTTTTGTAAGAAGACAAGAAGAAGGTCCTTTATAAAAATAATCACCTAATATTATTTTCATCATTTCACTCAATAGAGATTTACCATTTGATCTTTTACCTTCAAAAATATATATTGATTTAAAATTATTTCTAAACAATGATAAGGAATGAATTAATAACCAATATTTTCTTATATCTTCAGTTTCAAAAATATCTTCTAATAATTTATCAATAGTTAAATCACATTCATAATTTTCATTTAAAGGTGCAGGATAACCAGTATTTAATTTTATATAATCATTACGATTTATATTTCTAAAAGTACCTGTTATTACATCATATAATTTATCACTAAATGCAAGATAATTTTGATTATTATCAATTAAATCATCAATATTATCAATTGTATAATATTTTGTTAAATATTGTATTATTGATTTACTTTTATTATATGAACCTGCTTTTACATATGCTAAATTTAATGCTTTTATTTGATCTTTTAAATCTTTATCTTTTTTTTTATATTTATTATATTCTGTTTGATCTTCATTATCAAGTGATTTAGAAACAAGAACTAACTCTGTTAGTTTTATATATATAAGTTTTTTTTCTTCTATTATTAATTCTTGAATATATTTTGAAACATTATTTAATAATGATGATGGATTAGGTTTCAAAATATTATATTTATTATATTCATACCATCCAGATATACTACTTCTAATATATTTATCATTAAAATTCTTATAATATAATTCAGCTATTTTATTTTCAGGCAATGTTGACAATAAAATATATCTTTCTTCATTTATTTCATTAATAGGTATTGTCTCCATAAAATATATTAGATAATTTATCTTTAAATATATATTAGTTAAATCAATTAGGTTATTTTATTAATCAAATTAGATATATATATAATTTATTTTGTAGATATTACTATTAGTAGTAAAAAAATATTAAAATACATAAATTTTTTTGACTTATATGTATAAGTTTAATAATTGAAATAATTCTAATATATTTTATAAATAAAAATATAATTATATATATATATGGATAATTCATTAAATTATTATAAAAATAAATATATAAAATATAAATTAAAATATAAAAACATTAAACAAATAGGTGGTGAAAATATTAATATAATAAAACCTAATGGTGAAATAATACATTTTGATATGAATAATAATAGTACAATTCAGGATCTTGTTGATTATATAAATGAATATATTACATTTAATTTTAGTTTAGTAATTGGTATATTTGTATTTTATAGTGATGTTGATTTAACTAATAAGCCAGATATTACAACTAATTTAATATATCTTTTAAATAATACTAGAGATATAACATTAGTATTACTTGATGAAACAGAAAATATAGATATTTTTTTAGATTATATGCAATATATATTTGAGGATTATGATACTTATTCTCATAATAATCCTATAGATATAAATAATATTTATTTTACAAATCCTGATAATATAGAATTTTTATTAAATGAAATAGAAGAAGCATGTAATATTTTAAAATCAACTGGACGTAATTGGGTTTATCATTCACAACATTTATATAATATATTATATGCTAAAATTAATAAAAATAAAAAAACTACTAGAGAGTGTATAAATAAAATATTAGAAAAATATCCATATTTTATTAGAACTGATCAACTAAGCGATGATATAAATTATGTATTAGTAGCTGCATCTAATCATATACATATAATAACATTAGCCTCAGATAATATTAAATACCTAATAAAGAATGAACGTATAGATGGATTATCTGAAGAAAAACAATTAGAGTTTATTAATATATTGAGAATAGAAGATGAAGAGAATCTTCCACCTCCACTTCCATAATAATAATTAATTTAGTTCATCTTAAATAGATATTAATTTTATTATATTTAGATAAAAATATAAAAATTTATATTTTTGTTATCATGATATAAACACTAAGGCTATTAAAAAAGTGTCTAAATTATCTGTAATATTTATAACTATATCAACTAAATAAAAAAAAAGCTAATTTAATAATCTTAGATTATTACACTGTAGTAGTTTTTCAAAATAGTAATTCTTCAATTTATAGAAAAAAATATTTAAGTATTTTAGATATTTTTTTTACTTAGTTATAATTACTAGAATAGATAAAATATTATTAACTATAGATATATTTTTTAAATAAAATATACAATTATAAAATAATAATAATAATAAATTTATTTGTTTTATTAACTATTTATTATACAATTTAATAAAAAATAAAAAAAAATTTTTATAAATTGTATAATTCTTTTATTTTTTTTTGTATAATAATTTCATGAATATAATATGCAAGATTAATTAAATATTTATTAGTATAATAGACAGTTTCTCTATAAAAATGAATTTGCATATATATTAATGATGATAACATATTATTTTTTTAATAAATATAATTTTTTAGTGATAATCTATTCAAAATAAAAAATAAAGTCTTTAAATATTTTTTTTTCTGATTATTATTATATATAATGGATATAAAAAATTATAAAAAGTATATTAAATATAAAAAAAAATATATAAATATATCAGGTGGTGAAAATATGAATCCACGTACCTTATTTGGACATATGATGATTGATTTATTGAATAATGAAGAAAAAAAATTCTTACATAAAGACAATTTAAAAGTAAAATTAGATTTTCTTTATCCTGGTTCAACCATGGGAGAAAACTTAGATGAAGATAATATAATAATAATTATGATGCGGGATTATGCAACAAAAGAACTCCTTAATGATTTTTTAAAAGATTATAACGACAAAACAGATAAAGATAAAGTTAAAGTTAAAGAGAAATATTCTAAAGAAATAAATAAAATATATACTTTTTTTAGAGAACTTTCTGATTATAGATTTGTTTACATGCAAGAATTTGATTTGCCTAAATATTTAAAACTTTTTTTAAATCCGGCAGAAATAAAATTACATGAGGATTATCTTAAAAAAAAAGATCATACAAAAGAAGATCCTGTTAAGCATAATCATGAAAAGACTAAATTTGAACATATTAAGAAAATGTTGGAAATAGCTACTAAAGAGCATTCAGAAAATAAAAAAGATAATGAACGACCAGGATTAAATAGTAATAATAAACATGATAGAGTAATTAAACCACATAAAATAAAAGAATTATTACAAAATTATAGAGATACTGAACTGTATAAAAAAGATTTTACAGATCTACCTTTTAATTTATCTGCATCAATAGGCAAGGCTGCTGCATCAATAGGCAATGCTGCTGCATCATTCTTTAAGCCAAAAAAAAAATAAACATGTTTAATACTATAATAAGTTTTCTAAATATATACTTTATTTTTAAAAAATGTTATATATTTCAATGTTTAATAAAATTATATAAATTATCTATCTTTATTTATAAAAATAAAAATTTATATAATTTTAATATTATTAGTAGTATTACATAATTATGATTCAATAAATAAATATAATAATGTTATTTCTTTAATATTTAAAGTATAATTTAAACATCTATTAATAATTCTCGTTGTATCTTGAAAACTAAGAATTAAATTTTCATCAATAGGAATATCTATTTTTTTTGTTTTTTTTAATATTGAAATATTCTTTTTCAAAAATATTTCAATATCATTAGTAATTTTTAATAAATAAGCATCAACAGTGTTTTTAATATATTTATTAACAAGTGAAATAATGTTTTTTTTTAATCTATCGTTATTTAATTTACTAGTTTTTTTTTCAATTATTAAATTTTTCTATCTATCAACTCCATATTTAATAATATCATCTACTTCCTTAATAATAATTTCTCTTTTAACAAATATCATAATATTATTTATGATAATATTATGATATTTAATCATTTTATTTTTATATTCTTTTAATTCATTAATCCATTATTTAAAGTTATTTAAATCAGTTATATTATTATAACTTTTAACTTTTTTTAAAATTAAAAGAGGATCGTAATTACTTATAAATGTATTATAACAATGATATCCATAATCACGTAATATTTTTTCTTGTTCTTTAATTATATTCATAATTATATATTAAAAAATTTATATATGATAAAATAAATTTTCATTTTTTTTATTTAATTCTAATAATTAATTAGTTTATCTATTCTTCAAGATAATCTTTGTTCTATAATAAAAAATACTTAATTAATTATATATTAATAAATATATAACTTTGTACTATTATTTAAAATATTTTTATGCATAGATTTATTTAATAAAAATTTAAGAAAATATACAATTAATATTTTTTTATTAAAACAAATATAAATAAATTTATTTATTATATAATTTTGATAAATTATATAGTTATGAAATAATTATTATTTTTTTTTTGCTTTAATTTTATTTCTTTCTATTTTTTTTTGATTTTTAATTTTATTTTTTTCATCTTTTATATTTTTATTAATTTTTATTTTTTCTTGTATTACATTTTCTAAATTATCATCTATAGTTTCATGAATATTACATGCTAGATTAATTAAATCTTGTTTAGTATAATATGTAGCTTCTCCATAAGACGAATTTGCATGTATAGGTATTAATGATGATAACATATTATCTTTTAGTAAGTATAACTCTTTAGCTCTAGTTTTAGATATTAATAAATATTTATCTAATTTATTACAAATACTACACAATACTTTATTTATTTTAATATTATGTCTTCCTTTATTACTACATTCAATACATACATATTTTGGAGGATTTTGTATTCTTAGCATAATAATAATAATAAATTTATTTTTATATAATTTTTATTTAATTATATAATTTATAACTAAGAATTAATATAATAATATTTTTATTATTTATTTGAATAAATAATTTTCTATAAAGAATAATTTTTATTATAAAAATAAATTTTTAGTATAAATAGTTATAATATTTATTATTTGATAATAATAAATATTTTTGTTTATATTTTAAATATTTTTCTTTAATAGTTTTTTGGTATTCATCATTTAATAATTCTAATAAATCATTTTTTATAGATAAAAATTGATCTATATTATAAAATTTAAAAAATTTTAAAAAATATAAATAATAAAATTCAATACATAAAAAACTTCAGATATTTTATTATGAACTTTTTCTAATATATCATTAAGAAAAACTAAATTCATTAATATATATTATATTTTTGGTTATTTAATAATCAAAAATAATACTAAATAATAGCAATTAAGATAAATCTTTTAGATAAGCAATTAAATTTAAAAGATTTAACTTATAAATAAATAATAAAAATTGAAATAATTATTTTTTAATATTATCATCAAAATTATAAAAATAATGAAAAATCTTACACGAAAAAGTAATAATAACTTATTAGCAAAAGTATTATTTATAATACTTAAAGATAATGAGTTACCATCTGAATTATTTAAGTACTTATATAAATATCTTTATAAACCACGAACTATATTATATAGTTGTTTATATCATAAACAATGGGAAGAAAATATTGGAAGAGATATTACATTAAATATAGAATTTATAAATAATAATAATTTAGAATCAAATGTTATCATGATTAAAAATTATACAGCTCCAATAGTAGAAGCAGGTATTCCTATACATAATCAATGTCCACCTGCTTTTATTATATTAGATTTAAGTAATATTTTATTAGATATAAATAATCAATTAAATAGTGTATTTAAATTATCTAGAAAAGAAAATATATCAAATTATATTCATCTTAAAAGTTTTTTAAAAATATTAAAAAATGATAATTGGTTAATATTGTTAATGTCTAATAATTTTATAAAATATATTAATGATATATCTTATAGTATTGATTATCAAATAAAAATATCAATTCAGGATGATTTATATCCTCTTGAAGATTAAATATAAATATTTTATTTAATCTTCAATTAATTTTTAACTATTATCTAGTTTATTATTAGTTTATCTTAAAAATTAAAAAACTATTTATTAATATTTTAATAAAATTATAATATTATAATTTTATATTTTATCTTATATCATTAACAATTAATAATTTATACTTATATTTTCTTAAAAATTTAACAAATAGTTAATTAATAATAAATAAATTAAGTACAAAAAATATATGAAATAAAAATAAAAGATTAATTAAAATATTTTTTTTAATTTTATTTAGCCTAATAATAAATATAATTAGTAAAAATTTTTATATTAAATTTATATTTTTTAATATATAAAGTTTGATAAATTATTAAATACATCATCAATATTAGTAATAGTAAATTGACTAAATTCACTATCATTATATAATTCTAATATATTGTTCAAATCTTTTAAAAATGTTAATGATTTATTATACGCTTCTTGACTTAATTTATACCTTTCTTCATCTGATTTTTTATATTTTTCAGCTTTTTCTTTTTTATTATTTAAGTCTTCATTTACTTTTTCTAAATTAGCTATTTCTAATTTTAAATTAGCTATTTCTAATTTTAAATTAGATATATTTCCTCTTTTAAAGATATTATCAATAAAATTAAGTTTATTTTTAAGTTCAGTATCAAGTTCAGTTAATTTTTTTTTTTTATTATTTATAAGTTCATTATTTTTATTAATACTATCAGTTAATTCTTTTAATTCATTTAGTTTATATGTATATTGTGTTATTAATTTATTTATTAGTTCGATTTTATCTTTTAGGTTATCATTATTAGGGATTTTTTGTTTATTCTGTATTATAAAAAATGTATCAAGTATACTATTTTTTTTACAATAAGGACATGGTTTATTAACCTTATTATTACTTGAGTTAAACCAATTATTTATACATTCTTGGTGATAATAATGACCGCATATAGTTAAATAATCTACAGGATTAGTATTATTTAAACAAATACTACATGTATGATCATTAATATCAAGTTTAGTTAAATGAGCACCGCCTGATAATAAATATTTTTTTTTATATTTTATATATTTTAATTTATAATTATTCATATATATATATATATATATATATATAGATATAATTTATATATTTTATGTTAAATATAGTTAGGAATTTTTTATGTAAAATAAGTATGGATACTAATAAAAAATATAAATATATATCTAATCAAATAAACAAAAAAATAAAGATAATACCTATTTTATATAATAAATATGAATGGCTGCAAAATTTATTTTGTAGAATTTATAGAAGAAAAAAATATAATCCTTATTGTTATAAATATAAATTTTATGCAATTTGTAAAAATTGTTTTAATGAAAATAAAATTAAGTATAATATTATATTTAATAAATAATAATAATAATAATATCAACTTTATATATATATATATATAATGTTTAAAAATAAATATATAAAATATAAAAATAAATATAATAATTTAAAATATGGAGGAGCTTTAATAGAACAACCTATTATATGCAATTGTAGATCATTTAGTGGTGAAGAATTGATTTTAATATTTGATAATTATGATGATATTACTTATGAAAAAATATATGATTATTTTTATGATAAAATTATAAAAATATATTATTGTCCAGATCCAATTGATAATGAAAGTTATTTTATAAATATATATGATGATAATGTATCAATAGCAGTTAATATACAATTAATAGAAAATTTTAAAAATTATATGATAAATAATAATTTTATAAATAAAGA
>Ga0214919_10008351_pt1 | contig 13669 bp, 16 predicted proteins | sample LL1503_MetaG_FD_177994 | JGI IMG/M metagenome (GOLD analysis project Ga0214919, IMG submission 177994) | Freshwater microbial communities from Lake Lanier, Atlanta, Georgia, United States - LL-1503 | ecosystem: Environmental > Aquatic > Freshwater > Lake | place: USA: Georgia | collected...
TGAAAACAAGGAAGGCGAGCAAGAACCCAAGAGCGAGGAGTCCGCGCAGCCTGATGAGAAAAAGTCAGATGAAAAAAAGCCCGACGAGAAAAAGCCCGACGAGAAAAAGCCTGACGAGAAAACCCCGAAGAAGGAGGAGACGGAGGAATTCGTTGAGGTGCAAAAACAAATATTGGCTGGCGTAGAGAAGATGGAACCGCTCTTGCAAAAGGCGGAAGCATTTATGGACAAATACCAAAACGCAAAGTAAACAAATGCTGATTTAGTTAAAATATCAAACTCGCATATAAGTCCAAATCCATAATATATGTTATCATAAATATATATTATTATTATAGCAAGATGGGGTTTTTTAGTGATATTGGAAGAATTTTTAAACAGATCGGCCGATTATTCGCAGCAATTCCGAAAGTTGGATATGGTACATTTGAAATAGCAGGAGGTGTAGGAGTAGCAGCTGCAACTGTGCCAGCTGGTATATATTTAACGTGGGTGCAAGCAGTCATATTTTTACAGACCGTTTGGGTATTCGCATTTACTAATCTTAACTGCGCAATGAGGATGATGAACAACGCATCGTATTGTGCATTTTTTTACATATTAGATGTGCTAGGTCAAATGTTTTACCTTATACCAAGACTAATTATTTTCGTACTAAATTTGGTAGGAATGCCAGCAAGTGCGTGGGAAAAAGATATTTGGGTTTTTTTAGAAGATGTTGATAAGTGGTTCGTTGACCGTATTGGTATACACATCATACACTTCCCGAAATCAATACGCGATACGTGTTTTAATTGTCGTAGATTAAAACCAACCGCGTTCGTAAGCAAAGCAGAGAAAACAGCAGCTACAATTAAAGATCCGATTGTTCCGCTGTTAACTAGTGGAATCGGACCAATGGTTAGGGGATTAAATAGAATAGCCAATGCACTTGATATTTAGTATATATGACCAATCCAGAAAATATTGATATAGTGTATAGAATATGGCAAAAAAATGTGTTCCTGGCGTAATATGTATTGAAAATGTGACATTTGTGTTGCTACTCGGAGGAATAATTGCCGCATATTTTATTTATAACCGAAATAAGATGCCTGCGCCGGTTCAACCGCCGACTGAACGCATAATTGTTGTTCCGCCAATGGCTATATCCGCCCGTAGAGACCCAGTGAATGACCCGTATGCACCCCCATTAAAAAACAGCGGTTATTACCACCCCACGGATACTAGCGACATTCGCGGTTTGCCACAGGTTAGTGGCATTCCAGTAAACGTTCAAACGCGCGGACTGAATACCGAATATCAACAAGTAGGGATTTTAACCAGAAATAACTCACGCGACGATATGATATTGCCGCTAATGGGAAGAAGAGTAATGAGCGGGCGCGACAAATGGCAGTATTATACTATGACGAATACTGGCAATTTAAACACCAAGCTCCCGATTAGCAAAAACGGCAAGAGTTGCACAGGCGAATACGGATGTGATGACATAAACAATGGAGAGGTAGTTTACGTAGAAGGGTATAAGGATACATTCCGAGTTACCGTATATGAAAATAACCTATTTAGTTACATTCCAAGCCTTTAGGATCAATACGAGTTGCTGTAACAAAATATTTGAGGATGCTTATGAAATATGACATTTTTATATACTTTTAACTATATAAAAAATTGGGGTTTCTTTATTTGAGCGGGTTATAGTCTAACTACGTAGCATACATTTTATAATTAAATTAACGGGTTGTCTTGCGTGTATGAGACTTGCGTTTATGAGACTTGCGTTTATGAGACTTGCGTTTATGAGACTTGCGTTTATGAGACTTGCGTTTATTGCCGCAGCATTGGTTTCCACCCGCTAATGCACCAGCAATTACAGGGCCATTTCTGGTTATGAGTCCTGCGCAATTTTGCGGCCATGGTGTCCTACAACTTGGACATCTTCTCCCTTGCCCTTGTTGATTGCATATAGGAGCAATGCAAGCTGTATGAAACCATGCGTGGCATTCTATACACCTTCTAACTTGTCTATTATCATCGAAATCATCCATGCAAATTGGACATGTTTCGTGCCCAACAGGAGGAGCAGGAGGAGCAGGAGGAGTAACGACGGGAGCAGCGTTAGGAGCAGCGTTAGGAGCAGCGTTAGGAGCAGCGTTAGGAGCAGGAGGAGCTCCATCAAACCTATTATTAAATGCAGTAATCATCATTTGGTAACCGTGAAATGCATTCATCGCGTTACCCTGACTATAAGTAGAAGCTAAATGCATCATAAGACTGTGAAACAAATTCAATAACTCTTCTTGATCAAATTCGCCATTGCCATTAACATCAAAAGGATTTATATTCGCCGCCGTCATTATCATTGGTGGAACTATACCATTTATGTGTGTGAAAAAATTTTGACCATAAAATTGATCTTGACCATTTATATAGGCTAATATTTCAGCCGTGCTGACTGTGCCGCTATCATCTTCGTCCATTTGAACCATCAGAACGTTAATGGCATTCGGTCTTATATATGTATTCAACTGCGCCATATATATATATATATATATACGAATATATAAAATATCGTTAACCCATTGGTTATTAAATCGGCAACGGCTAAATCGGAAATAAATATACGACTAAATATTTATTTATAATATTCAATACAATAAATTCCGCATTCAGTTACATTCCAAGCCTTTAGGATAAAGAGTAAAGTTCGGATGGAAAACAAATATTATTGTATATTATAGTATATAATAATGTCAGACACATACGAGTTAGACAAGCACATCAATTATGATAATCGGGTAGTATATAATTACCCGAAGATAAGCATTAATAAAAATGAAATTACTGCAACGCCGACCAAACTAGAAATGACATTCTTCAATGGCTCCACTGATCCAAATATTATATATACATCACGCGGTACAAACACCGTTTACAATCATTCAAAGGCATACTTCTATAAGCTGATACACGACAATATCGGACAGGTAACTAATGGTAGTGATGCAGCCACAAAATATGGCGAGTTAATTATTGAGCATAAGCCACCAGGGAGTACCAACAAGACATTTGTTTGTTTTCTATTAGAATACACTGACTCTGACCAAATAACCGACATTGATACGATGATTAATTTTAAAGCAACGAACAAACCAACAATTTACGCGAATGTTGATTTAAATAGCGTTATATCCAAACAAGATAGTTGCGTCGTATACGATAGTACGGTTAGCAATATTAAATCCACAGTTTTTGTATTTACTACGCCGATTAAGATTAATAGAACATCCAAAACACGAATTATGCAGTGCACGAATGTCGCCAATATTCCAATTGTAAAATATAATTCTGGTTATACCGTTTTGCCTGCAAGAAATATATCATTACCAGATCCAGACCAAATATATATAAATTGCAACCCGACTGGCGAATCTGCTGATAAGATAGATACATATAACCTACCAATTAATAGCGCATCTGGATCAGAGCAAGATGCTCGGTCGGCCATGCAAACGATGACAATGTTTGCGATTTTTGTAATAGTTTCAATTGGATTAGTTGCATTTGTACCTGGAATATATAAATATACTGTACTTCAACGTACGTTAACGCTTATCGATCCCATTATCAATGACAGGGACAATGCCTTCCTAGGATATATGCGCGCACTGGATTTTGCATTAATCGTGGTATTTGGCATAATCAGTTTTTCATTGATCATTTCAGGGTTTTCAACTGAAAATACAGTTGCATTGAGCTTCGGATTTTCATTTTTATACATTATTGTTGCGTCTATGTGGATATTAAATATAAGAAAAAACGACAATATGTACATGAAGGTGGGTGACATTAGAAATATATACAAGCCCGATTCTGAATATGAGTTTCCTTCATTTGACAAAATCTTACCTGCATTTGGTGCAGTATTAACGCTTGGAATATTTGGTTCCCCAACGCAATAATTATATAATGATGATGACCACTAATTATATAATTTCAATTTAGTACATAGATGCAGAGCCAATCTTTTCCGCAATTGGTTTAAACGAGCTGGGCATATAGGTGCTAATGTCGCTCTGTCCAATAGGAGCCATCTGTCCAACGATTTCCTCTTCTAGGGTAGTTTTCTTGGTGGGGTTCATCGCACTCATCTGTGCGTCCTTCTTAATTTGACTGGGAGTATAACGAACCAAGTCCGTGCGACCCGTGATATTGCTTGACCGACGAAGCATCTCATATGCAACAAATACATACAAAATGGCTAAAATGGGGTTAGAATACATAAACAGGTAAATAGTTATGAGAAAAATACTGGCCATTCCAAGTGGCGAATCAATCATATTTGCAACGGAGGCGGGCATATGAATGGGCATTGCAAGATAGAATGCAAAAACAACGAGTGCGGAAATCTCCAAGTTAGATAATGACTTTAAAGCGGACGGGACGTTCATTTATAGTATAAGATAGTATTATATTTTTCATACGAACAAACTATATTGACAAAATTGAAATATCCTAAATACTATGTTCAGTTAGTATAGAATAATAGCATTAGCCAACGATGAGTCGATTTTCCAAATTTAAATCGAATAAAAAGAAAGAAACTAAGCAGACATTTACGTTGACCGACGAGTATAAAACACAAATATGTAGCGCATCCTATCTCGGCAAGAAGGGATATACTATACCCAAATCGTTGCTATTAAAAGAAGATGAAGAATATTTACGCAAGGAACTCTTTGTAAAGCCCGAGGTTATTGGTGCGAATTTTGGCAATCCATCGGACGAGGAGAGTGCGTTTCCAGTATTTCGCGAAAATGCGAATAAATTCTATCTTCCGAGGTTTTACGGAATCAATCGTTATGGTCTGCCTAGCCGTTCAGAAATAGCACAGGGGGATGACATTAACGTAACGTTTTCTAAATCGTTACGAGATTATCAAGAAAAAATTATTGGGGTTTACACAAAATATGTAAACGCACCAATATGCAGCGGGTCTGAACACGTTGGCTCGGGCGGCATACTGCAAGTTCCTTGCGGCGCCGGTAAAACGGTTATGGCTTTAAAAATAATATCAAACCTAAAAAAAAAGACACTCATTATCGTGCATAAAGAATTCCTAATGAACCAATGGATAGAACGCATAGCCGAATTCTTGCCTGGGGCAAGTGTGGGCAAAATACAAGGTCAGACGTTTGATATAGAAGGCAAAGACATTGTCATTGGAATGGTGCAGACGTTATATGACAAGGAGTTTCATCCAGACGCATTCGCAAAGTTTGGTCTAACCATCATTGACGAAGTTCATCGTATCGGTAGCGAGCAGTTTTCCAGAACTCTGTTTAAAACCATAACACCATATATGCTGGGTATCTCGGCGACCGTTGAACGAAAAGACAAACTAACCAAGGTATTGTATATGTTTATTGGTGATATGATTTACAGCGAAGACCGCAAAAATGACGACCTAGTAACTGTTCGTGCAATAAACTATGTAGCAAACGACACCGAGTTTAATGAAGTAGACCGAGATTTTCGTGGCAATCCAAAATATAGTACAATGATAGTCAAGTTATGCAGCTACGGTCCTCGTAGCGATTTTATAATAAAGGTAGTTGGCGATTTATTAAACGAGGATTGCGACAAACAGATAATGATATTGTGTCACAATCGGTCACTGCTGACGTATTTATTTGAAGGCATCTCACACAGAGGTTTAGCGAGCGTTGGCTATTATGTAGGCGGAATGAAGCAACTCAAACTACAAGAAACCGAAGAAAAACAAATCGTGCTTGCGACATATGCAATGGCGGCGGAGGCATTAGATATTAAAACGCTGTCGACGTTAATTATGGTTACCCCAAAGACAGACATTACACAATCAATTGGTCGTATTTTGCGAGTAAAACACGCAAACCCCATTGTAGTGGATATTGTAGATAAACACGACATCTTCCAAAATCAATGGGCACAGCGCAGGCGGTTTTATAAAAAGTGCAATTATCGTATTCGGCAAATAGATTCGCAGAATTACAAAGGAATGACGTTAGATTGGACCGCGGACCAAACATGGAAACGGGTATTCGAACCGAAAAATTGTGAGGCAGAAGCAGAGGCAGTAGAAGAATGTTCGGATGACGAAACGGGTAAAGCCCCTGATCAGGCACCTATTAAGGGGACGGATAAGGGAAAATGTTTAATTGATATACAATTTGACGACTAGCAACTTACTTTCTGTGATGCTTATTATGTCTAGTTTTTTTATGAGTCTTGCGCGCGTGCTTGGCACGTCTAGACTTCTTGGAACGCTTTGACTTTTTACCACCAGCCATACTACTCTTCATTGCATTAAGTTCTGGACCGCCTGACGTGGCGGTAGTTACTGTGGACGGCAACACTGCGCCCGCTTTGAACTCGCTAAACATAGAACCGTTTCCAGACATTTTATATAATCTATGTAGATTATATAATATACACAATGGAGAACTCGCAAATTGAATATCAATCCAAGGAATTTATCAAACAAACACATAAAGGCGGCGACATTATACAAAAAATGTTAAATATAAATAATGACGAGAACAGTGAATTTAGTGTAGATGAATATCGCAATGCAATGCATAATGAACGTACCAAACGACAGCAACAAATAACTGTAAATAACGAGGAAGTCAAACGTAGACGCGAATTAAGACTTATGAATGCTACAATCGACCCCACACTCATTGACAAGAAGAACGCATTAAAAGAAGATATACAATCTAGAATGGCTCGGTCAAGTGAATATGTTCGAGAAATGCAAGACAAACTAAAGGAGCGGGTTATGGCGGAACGAATGAAGCAGTCGATTGCAACGGCAATACGAAAGAGAAACAATCAAGTATTTGAAATGCGTGAAAATATGAAAAATGGAATAATGCCCAATGCGAAATTAGATAACTGGAACATAAATAACATAAATATTGAAAATGACGACGGCACAAATCGGATAAAGCGTATAATCATCACAAAGCGGCGTGGAAGAATGACCGATGAGATAGTAAACACTACATTATAATTGCGAAATGTGTACAACCTTTGACCGCTTATCTACCACTTGGACTGGTGTCCATTTCTTAAACTTCCTATCAAATATGCATTCAATTAAAATCGTTTTCTTCATATCAACGTATTTATCCTCATTCAAATTTTGAAAGTCGTCTTCATCATCGCTTTCTTCAATGAAATCTAGGTTCTTATTTTCACGAATGTTCCTAAACAGACCATTCATAAATACACTCGTTTTATAGTTTGGAATATATGCGATATTGTAATAGACCCGCTGATTGTTCTTACCGAATGCAAACAAGTGGTAAATGTCAAATTGGATGTCGGCAGTTACCTGAAAAATAGCGGGATATTTGTATTGCGGTTTTGTAAAAACTGGTCTAATTGGAACATATTCTGGCTGGGCTCTAATAGCAATAATTGGCTGGACAGGCAAAGACACAACTGCTCCCTTTCGTGCAACAAATACATTGACAAATGGCATTTTTTCAGTAGAAGACCGATATTGAATATGATGCACATTGTAGGGCGGCGGAGTATCAGGTAGATAATCAGGGTATGCAATGTCTGTATCCGTGAATTTAGTTTGCCACATAACAGGCAGCATAATGCGTATGTTATTTGTGTTAGGTTCAGTGAAATTGGTAAATAGCTTTTGCAATATACATAATTTATCTATTTGCCGTGCAGTATCAAGGGGAACGCCTCTATAACATGCAACATCTTCAATAATAAATGCAGTAGTTGCCCCGGTCTCATCCGCAATAAGTGTTCCGTATAAAACCGTGCCAATAGCCAAACTTCGGTCAAATCCGACATTCATCCGACTACCCTTGACAATTTTCTTTTCACGATTTATTTCAAATAAGTAACATACATCGTGATATTTATCAAAGGTAAACCACAAGTAACCCTTTTTGCCGTGCGGGATAGCCATTCCAATATCATATGTACTATAAACTTTCGTATGTGAAATCGTTTCATACGAAAGTTCGAAACGCGGAAACCGCGCAAGAGCATATTTAATCTGCGGGGAGAGTTGTTCCATTATATATTATTGCGCGATTGTCTCTATATGATTTATACAAATGCATTAATCTGTCCAGTCATAAATTGAGACAACTCATCATTCATCTGTTTTTTATCGTCTTCTGTTTGAAATAATGTTTCTGATTGTAAACTGTCATCAATAGGTTCATGATAGACATCCCCAAACATTTCCTTGTATTTCTTGAGCTGCGAATTCACTAAATCTTTGGTTTTGGGTTTCGTATATGTATCTTTTAATATACCCCAAGCATATTGGGCGCCATATATTATGATAATAAATGTGATAATTTTCAAAATAAAGTATAATATATCAATTACCATTTTCTGTATAACATTTGCATATATAGAAATTCGTATAGCCGAACGTGAAAGAATAGGTGTAATTGTAAAATGATATAAAAAATATTTCGGGATAGTAAAATAAGAGGACCGATGACTACTTATCTAATTGTTCAAAAGGATGGAAATATCAAGGAAACCACAGTGAAACAGTTTGTGGAGGAAGACCTATATAAAAAGGCGGGATTTCGATCGTCTGACGGGTTTACGCTTCACGCTACCTGGCCAGTTGAGAACGTAAACCATAAGAATTATAATATTCAAGTGTATGGAAAGACGGACGGGCGAGCAAATCAAGAAAATAAGTACGAGTTTCCGCCGCCAATTGATAACACGCTATTTTTTGGCAATTGTATCATCTTAAATAAAGTGGGCGATGTTGTCTCAGACCTCACGGAAACCGAATGGACTGCAATTTATGATAAGCTTTATGGAGGATTTGAGGATTTGAATAGTGAAGATGATAGTGAAAGCGATGAGGATGATGGTTTGCCTAGAACAAAAAGTGGATATGTAAAGGATGGATTTATCGTGGAAGACGACGACGACGAGGATGAAGACGAGGATGAAGACGAGGATTATGATGACGATGATGACGATGCTCCCAAAAAGAAAAAGCGCAAGGTTACAAAAGCGGTCAAGAAACCCATCATAAAGTTAAAGAATAAGCCCAAGACACCAGTTCCAACCAGCGTCTTTGTCGTACAAGAAACTGAACTAGACTGTACGAATGAGTTGTGCGAGGAGGAGTATGTAATTGAGTAATCAATATAGAAAAATAGAGCTATCTAGTAGTACAGAATGACATTTGGAACTGGTATTGCCATTGCAATATCTGCCGCCATAGTTGTGTTTTTATGCATTCCATTATGCAAGTGTTACTTAGAAATGTTAAATGGAAATATTGCGCTTCGTCCAAAAGAGACGTCAGCAGAAATGGACCAAACGCAACGAGTTTGAAACCTGAAAAATTGAATTAAACATTATGTATTAATTCAATTTATATAATCACATAGGATTAGGATGAGTATCATTACAAATGCTGATCGGTTTCGTGCTAATATTTGTGGTAAGTTCACTGGTATTATTGGCAACAATGTAACTGCAATTAACCTAGAAAAAGGGGTATTTAATTATTCGCTCAAAGAAGCAACGAGCAAAAAACTTATAAAAAAGTGGGAAAATCCAGCATTCGTGCAGGTTTATTTGGATAGATTGCGTACCATATATATCAACTTAAAAAATGAGGATATACTTGCAATGTTAAAATCAAAAGAACTTTTGCCACAAACGTTTGCATCTATGACTCATCAGGAAATGAACCCAAACCATTGGAAGCTATTAATTGAGCAAAAAATCAAACGCGATGCAACCAAGTTTGTCACTAACATTAAAGCATCAACTGATATGTTTACTTGTAAAAAGTGCAAATCAAAACGTTGCACTTATTATGAGTTGCAAACACGAAGCGCGGATGAACCAGCAACTATTTTCGTAACGTGTTTGGATTGTGGTAAGAATTGGAAATCGTAAATTACTTATGCGTTGCAGCAATATACCATACATAAAGAATACTCGCCCAAACAAAACCATAATATGACATATATATAATGTTCAAGCCTAGATTTAATGAATAGGCAATTGGCTGCATAAAATCTGTATCTAATGATACATTCATTGGAATCAATGCAAATTCGTCGTTTTTATTTGCATCGGCATCCTCATCGTCGTATAATATTTCACGAATATCATCAACATGCATATCTTCATCTGAGTTACACGCTACTGTATATTGATGCACCTTTTCTGCAAAATAATCTAGCTCGCTTTGGTTCATATTTTCAATGATATAGCGATGTGTATTTGTATTTTCTAAAAAAATGTCACTTAATTCCACAATAAGGGCATCATTGTCAATCTTACTCATATTTGGCACAGTGTGTTTATAACCCAATACTTTTAGTTCAGGAAGTGTAAGTGAAGTTAGTTTATTACGAATAAACCCAGAACTTAGGTCTAATCTCCAATCCATTGCCGCAATTTCCTCTATTTCTTCATTTAATAATGAAATAGACGTATCTTTACACCGATGTATATGGTGTCCCTCTTCTAAACAAAATGAACAGTGTATTGGTCTAGAATGTTTCATATACGATAAAAAATATATATTTTTGTTTCTATATCAATTTAGATCAATATCTCCAAATCGCCCAATTTCCAATATTCACATCCTCCATTTGGCATAGGTCGTTTAATTATAAATGGCATCTTTTTTTCTTCTAATTCCTTCAATGCAATTAAATATCCGTCTATCACCGCGTCGTCTATTGTGACGAATGGTTTTGCACCAGAATTTATTTGTTTGGCTCGTTCTCCCAGCACGCGCGCCTTCTCGTAACGAGTTAATATTGGAATAGTTCTATGCAATGAGTCAATTGGTGTGCCATTTGCGTCTCTAACAATAACACACATATTTGCGATTTCGTCGTAATTATGAGACTGTAATTCGGGATGGAATTCGGATATAATATTTTGTCTAGTAGCAGCATCAAATTTTTGTAAATAACCATTGTCCTCGCCGTCCTCGGTTTCATCGTCCGTATCTGCAAAATTTGCAACATCGTCGTTGCCTGGTTGTAATCTGGCTAATATGTCAGTTTCACTAGTTTCGCTTAGCAAATCATTATCCTCCATATCTTCTTCGTCGTCGTCGTCGTCGTCATCTTCCGTTTCATCTGCGTTTTCGTCGGCGGTTGCATTTACTCGGCTAGCATCAATGGCTCGTTTGCGAGAAGGTTGATTAACCGATTCGTCGTCGCTATCCTCCTCTACGGCTTCATCTGCTGGGTTGTAGTCTTCGTCATCCATTTGTTAAGTCCTAATATATAATTAGATAAAGTAGTTTTTCTAAATCGTTATTCTGGTTACTAACATTCAATTTTTTGAATCAATAAAAACATTGATTCAAAATAGCCATAATAATATAAATTGCAAATAAATTAGACGCGGTCATCGGTTTTCCAGGTTGCATCGCAATCCACGCACATATATAAATATTTCAGTTTATCTTTGTCGTAACGCATATAAATAACGCCATTTTTAGTTTCACATTCTTTATTCGGACACTTTGTATTATATAGACGAGGGAGTGTGGGGTCAAGTTTTGTGTATTCGTTTATGCCAGTAACGAAATCTTGTTCGCCACTATTCAATTGAGTGTTTAATAAACAAACACCTTCATCGGTTAGTGTTTCATCCACGTAGTTACAATTCCGACAATAATATACCAATTTGTTTGTATCATCTGGATTGATCCCGATGTAATACATGTTGTCACACTTATCGCAAAATTTCATATTGTATACTTAATCTATATATTACTATTTCTAATATTTTTACATTCAATTTTTTAGTTATCTTCAAGATATACACTTTCTGCTAAATAGTTTACTTATTTCGTTTATTCAACCGCATCTTGCGTAACAATGTATACATCAAGGGTTTATATGGAATCTACCAACTACACCTCCAAGTCTGCAATAACCATTTTATGATCGCTTATCCATTTTGCGCCTCCATCGCCTTCATATACGTAAGAATCAACCGTTTTTAAATTTTTGGTATAAATTATATCAATTCGTTGAAGTGGACCAGTTTTATACAATATGCCTGCGGGCCAAGTATAACCAGTGTCATAATTTATTGAAAAGGGTGGACGAAATGCCCGATATGTATCTACAAACTTATTTTTTTCAAATTCTTTTGAAACTGGGGTATCTATATTTAAATCCAAATGGGAAGGCTCGTTAAAATCCCCCGCTATAATTGCCCTTTTGTACTTTTTCGCTTTTTCCATTTCTTCTTTTACTCTTGGCATTCGTCGTTTCGCACAAAGTTTAAGAACCTGGTCTAAACTATAGCTTAATGGGACAATCACAGACGATTTATATACCATATTGTTCATATGGTGCGGAACTGACGGGATGTCATCTAAATGCATACCACCAATATAAATGGGAGCATTATCAGATTTTAATGTAACTACATTGTTGTCAACAATTGTAAATTTGTATGGATTTATCAGTACACATGTACACTCAGCGTTATTAATATTTAGAATTTTTAGACCTAACTCAATTGCTAATTTTTCTAAATTATAAGCAGAAACCTCTTGTAGAAATAATATGTCACCCTTTACTTTGGTTAAATGTTTAATCCATTTATTTATTAATGTTGTTTTTCTGGCAGGACATTCATGACATAGATTTATAGTTACAACCCGTAAATAACGCTTCATTGTATAATAAATGCCTACATTATTATAATTTTTGACGAATCGTATTAAGTTAAATTGACCCAGATTCTTCTATTTGTTTGAAATTATTATAGTTATTATGCGGTGGTTATGCAGCCGACTAATACTACAATATTATCCCAACTTTGCAATTATGGAAAATTGAATTGATTATGCAGCCAAATGTAGTTGTATTTAATACTCAAATAACATCAATTATCGTAATAAATCTATTTCCCACGAAATAGATTTATACAAAGGTAATAAAAATGTCTTCACAATATATCCAAAGTCCAATGGAACCAACTGGTCCTAGTTTATCAAACAGTAAACAAGCACAAAATGTGGTTACCAAGTATGCAGGGTTTAATGACTTTATGATGAAACATCTAATAAAGAAAGGTGACCCAGCTACGAATACTAGACCTATTACAAATACGCGTATAGGCGACAAGGACAGTCAAATATACGGGGGGTCGTATTCTATTCCAGAAAACGAGTATCAGACATTCTTGCAATTGTATGCAAAGGATATCTTGTCTACGAATAAGAAAGAATATCTTACCGAACGTCAATTAGAACACGACGGTCCGATATTGATTGACATTGACTTGCGTCACGACTATGAAACCGACGAACGACAATATACGAGGGACCACATTGAAGATATGGTTCACATCTATTTAGAAGAATTAAAGGATATGTTCCAGTATGACGATGCTAGCAAATTTAAGATTTTCATTCTAGAAAAGCCCAGCGTAAATCGTGTGAGTGAAAAGAATTGCACCAAGGACGGCATTCATATCATTATTGGATTAAAAGCTGACCGCGTAGTGCAGGCGCTATTGCGTGAGCGAGTTATGCCGAAAGTAGCGGAGGCGTGGGAGGGTCTGCCAATTATAAACAGTTGGGAAGACGTATTTGATAAGGGCATTA
>Ga0214919_10008352_pt1 | contig 13668 bp, 11 predicted proteins | sample LL1503_MetaG_FD_177994 | JGI IMG/M metagenome (GOLD analysis project Ga0214919, IMG submission 177994) | Freshwater microbial communities from Lake Lanier, Atlanta, Georgia, United States - LL-1503 | ecosystem: Environmental > Aquatic > Freshwater > Lake | place: USA: Georgia | collected...
CAAATTGGCCGTTTTGGGTAAGTTCAAGGCCAAACCATCAGAGGACAGCCCAAAATCTCCCCTTGGATTGTGGGCGGGATTGGGGACCATCCAAATGTGGGCCAATTTGTCACTGCGCACAAACTCGGCTGCAATAGGGGAAGAAAAATCAAATTGAGGCGCGTAAATGTCGCCCGCCACCACCCAAAAAACAGGCGCCAAGAAGGGCAGCGCCCGCACGATACCGCCCGCCGTTTCAAGGGCATGGCCAAACTCTTGGCCCTCATGCGAATAGCGCAAACGCAGCCTGGCGCCATTTGGCAAATCAGGGTTCAAGCCAAAGTGCGCCTCAATTTGCGGGCCAAGCCATGCGGTGTTGATCAATTGTTGACGGTGGCCCGCCTGGGACAAGGCCTCCATGTGCCACTGCATCAATGGTTTTCCTTGCACCTCAAGCATCGGTTTGGGCGTGGTGTCGGTTAAGGGACGCATGCGTTCACCGCGGCCAGCAGCCAAAACCATGGCGCTGGCCAAGCCTGCAGGCAAGGTGCTCACCCAGTCCTGGGGTGCAATGGCTTCTAAATTTGTTTCCACGGTGTTCACACGCATGCCGCTATGTTGCCACGCTGTAGGGCTTGCGCAAGCTCACGGGCAGTAAAATATCGGGCTTGGTTGGCAATTTCATTGCCAATTTCACCCGACTATTTTTTTTGGAGCCCCCATGGCAATCACCCAACCCGCAGCTCAACAAATGGCCAATGCAATTCGCGCTCTGGCCATGGACGCTGTTCAACAAGCCAATTCGGGACACCCAGGCGCGCCCATGGGCATGGCCGACATGGCCGTGGCTTTGTGGGGCGAGCACTTGCAACACAACCCCAAAAACCCGCATTGGGCCAACCGCGATCGCTTTGTTTTGTCAAACGGCCACGGCTCCATGCTCATTTATGCCTTGCTGCACCTCACAGGCTACCCCTTGCCTATCGGTGAGCTGAAAAACTTCCGTCAGTTGCACAGCAAAACTGCGGGTCACCCCGAAGTGGGCATCACGCCAGGCGTTGAAACCACCACGGGTCCTTTGGGACAAGGCATCACCAATGCCGTAGGCATGGCCTTGGCTGAAAAATTATTGGCGACAGAATTCAACCAGCCCGGACACAACATCGTTGATCACCATACCTATGTGTTCATGGGCGATGGTTGCTTGATGGAAGGCATCAGCCACGAAGCTTGCGCCTTGGCGGGCGCTTGGAAGCTCAACAAACTGATTGCCATGTACGACGACAACGGCATTTCGATTGACGGCCAAGTGGCTCCTTGGTTCATTGACAATACGCCGCAGCGTTTCGCCGCTTATGGCTGGAACGTGATCGATGCGGTGAATGGCCACGATGCTGCCGCTGTGGCCAAAGCGATTGCAGATGCCAAGAACAGCCCTGACAAACCCACGCTGATTGTTTGCAAAACTGCCATCGGCAAAGGCAGCCCCAACCGTGCCAATACATCGAAAGCACACGGCGAGCCTTTGGGCGCCGAAGAAATCAAGCTCACGCGCGAAGCATTGGGTTGGGCGCACGCAGCTTTTGTCATACCCAAAGATGTGTATGCCAACTGGGACGCCAAGCAAAGTGGTGCAGCACGCGAAGCCGAATGGAACAAAGCCTTTGCAGCCTACAAAGCAGCACACCCTTCCTTGGCCAAAGAGTTTGTGCGCCGCATGAAAGGCGAGCTGCCCAAAAACTTTGCACAAACGGCTGTGGACGCTGTCATTGCAGCGCACACCAAAGCCGAAACCGTGGCCAGCCGCAAAGCCAGCCAATTGGCCCTAGAGGCTTTCACGGCGGCTTTGCCTGAAATGCTGGGCGGCTCTGCCGACCTGACGGGCTCTAACCTCACCAACACATCTTCCACACCTGCCTTGCGCATCAACTTGGCAGGCGATGTGGTGAAGAACGACAAAGGCCAATTGGGCCGTCACATCAACTACGGTGTGCGCGAATTTGGCATGGCCGCCATCATGAACGGCGTCACTTTGCACGGCGGCTTCATCCCTTACGGCGGCACCTTCCTGACCTTCAGCGATTACTCACGCAACGCCATTCGCATGGCAGCGCTCATGAAGCAGCGCGTCATCCATGTGTTCACACACGACTCTATTGGTCTTGGCGAAGATGGCCCCACACACCAGTCCATCGAGCACGCAGCCAGTTTGCGTTTGATTCCTGGTCTTGATGTATGGCGTCCTGCCGATACGGCAGAAACCACTGTGGCCTGGGCTGTGGCTTTGGAAAACAAAGACCGCCCCACCGCCTTGTTGTTGTCGCGTCAAAACTTGCCTTACTCACCCAAGTCCGATTTAGGCGAGATCAGCCGCGGTGCTTATGTGTTGGCAGAACCTTCACGCGTGGGTATGAAGAAGACCAAGGCCGTCATCATTGCGACTGGATCTGAAGTTCAGTTGGCTTTGAAAGCACAAGAGTTGTTGGCTGCCAAAAATATTGGTGTGCGTGTGGTGTCGATGCCCAGCACCACCACCTTCGATCGTCAAACCAGCAGTTACAAATCTGAAGTCTTGCCAGCGGGCTTGCCTCGCGTAGCGGTTGAGATGGGCAGCACCGATGGCTGGTGGAAATATGGTGTGGCAGCCGTGGTCGGTATCGACACCTATGGCGAGTCTGCACCTGCACCTGTGCTGTTTAAACACTTCGGCTTCACGGCAGAGAACGTGGCCGAGACTGTGCAAGTGGCTTTGCAGAAAAAATAATTTCTGAACTCAGCGCTTCACTTGAATCAAATTGAAATTTAACTTTAAAGGAAATAGATCATGGCGATCAAAGTAGGTATCAACGGTTTTGGCCGCATCGGCCGCATGGTGTTCCGCGCCGCCGTTCAAAATTTTTCTGACATCGAAGTGGTCGGCATCAACGACTTGCTCGAGCCCGACTACTTGGCTTACATGCTCAAGTACGACAGCGTGCATGGCCGCTTCAAAGGCGAAGTGTCTGTGGAAGGCAACAACCTGATCGTGAACGGCCACAAAATTCGTTTGACCCAAGAGCGCGATCCTTCTGCCCTGAAGTGGAACGAAGTTGGCGCCGACATCGTGATCGAAGCCACTGGTTTGTTCTTGGACAAAGCCTCCGCAGAAAAACACTTGGCCGCTGGCGCTAAGAAAGTGTTGATGTCTGCACCTTCCAAAGACGACACCCCCATGTTCGTGTTTGGCGTGAACCACGCCACCTATGCCGGCCAAGCCATTGTGTCCAACGCGTCTTGCACCACCAACTGCTTGGCACCTGTGGCCAAAGTCTTGAACGACAAGTGGGGCATCAAGCGCGGTTTGATGACCACCGTGCACGCCGCCACGGCCACTCAGAAAACAGTGGACGGCCCTAGCAACAAAGACTGGCGCGGCGGCCGCGGCATCTTGGAAAACATCATTCCTTCAAGCACTGGCGCTGCCAAAGCCGTGGGCGTGGTCATTCCCGAGTTGAACAAAAAACTCACCGGTATGTCTTTCCGTGTACCCACATCCGATGTGTCCGTGGTTGACTTGACCGTTGAGTTGAACAAAGGCGCCACTTACGCAGAGATCTGCGCTGAGATGAAGGCCCAATCACAAGGCGCATTAAAGGGCGTGCTCGGTTACACCGAAGACAAAGTGGTGGCCAGTGATTTCCGCGGCGAGCCTTGCACCAGCGTGTTTGATGCCGACGCAGGTTTGGCTTTGGACAGCACCTTCGTGAAAATTGTCAGCTGGTATGACAACGAGTGGGGCTACTCCAACAAGTGCTTGGAAATGGTTCGCGTTATTTCTAAATAATGACGCTTTTTTTCTGAAGCAAAGGCCCGGTGATTTTCACTGGGCCTTTTTTTTGAGGTCTTGCATTCGCTGTGCAATGTCCATGACACCAATTACACGGACACCCTCTTCAACGGGCCAGCCAGATTCAACCGGCGCCACAATGAACGCCTCATCAACCCCGACATCCTCACACGCCTGCCAAAAACCTTTGGTGACTTTGGGTGCACTTGAGAACTTGATTTCGAAACCAATTTTTTTTCGGCCCAACTCCACCACCACATCGAGTTCTGCGCCAGCTGCCGTTCTATAAAAAGACATGCTGGCACTTGAAGGCAAGTGTGCTGATATCTGCTCAATCACAAACCCCTCCCAAGACGCGCCCGTGCTTGGGTGTCCTAACAAATCGTTGACTTCTTGGATGCCTAGCAAGCTGTGCAACAAGCCACTGTCCCGAACATAAATTTTGGGCGATTTAACAAGCCGTTTACCGAAATTCACGAAGTAGGGTTCTAGTTTTCGAACCATCAATGTGTCGCAAAGATGATCTAAGTAACGACCTGTGGATGAGGCTGAAATACCCAAGGATGCCGCTACCGCGGATGCGTTGAACATCTGTCCATGCAAATGGGCGACCATGCGCCAAAAACGGTGCATCAAAGGTGGCGATACATTGATGCCAAGTGCTGGCAAGTCTGAATTTAAAAAATGACGAATCAAAGCTTGGCGCCAATCCCAAGATGCTTCGCTGGTTTTCGCTTGATAGCTGTTTGGAAATCCGCCTCTTAGCCAAAGTGTCTGGGTATCCTCAAAATTTTCAAATACCTCACTCAACACAAGTGGCGACATGTCGACCAATGACAAACGACCGGCCAAAGACTGCGACTGCTTCAACAACTTAAATGAGGCTGATCCCAACAACAAGAAGCGTCCTGGGCGACGGTCCGCGTCGATTTCGCCTCTCAATTCATTCAACAGTTCAGGCTGATTTTGAATTTCATCCAAAACCACCAAACGATCGCGGTTGGCCTTAAAAAACAAAGACGGGTTGCCCAACTGCGCCATGGCTTGCGCAGTGTCCAAGTCCAAATAAACGGCTTTTTGAAGGTCTACAGCCAAGTCCTTTGCCAAAGTTGTCTTGCCCACCTGGCGAGGCCCCAGAATGCCGACGGCCGGACTCCATAGAAGCAGTTCAGCAATTTTGGCGCGGGTTAGTCTTTCAAACATCCTTGCATTTTAGTCACGCCGTGACGAATATGCAAGGATAAATTAACGTCAAGACAAGTGCTTGCCAATCAAACCAGCCAATTCAAACATCGTGATTTGGTCTTTGCCAAACACAGGTTTAAGTTTGGCATCGGCATTGATGGCGCGTTTGTTGGTGGGGTCTTGCAAGCCTTGCGCCTTGATGTAGTCCCACAACTTCTTCACCACCTCAGTACGTGCCACTTTGTCGGTACCAATGACGGCGGCCAAATCTGCGCTGGGCGTGAGGTTGCCCACGGCCGCTTTGCGCGGTGTTTTGGCTGCAGCCGTTTTCTTGGCCGCTGCTTTTTTGGCAGGCGCTTTGGTTTTCGCGGCGGCCTTGCCCGCAGTTTTTCCAGCAGCAGTTTTAGCGCCAGCTGCATATTTTGCAGGCGTTTTGCGCGGCGGGAACTTGCTGGTACGCGGCTCAAACTCAAACACCACTTTGTCTTCTTCAGCATTCCATGACAAGAATGCTTTGAAAGCGCGGCGCGTGCGATTGCTCACAAACTTTTCTAACAAGTCTGTTTTACCGGTGCTGAGCAGCTTGGCAATTTGTTCGCGCTCCACCACTTGTTGCAACACAATTTTGCCGCTCTTGAAATTACAAGTGGGTGTGGGCTGGCCTTCAGTGGGCACCGCTTTTTCGCACACGTAATTGCTGCCGTGTTCATGCACAGCACCGCCGCATTTTGGGCATGCACCCAAGGACTCGCTGCCTGTGAAGTCGACAATCTCACCCGTCTCTTCGGCGTTTTTGTCATTGCCAAAATCAAACTCGAGCTTCCAGTTTTTCTCTTCTTCGTTGTACTTCAGTGCAATTTCAGAAGTAAAGGGCCAACCGGCTTTGGAGCGGAAGCCTTCCAGAGGGCCAATCTTTTTATCGCGCAAGAATTGCTCAACCTCAGCTTGCTCAAAGGTGCGGCCTGCAGGTGTTTTGCCAAACGAGAAGCCACAACCCGAAGCAGCTGTGTCATCGGCAGCAGCATCTTTGCCCACGCAGGCATACCGGCGATAGTTCTCTTTCACGATGCCGCCGCACGTGGGACAGGGCGTGCTCAAGGTGGCGTAATCACCCGGGATGGTGTCGCGGTCATATTCTTTGGCCTTCTTCACAATGCGCTCGGTCATGTCAGCAATCTGGCGCATGAAGTCTTCGCGGCTGAGTTTGCCATGCTCCATTTGCGAGAGCTTGTATTCCCAATCACCTGTGAGTTCAGGCTTGGACAACTCTTCCACGCCCAAGCCGCGCAACAAAGTCATCAACTGGAACGCTTTGGCCGTCGGAATCATTTCGCGGCCATCGCGCAAAATGTATTTTTCGTTGATCAAGCCCTCAATGATGGCCGCGCGCGTGGCAGGCGTGCCCAAACCTTTTTCTTGCATGGCTTCACGCAGTTCGTCGTCATCGACCATTTTGCCGGCGCCTTCCATGGCACCCAGCAAGGTGGCTTCTGAATAGCGTGCGGGGGGCCGCGTTTTGAGGGGCTTGCTTTCAACCGAGCCCACACCCACTTGCTCACCAGGTGCGACTGCCACCAAGTTTTGGCCTTTGTCGCCTTCTTTGGCATCGTCCACCTCATCGGCCGCTTCTTTGCCATAGATGGCCAACCAACCGGGCTTGACCAAGACCTTGCCTTCGGTTTTGAAACTGTGGCCGGCGGCGGTGCTGATGCGCGTGGTGACCATGTACTCGGCGCTTGGGAAAAATACCGCCATGAAGCGGCGCACCACCAAGTCATACAACTTTTGTTCGGCCTCAGACAAGCCGGAAGGGGCTTGCAAGGTGGGAATGATCGCGAAGTGATCGCTGACCTTGGTGTTGTCAAAAATTCGCTTGCTGGGCTTGATATAGCCGTTGTTCAGGGCCGTGAGGGCGTGCGGGGCCAAATGCTTCATGCCGCTGTCGGCCAGCATGTTAAAGGTGTCCTTGGCCACAGGCAGGTAATCTTCAGGCAAGGCGCGTGAATCGGTACGGGGGTAGGTGAGGGCTTTGTGACGCTCGTACAAAGACTGCGCCAGCGACAAGGTGGTTTTGGCAGAGAAACCAAATTTACCATTGGCCTCGCGTTGCAAAGACGTCAAATCAAACAGCAGGGGGCTGGCCTGCGTGGTGGGCTTGGCCTCTTCTGTCACTGTGGCTTTGGCGCCTTTGACCGCCTTCACAATGGCATCGGCATCAGCTGCAGTCCAAACACGATCGGCTTTTTTCTCGACATCTTCAGCGTCTTTTTTCCAAGCCGTGTTGAACCACTTGCCAGGATAGGTGCCAGCCGCTGCATCAAACTGCGCATGCACTTCCCAATAATCGCGGCTGATGAACTTGCGAATTTGCTCTTCGCGCTCAACCACCACCGCCAAGGTAGGCGTTTGCACACGGCCCACCGTGGTTAAGAAGAAACCACCATCGCGTGAATTGAAGGCGGTCATGGCGCGCGTGCCATTGATGCCGACCAGCCAATCGGCTTCAGAGCGGCTGCGGGCGGCATCTGCCAGGCCTTGCATCTGTTGGTTAGAGCGCAACTTGTCAAAGCCGTCGCGAATGGCTTGCGGCGTCATGCTCTGCAGCCACAGGCGCTGCACGGGCTTGCCCAACGGAACGGTCTGCCCGGCCTTCTGGGAGCCTGCATATTGCTCAATCAAACGGAATATCAGCTCACCTTCTCGGCCCGCATCACAGGCATTGATCAAGGCGCTCACGTCTTTGCGCTTGGCCTGTTTGACCACCGCGTTCAAGCGCGTTTTGGTTTTATCCACCGGCTTTAAGTCGAAGTAAGGTGGAATGACGGGCAAATGGGCAAAGCTCCACTTGCCGCGTTTCACGTCAAATTTCTCCGGCGCCTGAATTTCCACCAAGTGGCCCACGGCGCTGGTCACCACATAGGTTTCACTCTCAAAGTGGTCCTCGTGTTTCTCAAATTTACCTGCAATCGGCGTCAAAGCACGCACGATGTCTTGAGCCACTGAAGGCTTCTCTGCAATTACCAATGTTTTCATCTCATACAATCCGGTCTCGCGTGCGCGCATGCGCACGTGTACACACACGGGCACGCGCACACGCGCGCCCACATGTTTTCACAATAACAAATTTTTCACGCCGTGGCCAAAAAAAATCTCACGTTGACAAAATCGACTTTAAAGCCTGCCGCCAAGCCCCATGCTAAGTCATCGGCTTCAACTGCTGCGGGCCGTCGTGTCCAGGTGCGTCGCTCCGGCGTCCACGGCAAGGGCGTCTTTGCCTTGCTAGACATTGCCGAAGGCGAGACCTTGTATGAGTATGTGGGTGAGGTCATCAGTTGGGATGAGGCGCAAGACCGCCACCCGCACGACCCCTCTGATCCCAACCACACCTTCTACTTCCATGTGAACGAAGACAAGGTGATTGACGCGCTGCATGGTGGCAACTCTTCAAGGTGGATCAATCACAGCTGCAACCCCAACTGCGAAGCCGATGAAGAGAACGACCGCATCTTCATCAAAGCCCTGCGCAACATCAAGGCCGGTGAAGAGCTCAATTACGACTACGGCTTGATCATTGACGAGCCTTACACACCCAAGCTCAAAGCAGAATACCCTTGCTGGTGTGGCAGTGCCAATTGCCGCAAAACATTGCTGGCGCCCAAACGCCGTCCCGCCACGCCTAAAATTCCCAGCCAAGTCAAAAAGATTGAAAAGAAAATCAAGAAGCTCAAAAAAGAGCTGAAGGTGGCCAAGAAAAAAGCGGCCTGATTGGCTCTGAACTGAATGTAGGTGACCTTGAACCCTGCTACCCATCAACGCTGGCCCGCGGAAGACATCTGGCAGTCCGTCGTGGCGCAATGGCCAGGGTTCAGCATCGAGATCCTGCCCGAGATCGACTCCAGCAACAGCGAGTTGATGCGGCGCGCCCGACAAGGCCGCCACGATCCTATTTTGCTGATTGCAGAGCGTCAATCGGCAGGTAAAGGGCGGCAAGGGCGCTCTTGGATTGGCGCGCCAGGGCATGCACTCACTTTTTCCATCGGCTTACCCTACCAACCGCGCAATTGGTCCGGTCTTTCTCTGGCTGTGGGGCTCAGCTTGGCCGAGTCACTTGGCGAAGACATCCAACTCAAATGGCCCAATGACTTGTGGTGCCAACAAAGAAAGCTCGGTGGCATCTTGATTGAAGTCGCCAGCCAAGGCGATCAAAGCTATGCCGTGATCGGCGTAGGCTTGAACATCCAAATGCCCGCGAACAAAGACCTGCGAACGCCCGCTGCGGCCCTCTCTGAGTTTTGGCAAGGGGTTAGCGCTGCCTTGGCTTTAGAACGCGTTGTCAAGCCCTTGCTAGATGCTTTGACATTTTTTGAAGCCGCCGAATTCAGCCCCTTGCGCGAACGATTCAATGCACGTGACGCACTTCGGGGTCTAAACGTCACAACCAGCGATGGCTTAGAAGGCTTGTGCGCAGGCGTTGATGAGCAGGGTGCCTTGCAAATTGACACGCCAGAAGGTCGGGTTGGTGTCAGTAGCGCAGAAGTGAGTGTTCGGCCAAAATGAAACACTTGAAGCTGCGCTGGCTGATTCTGGCCTTGATGCTTTCAAATGCGCTCTTGTATGCTTGGCGCGAAGGCCTTTTTGAAGCTTGGGGTTTTGCGCCTGAAAGCGCACGTGAACCCTTGCGCAACTTGCAACAGATCCAGCCCGACAACATGGTCATCACAAGGAAAACCTCATGAGCTTGAAACTTTATTTTGCACCAGGTGCTTGTTCATTTGTGCCCCATTGCATGTTGCAACGGGCCGGCGCTGATTACGAACCCATCATGGTCAAGTTGCACAAAGGTGAGCAACACGAAGGCGACTACAAGGCCATCAATCCTCGCGGTCAAGTCCCGGTGCTGGTCGACGATGGGCAGGTGATCACGCAAATTGTGGCCATCGTTTTGTACCTCGACCACAAGTTCCCTCAAGCGCAGTTTTTGCCAACAGCGCCCTTGGCTCGGGCCAAAGCCATCGAAACTTTGGCCTGGATGAACAACACGGTTCATCCCACTTTCACGCACATCTTCATGCCGCAAAAGTTCAGCGACCAAGAAGACGTTCAAGCCAACTTGAAAGCCTTTAACACGCAAACTTACAAACGCTTGTTGTCTGAATTAGAAAGTTTGGTCAAAGCCTCGACACCCTCTGCTTGGTTGTCGGGCGATCAACTCGGCCCCTTGGATGCCTATGCGCTCACACTCACGCGATGGGGCTCTATGGCTGGCATCGATCCCAGCACATACGCTTTGTTATGGGCACACGTTCAAAGAGTCGCTGCTGACACGGCCATCCGTGAAGTCATCGAACGAGAACGGCTTCAGCTGAACTTGTTCAAAGGCTGAAAGCTGCTCGCTCATTGCTAGCGCGAAAACCGAATGGTGAAACAAGCGCCAGGGGGCGTCTGCCCGGGGTGTGCCTGCTCAACCGTGACCGTGGCGCCATGGCGCTGTGCAATTTCTCGCACAATGGGCAAGCCCAAGCCAGAGCCATCCACATTGCTTCCTAAGGCTCGGTAAAAGGGTTCAAACACGCGCTCTCTTTCAGCTGCTGCAATGCCAGGCCCGTTGTCTTCCACTTGCACGGCCAAGGCTTGGCTGTAAGGGTCGACCAACAAGCGCACCGTGATCACACCCATTCGCTCTGCCGTACTGGGGGTGTAATGAATGGCGTTGTCTACCAAGTTTCGAATCATCTCTTTGAGCAGCGTCGGGTTGCCTTGCACGGTCACAAAGCGCCGTTTTTGTTCGGTGTCGACGCCGTCATAACCCAGGTCAAGCCCCTTGTCCATAGCGTGGGGCAACGAGTCGTTGAGGACCTCGCTGATCAAGGCCACCATGTCACACGATTGCCAATCAATGGCCCCAGCGCCTTCTGCGCGAGCCAATGACAACAACTGGTTCACGGTGTGCGTGGCTTGCACACTCGCACGACCAATTTGCTGAAGCGACTGTTTTAATTCTTCTTCGCCAGCATCTTTTCTTTGCGCCAAGTCAGCTTGCATGCGCAAACCGGCCAGGGGTGTTTTCAGTTGATGGGCTGCGTCGGCTAAAAATCTTTTTTGTGTGCCAATGGAGTCCTTTAAACGGCGCAACAAATCATTGACGGAAGACACCAAGGGCGCCACTTCCAATGGCACTGTTTTTTCATCCAAGGGACTCAGGTCATCGGATTTTCTAGCGCGAATGCGCTCTTCCAATTCCGACAGCGGCTTGATGCCGCGAACCAAGGCCAGCCAAACCAGCAAAACCGCTAAGGGCAAAATTGCAAACTGCGGCAGCATCACCCCTTTGATAATTTCGGTGGCCAAGACGGATCTTTTTTCTCGGGTTTCAGCAACTTGAACAAGAACCGAGCCTAATCCAGACGCCGATTTTTCCGAGCTTAATTGAACCCAGGTATAGGCCACTCGAACCTCGAGGCTGCGCATTTCATCGTCGCGAATTTTGACATCGTAGCTGCCTAGTTTTTCCTCGTCTTGAGGTTGCGGCAAATCGCGATCACCGCCGAGCAACTCACCTTTGGGCCCAATCACTTGGTAGTAAACCAAGTCAGCATCATCGGCGCGCAGCAATTCGCTGGCAGGCTGGGGAAGGTTAAATTGAATGCGTTGTTGATCGGGACTTAACTTGACCAACTGCGCAAGGGCTTGGACGTTGTAGACCAAGGCTCGATCAAAAGGTTTGTTGGCAAGCCCCTGAGCGACCAACCAAGTCAGCGCCAAACTCACTGGCCATAACAACAGAAGTGGGGTGAGCATCCAATCTAAAATCTCGCCAAACAACGAGCGCTGCTCGCGGCGAAAAAAAGAAATTTGCCAATTTTTACGGCTCATTCACCACGGGTGTTCACAGCACCCTTATCCTGGGATTTTTTCAAGGCAGTATCCAAGTCCTCGCACTGTTGCAATGCGAATCGGACCTTTCTCAATTTTTTTACGCAAACGGTGGATGTAAACCTCAATGGCATTGTTGCTCACCTCTTCGCCCCACTCACACAAACGCTCGACCAATTGGTCTTTGCTGACCAAACGTCCCGCGCGCTGCAGCAAGACTTCGAGCAAACCCAATTCACGCGCCGACAACTCCACCATCTTGCCGTCAATGGTGGCCACCCGCCCTGATTGGTCATAGATCAAGGGGCCATGTTTGATTTGGGAGCTGGCCCCGCCCATGCCACGGCGCGTCAGTGCACGCACACGCGCTTCCAGTTCTTGCAAGCTAAAGGGCTTGGCCATGTAATCGTCAGCACCGTAGTCCAAACCTTTGACGCGCTCTTCGACGCTGTCGGCTGCAGTGAGAATCAAAACGGGTAGCGTAGAGCCCCGTGAGCGCAACTTTTTCAGAACCTCTAAACCGTGCATTTTGGGCAAGCCCAAATCCAGAATGAGCAAATCGAATTCGCTGTTGGTCATGAGGGCCGCATCGGCTTCTGAACCGCTGGCCACATGATCAACCGCAGCGCCACTGCTGCGCAAGGTTCGCAACAAGCCATCGGCCAATACCTGATCGTCTTCAGCAATCAAAATACGCATTTTTGTCTCCTGCTTTTGCCTTTACGAGGCTTTGCGAGTCCCTCGTGGGGTCGGTGACAAATTTTAGGCCACTCTGGGGCTTTGCAGTTGACTCTTTCTTCAAGCGCATGGTTTGAATTTGCGCGGCTTATCAAGCGACAAGGGCTTCACATGCAATAGGCTTCCAATCCAAGCGCGACGACCGTTGCAACGTCGTCCCCCACCGAGGCCTTGAATTCTTTCTCCGCCTGTGCCACGGCCATTTGAAAGGCCGCCAACCAAGCCAAGCCGGCCTCCGTGAAAACAACTTGCCTCGCCCTGGCATCTCTTGAGTCGCTCTCTCTTTTGACCAAGCCCCAAGCTTCGCATTGGTTCACCAAGTTGCCCATGGCTTGCTTGCTCATGCCCGCTGCTTGCGCCAGGTCCGTGAGCCTTGAGCCCTGGAGCGACAAATGGCGCGTGATGTGAATGTGCGCTGCACTGATTTGATCTCTGGCCGCCAAGTTGGAAAGCGCCAATGGCACTTGCTCATTGTTGGCCATCAGGCTCAACACCCGCGCATCAAATCTGCGCATCGCGTGACCCAATAAGCGACCCAAATGGGTCTCGCGCCAGCGGTCGTCCAACACGGCCGCCAGCGCTTGTCTGGGCTCTAAATTTGGCGCGGAACTGTCATTGACTGGCATTTGCTAATGGTAAAGCAAACTGACTAAAAAATCTATTTACTGGCTTAGACAATGCCGTTACAGTACTGTTCAAGCATCCAGTCTTTAATCAACACCCTGAATGCAAAATTTTTAACCCGTTGATTCTCAAGGAGATTTTCATGAGCGAGCAAAACAGCGACAGAACCAAAGCCCTGCAAGCAGCCCTGGCCCAAATTGAAAAACAATTTGGCAAAGGCACCATCATGCGTTTGGGCGAAGGCGAAGTCATCGAAGACATCCAAGTGGTGTCCACAGGCTCTTTGGGTCTTGACATCGCCTTGGGCGTTGGCGGGTTGCCCCGCGGCCGCGTCGTTGAAATATACGGCCCAGAGTCGTCGGGCAAAACCACGCTCACCTTGCAAGTGATTGCCGAAATGCAAAAAGTGGGCGGCCAATGCGCCTTCGTCGATGCCGAACATG
>Ga0214919_10008354_pt1 | contig 13663 bp, 8 predicted proteins | sample LL1503_MetaG_FD_177994 | JGI IMG/M metagenome (GOLD analysis project Ga0214919, IMG submission 177994) | Freshwater microbial communities from Lake Lanier, Atlanta, Georgia, United States - LL-1503 | ecosystem: Environmental > Aquatic > Freshwater > Lake | place: USA: Georgia | collected 2015-03-15
GGCGAACATCACCGGGGCGGGCATGAGCTCAGGCGTCTCGCGGGTGGCGTAGCCGAACATGATGCCTTGGTCGCCGGCGCCCATCTTGGCGTGCTTCTTGCCCTCGGCCTTACGCTCGTCGACGCCTTGGGCGATGTCGGGGGACTGCTTGGTCAGCAGGTTCGTGATGAAGACCTTGTCGGCGTGGAAGACGTCGTCGTCGTTCACGTAGCCGATCTCGCGGATCGCGGCGCGGACGACTTCCTCGAAGTTGACCTTTGCCTTGGTCGTGAGCTCGCCGGCGATGACGACGTGGTCGCTCTTGACCAGGGTCTCGCAGGCGACGCGGGAGAAACGGTCCTGGGCGAAGCAGGCATCGAGGACGGAATCCGAGATGCTGTCGGCGACCTTATCGGGGTGGCCCTCGCCGACGGATTCGGACGAGAAGATGTAGGAGGCGTGGGAGGCCATAAGGTCAGGGAAACAAAAGGGTAACCAAGGGGATGGCAAGTGAGCATCCAAGTATCCGGATAGGAGGATATGTCATAGGGCGGCCAAAAGCCGCCCAGCACAGGTGGAAGCGGTTGGCGGTTAGCGGTTAGGAAACACGCCGGCGGCCCAGACGCTCAGTGGGGCAGAGATCAAACATCTCAAAGGGAGACCGGAAACCGGGAGGGATGCTGCGGGTATTTGTTCGCCGCAGGGCGAACCATGGTAGGGGCACGATTTATCGTGCACTCCTTTGCGGAGGGCGCGGCGAAGCCACGCCCCTACCCTCAGCCGCCCTGCGGCGGCCCGAGACAGCTATGTCGTGACGCGGTCCCGACCCTACCTAAAATAAAGAGGGCGCCCGCAGGCGCCCTCTTCCATTCCCGTGTCACCGTGTCCCCTTGCCCAGGTGACCCTCGCGGCGAACTACGCCGCGTCGTTCAGCCGCCGATCGACTTGAGCGTGACGAGGTACTCGATGAGGGAGGTGAACTCCTCGACCGTGAGGCCGGCGGCGAGGCCGGCGGGCATCATGGACTGCGGGAGATGCTTCTCCTCCTTCACGTCGTCGCGCTTGATCTTGGAAACCTGGCCGGCGATGTTGCGGAGGGTGACGACGCCGTCGGCCTCGCCGGTGACGAAGCCCATCTGCTCGGGGCCGTTCTTCATCGTGAACACCACGGTCTGGAAGCCCTGGGCGACGACCTTGTTCGGATCCATCACGGACTCGATGAGGTACTCGCGCGGGAACTTCGCGCCGGCGGCGCCGAGGTACGGGCCCTTCTGTTCGGCGGCGAGATCGATGGCGTGGCACGCCACGCAGCCCTGCTGCGTGAACAGCCGCTGGCCGGTCTTCACGTTGCCGCGGCCCTTGAGGGCGGCGTTCGCGACGAGCTTGGCGTCGAGCTGCGCGATCTTCTTGCCCTTGCTGGCGGCGGCGAGCTTGCCGGCGGCGAGCGCTTCCTGGGCGGCCTTGATCTGGATGACGTTGTCGCCCTTCATGCCTTCCTGGAGCTGCGGGTCGAAGCCGGTCAGGCCGAGGTCGGCGATGGCGTGGAAGAAGCCGATGTCGCGCGGGTTCTTCTCGACGTGCGTACGGACGTCCTTCTTCTGCTTGTCCTTGGTGAGCGGACTGCTGAGCACGTTGAGGAGCGCCTTCCAGAGGATGGTGGAAGCGGCGTCTTCGGCCTTGTTGGCCATCGCGCGGAGCTTGTTCACCTGGTTGCCGCGTTCGGCCTCGTAGATGAAGTCGCTGATCGCCTGCGTGGCGGCGGCCGGGGCCTTGGCGTCCTTGGACCAGCCGGCGAGGACCTTCACGCGCGGCTCGAGGCCGGCTTCGCCTTCGACCTTCAGGAGGGCCTTGTAGCAGTCGAGGCGCTCTTCCCACTTGCGCGAGGACTGGAGGGCGGCGTCGACGAGGAGCGCCTGGTCCGCCGGACGCAGGGTCTGCGTGGCCATCGCGAGGCGGAGCGGGTCGAGGCCTTCGAGCTTCAGGTCGGTGATCGCGATGCGGTTCTTCGCGAGGATCTCGAGGGACGCCATGCGCAGGTTGCCCGGCAGCTTGGCGTAGGCGTCTTCGATGCCCTTATGGATGCGTTCGGTGGCGGACCAGGCGATCGGCTCGAAATAAGGACCGCGGTCGTCCGGACGGGTGCTCCACCAATCCTTGTAGTTCCAAGGCTTCTCGACGTGGTAGAGGCGGGCGAGGGCCGAGACCGCGGCGAAGCGCACGGGTTCTTCGCCGCTCAGGCTGAGCGCGAGCAGGCCGTCGACGGCTTCGTCGGAGTGGATGCCCTGCAGCGCGCGGAAGGCGATGTTGCGCTGGGCAGGGAAGGCGATGGCGGCGAGGCAGGCCTTGGCGTTGCCCAGACGGGTCAGCGCGGCGATCGCGGTGTGCGGCAAGCGGTAGTGCTCGCCTTCGCCGAGCTTGGACTCGTCGGCGGCCCAGGTGCCGGCGGCGGCGAGGATCGCCGAGGCGGCATCCTTCGCGCCGAGGCGCTGCAGGCCGATCAGGGCCTGGAGACGGACGCGCGGGTCGGCGTCGGCCAAGGCCTCGACGAAGAGCTGTACCGGCACGCCTTCGAGCTGGGTGCTGCGATCGGCGAGCGCGCGCAGGGCGAACTCGCGGACGGCGGCGTCCTTGGCGAGGGCGACGAGAGCCTCGTTGGCCTTGGCGCCGAGCAGCTGCTTGTACGTGAAGATCGCGGCGACGCGGGAGTAGAGGTGCTCCGAGCCGGACTTCGCGATCGCGAGGACGGGCTCGGCGAGCTCCGGCTTGGCGCGGTCGATGATCTGGCGCTGGGTCTCGAGGCGCTGGACGGCGGACTTCGAGGAGAGCTGCTTCACGAGGTCGGCGTCGGAGAGCTTGGTGACGTCGACGTAGACGTTGGGCTTCACGTCCTTGGCGGTGATGAGCTGGACGATGCCGTTCGGATAGAAGATCGGTTCCTCGACCTCGACGCCGTCCTTCATCACCTTCCTGGTCCTGGGCTTGTTCTTGCCGAGGTAGTCGAAGCCGCCGCCGCGCCAATCGGTGAGGAAGAGGCGGGAATTGCCGTCGACGTCGAAGTCGGTCGCGCGCGGGACTTTCTCGAAGGTCTCCTGCTGGGCGACGAAGGTGGCTTCGAAACGGCGGATGGGGTGGCGATGGAGCGTGCCGGTCGTCCAGTCGCACGTGAAGAGGGATTCGCCGAAGTCGCCGGGGAAACCGGGCTCGCTCAGATAGAGGCCGCCGGTGCCGGAGCCGCCGCCGTAGTCGGCGAGAGGATGGGCGATCTCATCGTCGAAGTTCTTGTACAGACGAGGGTAGCCGGGGTTGGCGAGAGAGGTGAAGTGGTGGAAGCGCGTGTTCCACCCCTTGCCGTCGTTGGTGTTGTCGCGGGAGAAGAGGTCGAGGGTCGGGGAGATCGCGATGTCGCAGATGTTGCGGGTCATCTCGGTGTAGACCTCGAGCTCGGTGCCGTCGGGGCGGACGCGCATCACGCCGCCGCCGTAGAGGGTCACGCGCTTCTTGTCGCCGAGGCCGATGGCGCCGTCTTTGTCACGGAGGAGGCCCGCCCCGAAGTCGCCGACGGCGATGTAGAGCCAGCCGTCGATGCCCATGCGGCAGCCGTTGGTGGTATGGTCGGCGCCGCGGGGGTGCTCGATACCGCCGCCGAGACCGTCGACGAGGAGGGTGCGTTCGGTATTGTAGTCGGCCTTGCCGTCGCCGTCCTTGTCCTGGAACTTGGAGAGGAAGGGCGGGTGAACGAGATAGAGGGCGCCGCCGACGAAATGGCCGCCGCGCGGGCTCTCGACCTTGGTGTACTCGATCACCTGGTCGGCCTTGCCGGCGCCCTTGGTGTCGCGTGCGAGGAGGATACGGCCCATGCCCGGGATGTGGCCGAGCGAGCCGTTCTTGTCCGAAGAGACGTAGATGTCGCCATTGGCGGCGGCCGACACGGCGGTCGGATAGATCTCGGGGTCCTGGGCGTTGCCGAGGAATTCGCGGATGACGAACCCTTCCGGCACGGCCTGGGCGGCGGCGGCGAAGAGGAAGAGCGCAAGGGAGGAACGAGGCATGGGGATGCGGGGTAAGGCGTTAAGATGTAGACGGTCCGGGGTTTGTTCCAAGCGGGAAGCGTCGGCCGACCTTATCTTAGCGTCTTGCCCGTCCGCCCCCGGGGGCTAACCCTCGTGCCATGGCCCTTCCGGTGCTCACGTTCTTCCCCCGCCCGAGGGAACTGACCCTGCGCGGGGGCTGGCTCAAGGTACCCCCCCTGCCCCACCCGACCGCCCTCTTCATAAAGACCCTGCCGACGACGATGGACGAAGCCCGCGCGGCCTTGGCCGGCGAGGCCGACGGCGCCTGCCGGATCGTCCATAAGCCCGAGCGCGGCCCGGAGGGCTATCATATCGAGATCCTCGCCAGCGGCATCCGCCTCCACGCGGGCGACGCGCACGGCGTGCTTTATGGAGCGCAGACGCTCCGCCAGATCGCCGAGCAATATCCCGCCGAACTGCCGCACCTCGAGATCACCGACTCCCCCGACCTGCCCGTGCGCGGCTTCATGCTCGACGTCTCGCGCACCCGCGTGCCGACGCAATCCGAGCTCCTCGCCCTGATCCGGGCGCTCGGCCGTCTCCGCGTCAACCAGCTCCAGCTCTACGTCGAGCACACGTTCGCCTTCCGCGGCCACGAGGACGCCTGGAAGGACGCGTCCCCGCTGACGCCCGCGGAGATCCGCGAACTCGACGACGCTTGCGCCACGGTCGGCATCGAGCTCGTTCCGAACCTGAACACCTTCGGCCACATGGAGCGTTGGCTGCGTCATCCGCGCTACCGCGCGATGGCCGAGTGTCCCGAAGGCTGGATCCATCCGCTGACCGGACAGTTCAAGGAATTCCCCGGCACGCTCCGCCCGGACCAGGCCTCGGTCGATTTCGCGGGCGCGCTGCTCGACGACTACCTGCCGAACTTCCGCAGCCGGCAGGTGAACATCGGCGGCGACGAGCCGTGGGAGCTCGGGCAGGGCTTCAGCAAGCAGGCCGTCGCCGAACGCGGCAAGCACCGCGTCTATCTCGACCACCTCAAGAAGCTGTGCGCGCTCGGGCGCGAACGCGGCCGCACCGTGCAATTCTGGGGTGACATCCTGCTCGAAGACCTCGCGCTCGCCCAGGACGCGCCGGCCGATGCCGTGCCCGTCGTCTGGGGCTACGACGCCGGCCATCCCTTCAAGGAACAGTGCGGGCGCCTCCGCGAACTCGGCCGCACCTACCTCGTCGCGCCGGGCACCAGCGCCTGGCAGAGCTTCACCGGTCGCCTCGACAACGCGCTGACCAACCAAGCCGAAGCCGTCGGCGCCGCCGTGCGGCATGAGGCCCGCGGCATCCTGCTCACCACGTGGGGCGACAACGGCCATCACCAGCCGTGGCCGACGTCGTGGCTGCCGATGACCGCCGGCCTCGCGCAGGCCTGGGGCTTCGCCGCCAACGCCAAGACCGACTTCGCCGCCGGCTGCGCCATCCTCGGCGGACTTTCCGCGACGGAAGGCATGGTCGTCGCCGCCGCCCTCACGCAGCTCGGCACGCTGGACGGACGCATCGCCAAGGCCAACCGCAACAAGAGCCTCACCTGGGATTTCCTCACCGCCAAGCCGGACGCGCTCGCGAAGTTCACCGAAGGGGTCAGCGCCGCGGAGATCGCCGCGTCGCAAGCGCACCTCGCCGAAGCCGAGGGCCTGATCGCGAAGATCGCCGACGCGACCCTCCGCGACGAGCTCTCCCTGGGCGCCCGCCTCGCCGGCGCCGGCCTGCGTCGGGCCGCCGGGCAGACGATCGCCGCCGATGAGCGCGCCAGCCTGACGAAGGAATACGAGGCCGTGTGGCTGCGTCGCTCCCGCCCGGGCGGATTGGCCGAGAGCGTGGCCGGGTTGTTCGGGTGAAGAGGTAGGGACGCGATGACATCGCGTCCGCCCGGGGATTCGAACGGATGCGATGTCATCGCATCCCTGCCTCTCATATTTACCCTAACCTCATCCTTGTTGCCACCCCTCCGTGAGAAGGCATCGTGGGCTCACCCCGTGGAAAGCCTCCGTCCATTTTTCCGCCATGCCGTGCTCCTCGTCGGCGGCGCGTTCGTCCTCGGCGCGCAGACCTTGCCTCCGCTGGTGATTCCCAAGCCGCCGGCCGACGTCTCGCCCGACGCGCTCTTCGCCGGCACGGTGCCGAAGCTCGAACTTCACATCTCCAAGGAGAACATCGACAAGCTGACCAAGAGCCCCCGCGACTACGTCACGCTGACGATCAAGGAGCCGGGCTTCGCCGACCTCGAGAAATGCTCGGTGAAGCTGAAGGGGTCGGCCGGCAGCTTCCGCCAGATCACCGAGGACCGCCCGGGCTTCTCGCTGCGGACCGCCAAGTCGAAGAAGCATCAGGAGTATCGCGGCCTGACCAAGTTCCAGCTGAACAACTGCGCGCAGGACGGCACGATGCTGCTCGAGATGATCGCCGGCGAGATGGCCCGCCGCGCCGGCGTGCCCGCCTCGCGCTGCACGCACGCCTACGTGGTCCTCAACGGCAAGCCGCTCGGCACCTATGTCCTCAAGGAAGGCTTCAATGGCGAATTCCTGCGCTATTTCTTCAAGGATACCAGCGGCCACCTTTATGACGGCGGCTTCGTCAACGAGATCGACGGCCCCATCGAGGTGGACCACGGCGACCCGGACGAGAAGGTCCGCCTGACGGAGCTCATCGGGGCGACGAAGGAAAGGAACCCCGTCCTGCGCCTGCAGCGGATGGACCGCGTCCTCGATATCGACGCCTACTTCCGCCATCTGGCGCTGGAGCAGATCCTCTGCCACTGGGACGGCTATTCCTTCAACCATAACAACTATCGCTTCTACGAAGACCCTTCGACCGGGAAGTTCACCTTCATCCTGCACGGCATGGACCAGGTCTTCGGCGACGACCGCTGGTACGTCTTCCGTCAACCCGGCTCCCTGGTGCCCAACGCGCTGCTCGGCGATCGCGCGATGCGCGATCGCTACCGCACGCAGTTCTTCGCCGTCTACGACAAGAACATCCGCTCCTTCGACTGGTCGAAGCGCATCCTGGAGCTGGCCGCCAACACCAAGGCCAAGCTGACCCCCTTCGACGTCGAGGAAGCCAAACGCTTCGACCAGCGCGGCAAGGACGCCGCCGACCGCGTGAAGCATCGCCTGGACGCCGTCCGCGCCCAGCTCGACGACGTCGCCCAGCTGCGTTCCCTCGGCGGCAAGGCGAACCTGGCGAAATACGCCTGGGAACGCCACGCCGACGAGAAGGAGGCGGACGAACGCGAGCAGGACAGGCGCGCCTGCTTCCACCTGACGGCCGGACCGAAGAAGGGCGGCGATTTCCGCCTCCAGCTCGCGATCGGACCGGGCCGTTACCGCCTGACCGGCATGGTCAAGACCGCCGGCGTCGTCGCCGGCAAGGATGAGAAGGACCGCGGCGCCCGCCTCCGCATCTCCGGGATGAGCGGCGTGCCCGCCCTCGCCGGCACCGGCGACTGGAAGCAGGCCGCCGTGGAATTCTCGGTCGCCGACGCGGATCCGGTGCTCGTGCTCGAACTGCGCGCCGAGGCCGGCGAGGCCTGGTTCGACCGGAATTCCCTGACCCTCACGCGCATCCCCTGACCATGGAGATCGCCGCACGCTTCGAGCTGAAATACGTCCTGCCCGTCGCCGAACGCGACGCGCTCCTGGCGCGTTTCGCCGACCGGTTCCGGCCGGACACCGTCGGAGCGCCGGACGGCCGTTATCCCGTGGTGAGCCTTTACTGCGACACCGCCGACCGCAAATGCCACTGGGACACCTGGCGCGGCGTGCCGGCGCGGCGCAAGCTGCGACTCCGCCTCTATGGCACGCCGGACGGCCGGCTGCCCGCAGCCGTGTTCGTCGAGATCAAGCATCGCGACGGCGGCGAGGGCGCCAAGCGGCGCGTCGCGACGCCGCTGGAGCCGGCGCTGGCGCTGGTCAACGGCGGCGAGATCCCGGCGGCCGCCCCGGGCGACGCGCGCATCCTCGAGGAAGCCCGCCGCCTGGTGGCCGACGATGGCTTCCGGCCGGCGTGCGTGATCCGCTACGACCGGCAGGCCTATAGGTTCGTGGACGCCGCCGGCACCGAACAGCTCCGGGTCACCTTCGACCACGGCGTCCGCTGCCGCTTCGACGACCTGGTGCCCAGGCCCGCGGACGACCGGTGCGCCTTGCCCGTGCTCGCCGACGGCCTCTGCCTGATGGAAATCAAGGGCGCGACCGCGGCCCCCTACGACTTCGCGGCCTACCTTTCTTCGCGCGGAATCTTTCCTCGCTCCTTCAGCAAATATTCCGAGAGTGTCCACCGATACGGCGCCACCCCCGCCCTTTCCGCCTGATGCACCTCCTCCCCCGCCTCCTCCTCGCCGCCGAACCCGCGACCGATCCGATCGCCCGCGTCGTCGCCGACCATGCCGACAAGCCCGGCGTGAAAGAGATCCTGTTCGCGATCCTGTTCAGCTTCGCGCTCAACGCCCTTGTCGCCTGGACGTACAAGCGGACCTACCGCGGCACGCGCTACTCGCAGGACTACGTGCACACCCTGCTCATCCTCGGCACCGTCGTCACCCTCGTCATCCTCGTCGTCATGGGCAACATGGCCACGGCGTTCGGCATGTTCGCGGCCTTCTCGATCATCCGCTTCCGGCGCAACGTCGGCCAGTCGCGCGACATCGGCTTCATCTTCCTCGCCATGGGCACCGGCCTGGCCGTCGGCGCCCGCCAGTATCAGCTCGCCGCGATCACCGTGCCCCTCGTCTGCGCGATCATCTTCGCGCTCGCGCAGGCGAACCTCTTCTCGTCGTTCAAGGGCTCGCACATCCTGCGCATCCGCGTCGGCACCGACGTCGACTACGACCAGGCCTTCGCGGCACCGTTCGCGCAGCACCTCTCCCAGCAGTCGCTCAAGTCGGTCGAGACCGTGCAGGCCGGCCTGATGACCGAGCTGCGTTACGAGGTCACCCTCAAGGACGCCGCCGCCCTCGGCGAGTTCGTCCGCGCCCTGCAGGCCGCCAACGGCAACAACCGCGTCCTGCTCACGTGCGTCGGCGAGCAGAGCGTCGTCGAGGCGGAGTGAGGCTAAGGCTAGGGCCAGAGCCAGGGCTAGGGCTGGAACAACACCCAAACAAGAAGGGCGCCGAATGGCGCCCCCTCTTACTTAACTAGCCCTAGCCCTGGCTCTGGCCCTAACCCTATCGGGCTTCGCCCGCCTCAGTCTCCGCCCTTGGAAGGCTTGCCGGTGGAGGAGAAGAACTCCTTCACGCGGGCGCGGAGATAGTCGCGGTTCAGCTTGGCGATGACGTCGAGCGTGATGCTCTTCGGGCAATGCGCCTGGCACTCGCCGTAGTTCGTGCAGTTGCCGAAGCCGGCTTCGTCCATGGTCTTCACCATGGCGAGGGTGCGGCGGTCGCGCTCGGCCTGGCCTTGGGGCAGGATGTTGAGGTGGTTGATCTTGGCGCCGACGAAGAGCATCGCGGAGCCGTTCTTGCAGGAGGCGACGCAGGCGCCGCAGCCGATGCATTCCGCGGCGTCCATGGCCTCGTCGGCGACGGGCTTGGGCACCGGGATGTTGTTGGCCTCGGGGGCGGAGCCGGTGCGGACGGTGATGAAGCCGCCGGACTGGATCACCTTGTCGAAGGCCGAGCGGTCGACCGCGAGGTCCTTGAGGACCGGGAAGGCGCGGGCGCGCCACGGCTCGACGGTGATCGTCTCGCCGTCGCGGAAGTTGCGCATGTGCAGCTGGCAGGTCGTCACGCCCGGGATCGGGCCGTGGGGCATGCCGTTGATCGTCATCGAGCACATGCCGCAGATGCCTTCGCGGCAGTCATGGTCGAAGGCGAAGGTGTCCTTGCCTTCCTTGATGAGCTGCTCGTTGAGCATGTCCATCATCTCGAGGAAGGACGCCGAGGTCGGCACGGCGGCGAGGGAGTGCTCCTCGAAGGCGCCGGGCTGGCCGCGGCGCTGACGCCAGACGCGCAGCTTGAGCGCGAGGGTGGGTTCTTTTCCGTTGTCCTGGACCATGGTGATTACTTGTAAGAGCGGGTGGAGAGTTGGGTCTCCTCGTAGACGAGGGGCTCGACGTGGCGGACGGGCAGCTGACCGTCGCCGGTCCATTCCCAGACGGCGGCGTGGGCGAACTGCGCGTCGTCGCGCTTCGCTTCGCCGGCATCCTGGTGCTCGGTGCGGAAGTGGCCGCCGCAGGACTCCTCGCGCGTGAGCGCGTCGAGGCACATCATGATGCCGAAGTCGAGGAAGTCGGCCACGCGGCCGGCGCGTTCGAGCTCGGGGGCGAGGGCGTCGCCGGTGCCGACGACCTTCACGTTCTTCCAGAAATCTTCGCGGAGCGCCTGGAGGTCGCGGATCGCGCCTTCGAGGCCGGCCTTGTCGCGGGCCATGCCGCACTTCTCCCAGGTGATCTTGCCGAGGGCCTTGTGGTAGTAGCGCGGGGACTTCGTGCCGTTGATCGAGAGGAGCCTGGCGACGCGGTCGTTGACGTCCTTGACGACGGCCTTGAATTCCGGGGCGTCCTTGGACGGACGGCTGCCGGGCTTCTCGCCGGCGAGGTAATCGGTGACCGTGTAGGGCAGGACGAAATAGCCGTCGGCGAGTCCCTGCATCAGCGCGGAGGCGCCGAGGCGGTTCGCGCCGTGGTCGGAGAAGTTGGCTTCGCCGCCGACGAAGAGGCCGGGGATGTTGGACTGCAGGTTGTAGTCCACCCAGAGGCCGCCCATCGTGTAGTGCACGGCCGGGAAGATGCGCATCGGCTGCTTGTACGCGTTCTCGCCGGTGATGTTCTCGTACATGTCGAACAGGTTGCCGTAGCGGGCGCGGACCTCGGCCTCGCCGAGGCGCTTGATCGCGGCGGAGAAGTCGAGGTAGACGCCGAGGCGCTTGCCGTCGACCATCTGGCCGACGCCGCGGCCTTCGTCGCAGACTTCCTTGGCGGCGCGGGAAGCGATGTCGCGCGGGGCGAGGTTGCCGTAGCTCGGGTACTTGCGTTCGAGGAAGTAGTCGCGGGCCTCTTCGGGGACTTCGGAGGCGGGCTTGGCGCAGTCGGCCTTGTTCTTCGGGACCCAGACGCGGCCGTCGTTGCGGAGCGACTCGGACATCAGGGTGAGCTTGGACTGGTCTTCGCCGTGGACCGGGATGCAGGTCGGGTGGATCTGCGTGTAGCAGGGGTTGGCGAAGCCGGCGCCGCGGCGGTGGGCGCGGAAGGTCGCGGTGACGTTGCAGCCCTGGGCGTTGGTCGAGAGGTAGAACACGTTGCCGTAGCCGCCGGTGCAGACCACGACGACGTCGGAGGCCCAGGATTCGACGGCGCCCGTGACGAGGTCGCGGGTGACGATGCCCTTGGCCTTGCCGTCGACGAGCACGAGGTCGAGCATCTCGTGGCGGGTGTACATCTTCACCGTACCGAGGCCGATCTGGCGGGAGAGCGCGGAATAGGCGCCGATGAGGAGCTGCTGGCCGGTCTGGCCGCGGGCATAGAAGGTGCGGGAGACCTGGGCGCCGCCGAAGGAGCGGTTGGCGAGGAGGCCTCCGTATTCGCGGGCGAAGGGCACGCCCTGGGCGACGCACTGGTCGATGATGTTCGTCGAGACCTGGGCGAGACGGTAGACGTTGGCTTCGCGGGCGCGGTAGTCGCCGCCCTTGATCGTGTCCTGGAAGAGGCGGCGGACGCTGTCGCCGTCGTTCTGGTAGTTCTTCGCGGCGTTGATGCCGCCCTGCGCGGCGATCGAGTGGGCGCGGCGCGGGCTGTCCTGGTAGCAGAAGCAGGAGACTTCGTAGCCCATCTCGGCGAACGAGGCGGCGGCTGCGGAACCGGCGAGCCCGGAGCCGACCACGATGATGTGGTACTTGCGACGGTTGGCGGGGTTCACCAGGCGCAGCTTCGCCTTATGGTTGTTCCACTTGTCGGCCAGCGGGCCGGCGGGGATCTTCGAGTCGAGATTCATGGGGTTTACGGGCGCTGGGTTTACTTCAGGCAGCCGGTGAGCACGGCGAGAGGGATGGAGATGAAGCCGAGGGCGATGATCCAGGCGTAGGCCAGGGCCAGGCCGTCGAGGCGGGCGCGCCAGCGCTCGTTACGCAGGCCGAGGGTCTGGAACACGCTGCTCACGCCGTGGCTGAGGTGCAGGCAGAGCAGCAGCATGCTGACGATGTAGAAATAGGAGACCGGCTTGTTCGAAAAACCGGCGATCAGCATCTTATAGACGTCATCGCCGAAGGTGGCGCCGCCGAGGGCGACCGTGCGGAAGGTGTAGTGAAGGAGGTGGAAGACCGCGAAGCCCAGGATCACCACGCCCGAATAGGGCATCGTGCGGGAAGCGATCGAGGCCCGGCGGGTCGCGTCGGCGGCCGGACCGCCGTCACGGGAAGCGCGATTCTCCAGGGCGAGCTGGATGCCGACCCAGATATGGGCGAAAACGCTGATAATGAGGACGATGCGGGCGCCCCAGAGGAGTCCCTTGTTGGCATGCAGCCAAGCCGCATAGGCGTTGATGGCCTCCGGGCCCTTGAACATCAGCAGGTTGCCCGTCATATGACCGAGCACGAAGCCGGCGAGGACGAGGCCGGTGAGGGCCATCACGACCTTCTTCCCGATGGAAGAAGGACGACAGCAGGAACAACAAGAGCTAGCGGACATGGCGGAGCGAGGACGGGATGCAAAAGTCATCAAATAGGGAGTGGCTCCCCTTCCCACCCCAGAGGCGGACAAAAGGGGAGGTATTAGCAGGGAAACCCCGGGGCGTGAAAAACCCTCATAGGCCCCCGGGGCTGCCGGCCCCGGAGGATCCCGGCGGACGGCGACGGGCGGGTCAGGCCCGGAAAAACCGCTTGCCTTGGATTTTTTCGGCCGTGCAATTCGAAAGTCCAGACCGGCTCTCCGTCACAGGACCTGCCGGTCTTATCTTTTTTACCCGCTCCCCAGCCCACCCGACCCTTTTCCATGAAGTATATTTTCGTCACCGGCGGCGTCATCTCCTCCCTGGGCAAAGGCCTCACCGCCGCCGCCCTCGGCGCGCTCCTCGAATGCCGCGGCCTGAAGGTGCGCATCCAGAAGTTCGACCCGTACCTCAACGTCGATCCGGGCACCATGAGCCCCTACCAGCACGGCGAAGTCTACGTCCTCAACGACGGCGCCGAGACCGACCTCGACCTCGGCCACTACGAACGCTTCACCTCCGGCGAACTCTCGCGCCTCAACAGCCTGAGCTCGGGCCAGGTCTACGAGACCGTCATCCAGAAGGAACGCCGCGGCGACTACCTCGGCAAGACGGTGCAGGTCATCCCGCACGTCACCAACGAGATCAAGGAACGCATCCTCAAGGGCGGCGAAGGCGTCGACGTGCTCATCACCGAGATCGGCGGCACCACCGGCGACATCGAAGGCCTGCCCTTCCTCGAGGCGCTCCGCCAGTTCCAGCACGACGCCGGCCGCGAGAACGTGGCCTTCCTGCATTGCACGCTGGTGCCCTTCATCAAGGCCGCGGGCGAGCTCAAGACGAAGCCCTCGCAGCAGTCCGTCGCCAAGCTCCGCGAGATCGGCATCCAGCCCGACCTGCTCGTCTGCCGCACCGACCGCCCCATCGGCGAAGACAACCGCCAGAAGCTCTCGCTCTACTGCAACGTCGGCCT
>Ga0214919_10008355_pt1 | contig 13662 bp, 13 predicted proteins | sample LL1503_MetaG_FD_177994 | JGI IMG/M metagenome (GOLD analysis project Ga0214919, IMG submission 177994) | Freshwater microbial communities from Lake Lanier, Atlanta, Georgia, United States - LL-1503 | ecosystem: Environmental > Aquatic > Freshwater > Lake | place: USA: Georgia | collected...
CGAGGGTTCGATCCAGACCGCGTCCAGGCCGAAGGCCGGTTCGGTGGTGGGCGTGCCCTCCAAATTGCCGTAGACCTGGCCGGGGTTGATGGCCATTTCGCGGCCCACTTTGATCTTGCCGCGTCCACGCACCACGCCTTTGAGCACAATTTGGTAGCTGTCGGGGTCGATGCTCAGAGCATCGCGGATGCGCACGGGCTGGATCAAAAAGCCCAGCTCGGCCGACAATTTCTTGCGCACGCCTTTGACACGCGTCATCAGCTGACCGCCGGTTTCGGCGTTCACCAGCGGAATCAGACCGTAGCCGATTTCCAGACCCACCAGGTCAACTTGGTCCAGATCTTCCCAATCGAGCTCTTTGGGCTGCTCGGAGGCGGCCACGGCGGCTGCCGCTGCCACTTCTTCGGGCGAATTTTTGGCCGCTTCTCGGCGTAAAAGCATCCAACCGGCGCCAGCGGCAGCGGCAGACAACACAATAAACACCACATGTGGCATGCCAGGCACCAAACCGAGCATCGCCATGATGGACGAGGTGACAAACAAAGCCGCCGGATTGCCCAGTTGCGAAGAGGCCTGCTCGGTCATGGACTCGGTCGTGGTCACACGGGTCACCACAATGGCGGTGGCCAACGAAAGCAAAAGCGAAGGAATCTGGGCAACCAGGCCGTCACCGATGGTCAGCAAGGAATAAATACGCCCCGCTTCGCTCAGCGAGAGGCCGTGCTGGCCAATACCGATAGCCAGGCCGCCGACCAGGTTGATGATCAAAATCAGGAGGCCGGCCATGGCGTCGCCGCTGACAAACTTGGAGGCACCGTCCATGGAGCCGAAGAAGTCCGACTCTTGGCCCAACTCGGCGCGGCGCTGGCGGGCGGTGTCTTGGTCGATCACGCCGGCGTTCAGGTCGGCGTCAATCGCCATTTGTTTGCCGGGCATGGCGTCCAAGGTAAAGCGGGCATTGACCTCAGAGACGCGGCCCGCGCCCTTGGTCACCACAAAGAAGTTCACGATCATCAGGATCGCAAAAATAATGAAACCGACGACGTAGTTGCCGCCAATTACAAACTCACCAAAGGCGGCCACCACCTTGCCCGCGGCCTCGTGGCCCTCGTGGCCGTTGACCAAAATCACCCGCGTCGAGGCCACGTTGAGCGCCAGGCGCAGCATGGTCGCAAACAGCAGCACCGAGGGAAAGGACGAGAATTCCAGCGGCTTGCGCACCTTGATGGCGATCATGATGATCAGCACCGCCGTGGCAATATTGAAAGTAAAGAGCACATCCAGCAGCATCGGCGGCAGCGGAATGACCAGCATGCCCATAATGATCAACACCAACGCCGGAATGCTCAGGTCATTGAAATTGAATTTGGACAAATTTTGTCGAATTGTCGACAGCGTGAGCGTGCTCATAGTCAGTTTTCGGTGGGAATCGTGCGTTTAGGGGCTAGGGCAGGTTCGAATAAGGGGCTTCAGAGACCCTGAAAGCAAGCTCTATGCCACCGGGTCAAGCCACTACCTTGGCCTGCTGCAAAGCGGCAAAAGCTTTCCCGTCACGTTTCTTGCGTTACACATGGCATTGCCACATCCCCGTGGCCACCATTAGGAAGACGACTTCATGGACCCGACAACGAACTTTTTGACCGCCTCGACCCCCGCTGCGAGGGCAGGAGAGCTGCCAAGCCCCGGCGCGGGCACCGATTCCAGCCCCCAAAGCAGCGAATTTGCCGGCGTTTTCAATGGCCAAATGCTCAAGCTCGAGCGGCAAGCCCTTGCCAGCGCCGCCCCACCGGCGGCCGGTTTACAGGTGGTGCCACTGGGCAATAAGCTCAGTGTCATCACCACCGACGCACCCCTGCCCGACATGGCGACCCTGGCCGACTTCGCCCGGGCCCAGGGTCTGGGTGAGAGCGCTGTGCAAGCCTTATTTGGCGCCACCAGCCCAAAGTTTGATGCGATCCCGGCCCTGACCGGCGCCGGGATCGATCTGCAGCTCGCAGGCCTGCCCAGTGCAGCCAGCCCGGTCGCCGGCTTAACGATGTGGGTCGGCGCCAGCGTAGCGGCACCGGTTGACACAGGCTCGAGCCCAGCCGCGAGCGCACAATCTCTTTTGGCGCAATTGGCGGCCTCGGTAGCGCTCAAAGATGCCAACGCGCCAGGTAAAACAGCACCAGCACTAGCACCCACATTAGCCACAGCATCAGCATCAGTACCAGCTTGGCTTGGCGCCGTGGTCGCCCCGGCGGCAACGCCCACACCGGTGGATATGGCGGCGCTCCAGTCGCAAGCTAACGCGTCTGCCGCACCTGCCGGACCTAGCACACTGGCCGATCTGGAGACGGCGCCCCGCACTTCAGAAACACCCACCAAGCCCCTGACAACACAGGCAAAAGGCAAAACCCCGAGCGAGCCAGGCCAAGACGGCTCGCAAATAGCGGCCTTTGTCCCCGTTGCGCTCATGCTCAATGCCCGTCTAGGCGCGGCGCCCAAAGCCACCAGTGCAAAGACAGACGCACCGCCAACAAGCCCCCCTCCTGCCGACGCAGCCAATGCGCAAGCCCTCGACAGCCTGGCCTCGGCGGTACAAGCAGGCCTGAGCGCCGCGGCGAGCGCGCAAACTGCCGCCCAAAGCGCAGCTGATGCGCAAAGCGTGCAAGTGACGGCTTTGACGGTTTCCGCGCAGGGACGCGCGGCCAAGGCTAGCCAGCGCAGCAACGATGCCGCCGCACTGGCACCGGTGGCAAGCGCCGTTAGCCTGGCTGTGCAAGCTGCGACCGCGCCAAGCCCTGTGGACCCGGCCCTGCCCCAAGAGCCGGCCCAGGCCAGTTTGCGCCTGACACTCACACCGCCCGATCAAGCAATTACTCGCCGCCTGGCCCAGGCATCGGGCAACAACAAGCAAATTAGCTGGGCTGCTCTGCTCTCGGGCGCCAAGGTGTCGGACGTGCTCTCGGGCGCCGCGCCGGCCGCTAACGCCATCACAAGCGCACCCTTGGCTGGCTCTGGCATCTCCCTGCCCGCCCCTGTGCCTTCCCCCAGCGCACCGGTGATCAGTGCAACAACCCCTGCGGGCACCCTGATCAACCCAGCCCTGCCCAGCGCCCTGGGCGCCGGCGATGCAGCGGCACTGGCCGATACGACGAACTTGCCCGTCGCTGCCAGCGCAGCGCCGTTGGTGGCACAGGCGACAACGGCGGCACAGACAGCCATGCCCTTGACTAGCAAGGCCGCCAAGACCTGGGAAAATGTGGCTATTGAAGTGCCCCAAGGCCTGGACCTGGAGGCGCTGCAGGCCGAGCGCCTGTCGGCGTCGGACGCACAACCCAGCGCGCCAGCGGCTTTTGGCAGCGCAGTCCAGAGCAGTGCCGCCCCGCAAAACGCCGCAGCCACCAAAACCGAGGCTGCCACACCCCAGGCGCTGGCAGAGCAACGCGCTGCCCATTACCAGCAATTGGCGGACAAGGTGGGCGAGGCCATCGCCCAGCGCCTGATCGCCCAGATTGAGCGCGGCCAGTGGACTATGCAAATGCGCATGCAACCGGGCACGCTAGGACAAATCGACGTCCAGCTCGATATGCACGCCGCTGGCCTGGATGCGAGCTTCAGCGCCGACAACGCCTTGGCGCGCGAATTGATGGCCCAAGGCGCCAACCGCCTGCGCGATGCGCTGACTGAGGCTGGCACGACAGTTGCTTCAGTATGGGTGAATGGGGATTCAGGCCGTCAATCCGGCGGAAATCCGACACCCGGCCGAAACAATTCAGGCCCATCGAGCGCTTCTGTCAAGAAAACAGCAGAGCCGTCAGCCGCTACAGTCGCGGTAACGGCGCGTAACGCGGACTCCGATGGTTTGAACGTCTTAGCCTAAAGTGTTTGCTCCCTGCCGAAGAATGCAATTGACGACAACAGATTGAGAGGTATCCCATGGCTGACGCTGCACCCGAACCAGAAGTCGAAGAAAAGCCGAAGAAACCCATCGGCCTGATCATCGGCGTGGTTGTCGGCATCATTGTGCTCATCGCTGGCACCGTGGTGGGCACCCTCTTGCTCGCTAAACAAACCGGCTTTTTTGCGCCCCCACCGAACCCCGATGCCATGCTGGAAGGCGAAGCGGGTGCGGACGGCCACGGCGACAAGGCAGCCGACGGCGGCCACGGCGCCGCTGCCGGTGGGCACGGGGACAAAAAGGCCGACGGCGGCCATGGTGCGCCTGCTGATGCCCATGGCGACAAAAAAGGTGACGGCAAAGACGCCGGCGGCCCGCCCAAGCTGAACAAAAAATCACCGGACAGCCCCCGCTTTGAGTACACCTACTTCCAGCTTGAGCGCGAGTTTTTGGTGAACTTGTCCGGCTCCAAGAAAGTCATGTCGGTACAGATCGCCTTGATGACCCGCTACGACGAGCGCGTGATCGAAAATGTCAAAAAACACGAGTTTGCGTTGCGCTCGGCCATCATGGATGCCATGCGCTTGACGACCGAAGCCGAATTGGCGCGACCGGACTTTCGCCGCGACTTGGCCAAAAAAGTGGCGGATGTCATGAACACTTTGCTGGAAAAATACGAAGATTTTGGTGGAATTGAAGAAATCAATTTCACGTCCTTCATCGTCCAATAAAGTTTTTCCATCCGCACCGCTGAACCACTATGGCCGATAACCTGCTTTCCGCCGACGAACTCTCTGCTTTGGCAGAAGGGGTTAATGACGGCACGATTGCGGTGGACACGGGGTTCAATACCGCTGCCCGGGTGAAAAAGCACGACCTGGCCAGCGAGGACAGCAGTCTAGGCGTCAATATTGGCTCGATCGACATGATCAACGAGCGCTTTATCCGCCTTTTCCGCCCCCAGTTGATGGATGTGCTGCGCACCAGTCCGCGCATCAACCCGACCAAGGTACAGATCGTCAAATTTGGCGACTACATCAAAGACCTGCGCGCGCCTTTGTCGGTCAATATGCTGCGCATGAATCCCTTGCGTGGATTTTCGCTGGTGGTGATTGATCCGACCATTGTGTTTAGCTCCTTGGACAGTTTTTTTGGCGGGTTTGGCAAAGGCACGCTGGGCCAGCTCTCGCCCGGACGCTTGTTTACGCCTATGGAGACGCGCATCATCAATATGATTTTGGACGTCACCTTTCGCAACCTCAAAGAGGCCTGGAGCCCTTTGATGGCGGTAGATTTTGAATTTGTCAGCTCCGAGATCAACCCGCAGTTTGCCCAGATCGCTGACGAGAATGACCTGGTCATTCTGAGCCGCTTTGAGACCGAGACAGCCACCCAAAACATTGGCTTTTTCGATATCGTGCACCCCTACACCTCGCTCAAGCCCGTGCGCGAGCTGCTCAGCAGCCGCGTGCAGTCGGGCGACGGCAACGAAGAGTCAGACCGCCAATGGCGCGGCGAGCTCGAAGAGGCCGTGGGTGGTGCGTGCATGGAGGCGCGCGTGCAACTGGGCCTGATCAACTCCACCTTACGCGTGGTCGAATCCATGCAAGCAGGTGATATTTTGTATTTCAAAAAGCCTGAGTTTTCCATCCTCGAGGCCAATGAAATCCCCGCATTTGAAGTGCAAGTGGGCACGCTGGGGGCACAGGTGGCGGTGCAAATCGAACGCGCCGTGGTCCCCGGAAATACCTAACGATTGAGGAAGCATGTTATGACCGAAGCACTGACCGACGAGAGCGCAGCCAGCAAGGATGCGGAAAACCAAATCAACCCGGAAGTTCTGCAAAACATCAGCGTGACCCTCAGCATTGAAGTGGGGCGCGCCATGATCAAAATCAAAGACTTGATGCGCCTGACGCAAGGCAGCGTGGTCGAGCTCGACCGCATCGCCGGCGAGCCATTAGACCTGCTGATCAACAACACCGTGGTCGCCCAAGGCGAGGTGGTGCTGGTCAATGAGCGCTATGGCATCCGCCTCACGCGCGTGGTGCCCGCCTCTGAGCGGATGAAAAACCTCTAAGCGGCCATGGGCACCGCAGGCACGGGCGCGGTCGATTGGCTGCGGTTTTCGGCAAGTTTCCTGCTGGTCCTCGTTCTCTTGGCCGGCATGCTTTGGCTGCTGCGCCGTATGAAATCTTTGCAGGTCCGCCACAGCGGGCCTGCGCTTTTAGAAGTGCGTGAAACCATCCATATCAGTCCGCGCCAAAAAGTGGCCTTGCTGCGCGTGGGTACCAAACACGTTTTGGTCGGCATCAGCGCCCAGCAACTGACCGCGCTAGGCGAAATTGACCTCGAAACCGCACCCCAAGGACATGCAAGTGAAACGTAAATACTGGTGGCTTGCCGGCTTGGCCTTGGCGCTCTTGGTGCCGGCCTTCTCCTGGGCGCAAGGCATTCCCATGGTCAATGTGAGCGGCACAGGCAAAGACACGCAGTACAGCTTGTCGCTGCAGCTCTTGGCCTTGATGACCACGCTGACGCTGCTGCCATCGCTCTTGCTGATGATGACCTCGTTTGTGCGCATCATCATCGTCATGTCCATTCTGCGCCAGGCGCTGGGTACCGGCCAGACGCCGCCCAACAACGTTTTGGTGGGTATTTCGCTGTTTTTGACGCTTTTTATCATGGCGCCCACGCTGGAGGCGGTCTATAAAAACGCGGCCGTGCCCTATATGGAACAAGGCATGAAGTTTGACAAAGCCCTGGCCGCCGCCGAGGCGCCGCTGCGCAGCTTCATGGTCAAGCAAACCCGCGAAGAGGACATCGGTATGTTCATGCAAATGGCCCGCAAAAAAGACGTGGCCAGCGCCGATGAAGTGCCCTTTACCACCCTGGTGCCGGCCTTTATCACTTCGGAGCTCAAAAGCGCGTTCACGATTGGCTTTTTGATTTACATCCCTTTTGTCGTGATCGACTTGATTGTGGCCAGCGTGCTCATGTCCATGGGTATGGCCATGCTCTCGCCGATGATGATTTCCATGCCTTTTAAATTGATGTTGTTTGTGCTGGTCGACGGTTGGGCCCTGATCATGGGCTCGCTGGCCGCCAGTTTTGTAAGCTAGCGCCCCTGGCGCCGCCGGAGAAAAATGATGGATATCGCTGCTGTTGTCGATTTAGGTCACCAGGCTTTGTGGATGGTGGTGCTGATCTCTGCGCCGTTGTTGGGCGTTTCCTTGGCCGTGGGCTTGTTCATCGGCATCTTGCAGGCGGCCACCTCGATCAATGAACAGACCCTGAGCTTCATTCCCAAGCTGGCTGCCCTGGCGATCACGCTGGCGCTGGTGGGCGGCTGGCAACTGGCCACCATGGTGGATTACACGCGCAGCCTGTTTCAGCGCATTCCCACCTTCTTTACCTAAGCCCGGGCCGGCAGGTTCGCCAATTCCATGAACATTCTGGCCAGCGACATCATCGAGAGGTTTTATACCTTTCTGTGGCCCATGCTGCGCATCTCTGCGCTGCTGATGTCTGCGCCCATTTTTTCCCTGCGCGCCCTCAATGTGCGCATGCGCGTGCTGTTGGCCGTGGCCCTGACCTGGATGATTTACCCGCTGTTTGACTGGCCGGTGATGGACCCGGTCTCGCCTGCCGGGCTGGTCGAGGTGTTTAACCAACTGTCTATTGGTCTGCTCATGGGTTTGTCTTTGCAAGTCATTACGGCCGCCATTTTGCTGGCCGGGCAGTCTATTTCCACCGCCGTGGGCCTGTCCATGGCCATGTTGATGGACCCCAATTTGGGCAATGTGCCCGTGGTCGCGCAGTTTGTGCTGATTTTGGCAAGCCTGATTTTTGTCAGCCTGGGCGGGCACACCATGCTTTTGGCCCTGGTGGTAGACAGCTTTAGCAGCCTGCCCATCGGCAAAGGCCTGCTCACTACCGACGCATGGACGCATTTTCTGAAGTGGAGCTCCATGATTTTCTTGGGCGCACTGCTGATGGCCTTGCCGGTGATGATCACTATGCTTTTTGTCAACATCGGCTTGGGCGTGGCCACCCGGGCTGCGCCAAGTTTGAATATTTTTTCCTTGGGTCTGCCGGTCATGATTGTGGCCGGCTTTGTGCTCATGATGGTGACCTTGCCCAGTATGGCCGCGCGCATCGAATGGCTGTGGCTGCAAGGATTTATTGAAATTCGGGGCCAAATCGGCCTTCAACCGGGGTAATGCAGCATGGCTGACGACAGCGGTGACCGCACCGAAGACCCCACAGCCCGACGCCTGCAGCGCGCGCGCGAGGACGGCCAGGTCGCGCGCAGCAGCGAGTTGCCCGCAGCAGCTGTGATGAGCTGCGCAGTGCTGATTTTGCTCACCGTAGGCGGCGTTTGGTTCAAGCAAATTGCCGTTTACTTTGCCGCTGGTTTCACCTTTGACCGCAAGATGCTGGACTCACCCGACCTCTTGGCACTGGCCTTTGGTACCCAACTATTGCACGCTTTACTGCTGGTCTTGCCGCTGATGCTCACCACCGCTGTGGTGGCCATCCTGGCCTCGGGCGCCACGGGCGGGTTTTTGTTCGCGCTGAAAACCATCCTGCCCGACTTCGGCAAATTGAGCCCGATTTCCGGCTTTAAGAAGATGTTTGGTGCCAATGCGGCTGTCGAGTTGCTCAAGTCCATTGTCAAGTTCAGTCTGGTGACCGTCGTTCTTTTAATGCTTTTGGACAGCCATTTTGACGAGCTGCTGTCCTTGGGTTCCATGGCCTTGGAGCCGGCGCTGACCAAGGCGGGTTCCATGATTTCGGAGTCCGTGCTCTGGCTGACCCTGTGCTTGGTGTTGATCGCCATGATTGATGTGCCCTACCAAAAGTACAGCTTCATGAAAAGAATGCGCATGACCAAGCAGGAGATCAAGGACGAGCACAAAGACATGGAAGGCCGCCCCGAGGTCAAGGCCCAGATCCGCCGCCGCCAGCGCGAGGTGGCCACGGCGCGCATGATGCAAAAGGTCAAAGAGGCCGACGTCATCATCACCAACCCGGAACACTTTGCTGTAGCCTTGTCCTATGACCCGACGGCCGACGGCGCCCCGCTGTTGCTAGCCAAAGGCGTGGACCATGTGGCCGCCCGCATCCGCGAAGAAGGCAAAGCCCATGGCGTGGAAATTTTTGCTGCGCCCGAGCTCGCCCGTGCGCTGTACTTCACCACCGACCTGGACCAGCCCATCCCCGAAAGCCTGTATTTCGCGGTGGCACAAGTGATTGCCTACGTGTTTAGCCTGGCGCAAGTGCAGCCTGGCGTGGACCCGATGGCCCGACCGAATCCGAAAATACCTGCCTCCATGCTGTATGACACGAACGGCAAAGCTTTGAACCCTGAGGCCGCACCTGTATGACCGAGTTTCATTTCCCTGGCGACGACAGCATTGCAGGCGTGCAGCCGCTGTTTTTCCGCGTCGCCGACCGCATGCGCCTAGAGGGCTACGTCTCGGCCTTGGTGCAGGACAACATGAGCCTGTGCATGGTCAGCAGCCACGACGCCATCTTGGACCACTACGGCAAGCTGCTGGTGGCGCGCCTGCGCGAGGCAGCGCCCCACATCGGCCTGGAAGTGTGCTTTCCGGCCAGCGCAGAGGCCTTGATCACCCGCTTTAACGAGGTCTTGCAGGACTACTCCATCGAAGACGCCATGGGCGCCAAGTTCCACAACGCGCCGCCCAAAATCTGGATCGTGCACGACGCGGGCGCCCTGCCCGACAACGAAATTCAGCTGCTCGCGCGCCTGGTGCAACATTTCCCCGGCGCCAATATCCGGGTGGTCATGCTGTTTAACGCCGCCAGCCAAAAGCAAAAACTACTGACCGCCTTTGGTCGACGCATCCTCAACTGGGAGATCGAGCCGCCCAACGCCGAGCAGGCCCAAGCCCTGCTCGAGCAAGCCCGGGCCCAGGGGCGCGAAGGCGCCGTCGGCGCTTTGCTGCGCCAAATTGCGCCCTACAAAGCACCCACGCCGCATCCCATGGCCATGCCGCCAATGGTGGCCGAGCCACGGGAGGAGCCGCCGGCCCCGCCCGCCCCCACTGCCGAGGCTGAAGATGAAACACCGCCCGAGGAAACAAAAACACGCAGCGTCTGGCCCTGGGTGCTGGCCATCGGCGCACTGCTGCTGGTCTGCGGCCTGGGCGTGGCCTTTATCTACGGCTTGATCCCGACCGGCGACCAAGCGGTGCAAGAACTTCGCAACGTGCTGCAGGGCAAGCCGATTTCGGCCCAAAAGGCAGCATCGGCCGCTGCATCTGCTTTGGACCCAGCGTCGGCCGCGGCACCACAGGCAGCCCCACCGGCCAGTGCCCCCAGTGCGCCCAGCGCTGCCGCTAGCGCCGTGCCGGCGGCCAGCGCGGCACCAGTGGCGCCAGCCAAACCGCCCGAAGAGGTCGAAACCATTGTCCCGAGCAACAGCCGCTCCAAGAATGCCGTAGCTGCGCCCACGGAGGCGGTCCCCGAACCCAAGTCCGCCGACGATGCCCAAAACCCCCAAAACCAGGCCGGACAGGCCTGGGTTCGGCAAATGCCCACGGGCACCTTCTTGGTTCAACACACGATTGTTCCCAGCTTCGCAGAAGCTAGCAATTACATGCAAGCCCACGCCAACCTCAAGCGTGCGCGCATTGTGGCCAACTACCTGCCCAACCAGCCAGGCATCATGTTCTCGGTGGTGTCGGGGCCATTTGCTTCATTGGCCGAGGCCAGCGCCTATGCCGAGAGCAGCGGGGTACCCAAAGATCCGCAAATTCGCTCGGCACGCTTTATGAAAGAGCAGTTTTCGCCCAGCATCGCGGGCGCCTTCGGGCAGAAAAAACAAGAGGTAAAACGATGAAAGAGCCTGAATTTTTCCCCAGCCATGCGCCCCACCATGTAGAGATGCCCGAGGGCAGCAATGTAGCGCGTTCCCCTTCGGCCCATGTCGGCACCGATATCCGCCGCGTGCAGCGCGACGAGGATGAAGTTGTCGAGGAAATCACCCTGCAAGCGCATGAGGTGCTGGTGCAGGCGAACGACAAGACCATTACCAACGTGGTCAAACTGCCACCCCCAACGACCAAAGAGCTCAAGAGCGCCGCCATTGGCGCGTCCACCGATGCGGCCAAAACGGCCGACGCCAATGCCGCAGCGTTGGGGGCATCGGCTCAGGAGGAAGAAGAATTTGAGACCGAAGAAGCCGTGGAAATGGACTTCCCGGCCCGCGTCATCCAGCTCAAGATTGAAAACGACGTCGTGCGCACGCAGCTGCAAGCACTCGACGCCTTGATGAACGCCCGCTAAGCACAGCGCGCGCACCCACCCAGAGGTACCCACTATGTCTGACCCAAGCCCCACCCTCACCGCAGACGAGGCCTCGGCAATCGACGCGATTGCCTCCGCCGCGCCCGCCCAGCCTGCCGCCGCCGCAGAACAGGCCGATGCGCCCGCGCACGACGGCCCCGGTGAGCACGCCCACGACGATACCCCTACGACAGAGCACGGCAACGAAGGCGGTGCTTTGTCGCACGAGGCCGCCCACGATGCCGGCCATGGCCATGATGCGCACACACCTTCCAAGGAGCAGGCCGAGGAAGACGCCGAAATGGCCGAAATGCGCTCGACCATGTTGGACTCAGCCCAACTGGCCAACCGCGCCGCCGGCATGGCCGCCAAAGCCGCCGGCGAAATGCACGGTGCCTCGGCACAGCTGATCGAGAGCTCTACAGGCCAAAAAACCTACCTGATCATTGTGCTGGCCGTGTTTGGACTTTTGATGGTCCTGTCCATGAGCGTGTTTGCCTTCATGTCCTTTCGCCTACAGCAACGCGTCACCCAGGCCGATGCCATGCTGCTGGCCGTGGGTAAGCGCGTCATTGCGATGGACGAGTCGCTTGAACTCTTTAAGGGCCACGGCGAGGCCTTGCGTGAGGTGGCCAGCAAGCAAGACGCTGTGACCAGCCAGCTCACCAAAATCGAGCTGCGCCTGGACGACGTAGTGCGCACTGTGCAACTGGCAACCGACGCGGTCTCCAAGCCCGCTGCGGGCGCCGACCCCAAAGCGCCTGATGTGGGTAAATTGCTCAAAGAACTCGATACCAAGCTGCAAAGCCAGGCCACCGCGATCACCAATCTGTCGACCCAACTGCGAGCGGTGCAGGCACCAGCGCCAGCGCGTGTGGACCCGGCGGCAGTGCGCAAAGAAGCCGAAGCCTTGGTGCGTCAGCTCAAAGCGGCAGAGGCCAGTGTCAAGCCGCCACCGGCTGCAGCGCCCGCGCCGGCCGCATCGGCTGCACCGGCCAAACCTGTGGAAAAGCTGGTTCAGTTTCCCCGCGTTCAGGGGCAAGGCAAAACGGAATAAGGGGGCCCGCGCCCCGCCACCCGCCATCGCCGGGGCTTAGTCCCCGCGTAGACCGAATTTCTGGATTTTTTCGATCAGCGTGGTGCGCTGCACATTGAGGATGCGCGCCGTCTGCGACACATTGCCATTAGTGCGGCTCAGTGCCTGGGCAATCAGATCGCGCTCGATTTCGGCCAGCCGGTGCTTGAGCGACAAGCCCTCGGGCGGCAGCACTGGCAGCGCTTGCGACATAAAGGTCATTTGCTCCACCGAGTTGGGCTCTTCCTGGCCCGGTTCGTCTTCAGCAACCTCGTCAAACAATCCACCCGAACTCGGGCCGCCCATCCAGTCACCGGCCAGCATCGGGTCCAGCGTGGGCAGTTCGCCCGAATCGGCCAGGGCTTTGTAGCCCAGCATGCCTTTGGGCAATAGCGTCTTGGAAAAGTTCTTCAGCTCCAGGCATTGGCCGGAAAACAAAGTGCTGAAGCGGTCAATCAGGTTGGAGAGCTCGCGCACATTGCCCGGCCAGGGGTAGGACTGCAGCGCATAGGTGAAGTCCGGCGCAAAGGTAATCGGTTTCTCTCCAGGCGCTGCATGGTGTTTGGCGAAATACTGCAGCAAAAGCGGCACATCGCTGGCCCGCTCGCGCAGCGGCGGGGTGTTTAGGGGCAGCACGTTCAGGCGGTAATACAAGTCTTCCCGGAAGCGGCCGGCGGCAATTTCGGCCTCCAGGTCGCGGTGGGTGGCAGCGATGACGCGCACATCAATCGGAACCGGCTTGGTCGAGCCTACCGGATCGATCACCCTCTCTTGCAGTACGCGCAGAAGTTTGACCTGCAGCTCCAGCGGAAGATCACCAATTTCGTCCAGAAAGATGGAGCCGTTGTGCGCCAGCTCAAAGCGACCAACCCGGTCGGTCACCGCGCCGGTAAAAGCGCCTTTGCGGTGGCCAAAGAGCTCGCTCTCGATCAGGTCTTTGGGGATGGCCGCGCAATTGATAGGGACAAAATTGCCCCCGGTACGGTGCGACAAATCGTGTAGCGAGCGCGCCACAATTTCTTTGCCGGTGCCGCTCTCGCCTGTGATGAGCACGGTGGAGCTGGAGACCGCGACCACCGGCAGCAGATCCCGGATGGCTCGGATGGCATCGCTTTCACCGACAAAATTGATCGAATTGCGTGACATGAAATCCTGGGTTGGGCACCTCAAGGCGAGGGGGAAAATCCGGCCTTGCGGGGGTGGACAAGAAAATCATACCAGCGAGTGTCAGTTTTCAGACAGTACATCTGTGTTTTTTTTACGTTTTTAACAAATATTTCACAAATTACACGAATTACAGGCCAAAAACGCGCAATTTCTTTAAATCTCGATAACTGGTACGCAAACTGCATAATCGGCTGCTGGGATGCGTTATGGCGGACTTCCC
>Ga0214919_10008356_pt1 | contig 13659 bp, 14 predicted proteins | sample LL1503_MetaG_FD_177994 | JGI IMG/M metagenome (GOLD analysis project Ga0214919, IMG submission 177994) | Freshwater microbial communities from Lake Lanier, Atlanta, Georgia, United States - LL-1503 | ecosystem: Environmental > Aquatic > Freshwater > Lake | place: USA: Georgia | collected...
TCCGCAGCCTGCGCTTTGACTTCTTGCACGCAAAGACAATCTGCTCGCAAGCCCTGCAGCCAGTCTTGCAGCCCTTTGCTGGTGGCCGAGCGTATGCCGTTAAGGTTCAGGCTGGTGAGTGTGAACACATGTTTCTCCGGTGGGCTGAATGAAAGCGTGGAAGATAACCTATGGCCGCTTAATTACTTGCGCCCGTTTGGGTAGCCACCAACCTTCGCGCTTGGATGGCTTGGGTTTCCTCAGCCCCGCGTCGTCTGCAACATGCCCCGGTAAATTTCCTCATCGCCCACCACGCCGACAAAGCGGCCCGCTTCGCATAGCAGCACCGGGCGGCCGGTGGCGTGGCGGATGTGGATGATGTGTTCGAGCAGCATGTCGGGCCCGGCCATGGCGATGCTGCGCCCGTCCAGGCCTGCTTGCACGATGTCCATCTGCGGGTGGTAGGCCAGCAGTTGCCCGGGCCGACCTTCGATGTCGGCGCGCTCGGGTTGGCCGGTGGCGTCCAGTTGCAGCCAGTGGTGGCCGGTCCAGTCCAGTTGGACGCGCGGGCCTTCATGCTTGAGTTTTGCTAGGGGCGTCATCAGCGATCGGCCACGTAGCACTTTGATGGGGTTCATGTGCGCCACAAAGTCGCGCACGTAGGTATTGGCGGGATTGAGCACCACTTGCTCAGGCTCGCCCGATTGCACAATGCGCCCGCCTTCCATGATGGTGATGTGGTTGCCCAGTTTGATGGCTTCGTCCAGGTCGTGGCTGACAAAGACGATGGTTTTTTTCAGTTGCTTTTGCAGTTGTAAAAGCTCTTGCTGCAAATGCTCACGGATCAGGGGGTCCAGCGCAGAAAAAGGCTCGTCCATCAGCAAAATATCTGCATCCGTGGCAAAGGCACGCGCCAGGCCAACGCGCTGCTGCATGCCGCCTGATAGTTGGTGCGCGTACTTCTTGCCCCATTGCGCTAGGCCCACCAGTTCCAGCTTTTGGGCGACTATTTTGTCGCGCTGCGCACTGGGCATACCGCGCAGTTCCAGGCCCAGGCCCACGTTTTCGGCCACGGTGCGCCAGGGCAGCAGCGCAAACTGTTGGAATACCATGGCCACGCGCGTGGTGCGCAGGCGGCGCAGGGTGGCCGCGTCGCAGCGCGTCAGGTCCACGTAGCCGCTTGCGTCGGCTTGGGTGTCGCGTATCAGCACCGCGCCCCGGTTGGCTTGGTTCAAGCCATTGAGACAGCGCAGCAGCGTCGATTTGCCCGAACCAGATAAGCCCATGAGCACCGAAATTTCGCCCTCGGCGATTTGCAAATTGCAGTCCGCCGCGCCCAGCACTGCGCCGGTGGCGTCCAAAATTTCTTGCCGGGTTTTACCGGCGTCCAGCAGGGTTAGCGCCTGCGCGCTCTGCGTGCCAAAGACTACATCCACATGCCGAAACTCGGCCATGGGTAGCGCGCTGCTGTGCGGGCCGTGGCCGTCAGTCATGGCTGCGGGTTTTGCACAAACGGTCCAGCACAATGGCCACGATCACAATCGCCAGCCCGGCCTCAAAGCCATCGGCAATGTTGACCGAGTTCAGCGCGCGCACCACCGGCTTGCCCAGCCCGTCAGCACCGACCAGCGCGGCGATGACCACCATGGACAGGCTCAGCATGATGCACTGCGTGATACCGGCCATGATGTTGGGCAGGGCCGACGGAATCTCCACCTTGATCAGCAACTGCCAGCGCGTGGCACCAAAGGCCTGGCCCGCCTCTATCAGCGGGCGCGGCACTGAGGCTATGCCCAGCGTGGTTAGGCGGATAGGTGCGGGCAGGGCAAAGATGACGGTAGAAATCAGGCCCGGCACCACGCCCAAGCCGAACAGGATGAGTGTGGGGATCAGGTATACAAAAGTGGGGATGGTCTGCATCAGGTCCAGCAGGGGCCGCAAGGCCGCTTCCAACCAAGGCCGGTGCGCCGCCGCGATGCCAATGGGCACGCCGATCAGCACGCACGTGAGTGTGGCAAACAACACCAGCGAGAGCGTCTCCATGGTCTCGGTCCAGTAGCCCATGTTGATGATGAGCAGCAGCGCCGCGCCCACAAACACCGCTAGCTTGACCGAGCGTTGCAGTGCCCAAGCCAGCGCCGTCAGCAGCACCACCATGATCAGCGGCTGCACCCATAACAGGGCACCCGTAAACCCCAGCACTAAGGCGCTGAGGTTTTCGGATACCGCGTCAAACAACCAAGGCGCGCTTTGGGTAATGCGTTCCACCCCTGCCGCAATGGTCTCGCCCAGCGGGAGCTTGTTGTCGGTGAGCCACGCGAGCGCGGCTTCCAGACCGGCCGCCATGTACTTACTTGCTAATCATCGCCGGGGTCACGTCCTTGCCGTCAAAGGTCTTGACGCCAGCGAGCCAGTTGCCCCAGGTGGAGGCGTTGGTCTTGAGCCAGGCTTGGGCGGCGGCTTCGGGCTTCATTTTTTTGTCCAGGATGGAGGACATGATTTCGTTCTCTGCTTCTAAGCTGAACTTGGTGTTTTTCAGCAGCTTGCCCACATTGGCGCATTCGGTGGAATAGCCTTTGCGCGTGTTGGTATAGACCGTGGCGCCGCCGAAGTTGGGGCCGAAGAAGTCGTCACCACCGGCCAGGTAGGTCATTTTGATTTTGCTGTTCATAGGGTGGGGCGCCCAGCCTAAAAACACAACCCACTCTTTTTTAGGTACCGCGCGTACCACTTGCGAGACCATGCCCGCTTCGCTGGACTCGACGATCTTGAAGCCGCCCAAGCCGAAGGCGTTTTTCTTGATCATGTCCAAAATCAGGCGGTTGCCGTCGTTGCCCGGCTCGATGCCATAAATCTTTTTGCTGAACTTGTCAGCGTTCTTAGCCAGGTCGGCAAAGGTTTTGACACCGGCCTCGGCCACGTAGTCAGGAACGGCCAGGGTGTATTTGGCACCTTCCAGGTTGGCGCCAATGGTTTCCACCGAGCCGTCTGCCGCGTAGGGCTTGATATCGCCTTCCATGGAGGGCATCCAGTTGCCTAAGAACACATCGATCTTTTTGGCTTTGAGGCTGCTATAGGTCACCGGCACCGACAGCACTTGCGCGGTAGGCTTGTAGCCGATTCCCTTGAGGATTTCGGACATCACCGCAGTGGTGGCCGTGATGTCGGTCCAGCCCACATCGGCAAAGCGCACTGCTTGGCAGGAAGCGGGTTCAGCCGCTTGGGCCTGGCCTAAAAGCGAAAAAGAAACGGCCAGTGCAGCAGCGGCCAGGGTGAAGGGACGGGTAAACGGGGAAGTGTGTGACACGCGGGTCTCCTTGAAAGGTGGTTGTAGTCCATGCCGGGTGCGGGGGTGACCGAGGGCATGCGGAAGAAGGAAATTTCATGGTACACCGACGGCGCCCCAAAAATCACGCTGGCGTGCAAATATGCCGCCGCCGTGCCAGCACCCGCCCCTCCATACAATGGGGAAAGCCCCTTATCAAGCCACCGCATGACCACTTCCAGCACCCGCGCCGCGCCGCAACCGCCCACCGAAAACAGCGCATTGGCGCAGGAGTTTGTCCAATTTGCCATCGCCTCCGGCGTATTGCGTTTTGGCGAATTCAAAACCAAGGCCGGGCGATTAAGCCCTTACTTTTTTAATGCCGGTTTGTTTGACGATGGCGCCAAGCTGGGGCGGCTGGCGCAGTTTTATGCCCAGGCTTTGCTAGCTAGCGGCGTGCAGTTTGATATGTTGTTCGGCCCGGCCTATAAAGGCATCCCGCTGGGCGCTGCGGTGGCCGTCGAGCTGGCGCGCTTGGGCCGCAACGTGCCCTTTGCCTACAACCGCAAAGAGGCCAAAGACCATGGCGAAGGCGGCACGCTGGTGGGTGCGCCCTTGCAAGGCCGGGTGCTGATCGTCGATGACGTGATGAGCGCGGGCACTGCGGCGCGCGAATCGATTGCCCTGATCCAAGCCGCCGGTGCCACGCCGCATGCGGTGGCGATTGCCCTGGACCGCCAGGAAATGGCTACCGAAAAGCAGGCCGACGGCAGTACCCAAGATATGCCCTTCAGCGCGGTGCAATACGTTCGCCAGAACTTGGGCCTGAGAGTGTGCGCGATTGCCAATTTGGATGACTTGCTGGCTTACTTGCAAACCCAAAGCGGCGATGCCATCGACGAACACCGCCAGCGCGTGCAGGCGTATCGCGTGCGCTACGGCGTGGCCTGAAGGTTTGCAAGCTTCAAGCGCCTAGGCGAACCCTATTTAAACCAGAGCCTTTCATCATGCAACAACGAACCCTCGGCCCCTTCACCGTCAGCGCTATTGGCCTGGGCTGTATGAATTTTTGCCATGCCTATGGCTCGCCGGTGTCCGAAACGCAGACCGAGCGCGTGCTGCTGGCCTCGCTGGATGCGGGCATTACCCACTTTGATACCGCCACCTTGTACGGCTTTGGGCAATCCGAGCTTTTGCTGGGCAAGTACCTGATGCCCCATCGCAAGCGCTTTACGCTGGCTAGCAAATGCGGTATCCATGCCGTCATCGGGCCCGATGGCAAAAAAGTGCGCGCCATCGACGGACGCCCGGCCACGCTGCGCCAGAACTGCGAAGACTCGCTCAAGCGATTGAACACCGACGTGATAGATCTGTATTACCTGCACCGCTGGGACAAGGCGGTGCCTATTGAGGAAAGCGTGGGTGCGCTGGGCGACTTGGTGAAAGCCGGAAAAATACGCGCAGTGGGCTTGTCCGAAGTGTCTGAGGCGACGCTGCGCAAAGCGCATGCAGAGTTCCCTATCAGCGCGGTGCAGTCGGAATATTCGCTCTGGACGCGCAACCCCGAAATCGCGGTGCTGCAAGCCTGCGCCGAGCTAGGCGTGGCCTTGGTAGCCTTCAGCCCGGTGGCGCGTGGCTTCTTGACCAGCGCGCCACCCGAGCCGACTTTGTTTGACGCCACAGACTTTCGTAAAAACATGCCGCGCTTTGCGCCCGACACCTATGCAGTCAATCGCAAGTTGCTCACGCCGTTTACCAAGATAGCGCAAGCGGCGGGATGCACGCCGGCGCAACTGGCTATCGCTTGGTTGCTGCACAAGGCGCCCCACATATTGCCTATACCCGGTACCACCAGCGTGGAACATGCGCTAGAGAACGCAGCTGCGGCGGAGAAGGTGTTAACACCCGAAATCCTGGCCGCTTGCGAAGCCTTGATCAACAGCCAGACAGTGCAAGGCAATCGCTATCCGGTGCAAGCGCGCAGCGAGGTGGATACGGAAGAGATTCCTGGCATCTAGGCAAAGTCTGTGTTCGCAAGCGCGCATCAGCGCTTGGTATAAATCTGGTCAAAGCTCGCGCCTTCGGCGAAGTGCCCTTTATCCGCTTTTTCCCAGCCCCTGAAGGCTTCGCCCACCGTAAAGAGTTTGATTTTAGGGAACTGATGGGCGTATTTGGCCCTTGCCTTTTCAGATACTGCCGGGCGGTAGAAGTTTTTGCCGGCGATGTCTTGCCCTTCTTCGCTGTATAAATACTTCAAGTACTCCTCGGCCACAAGGCGCGTGCCTTTGCGGTCCACGTTTTTATCCACGACGGCCACAGCAGGCTCAGCCAAAATACTCAATGATGGTACGACCACATCAAATTTAGCGCTGAATTCCTTTTCCAATAAAAATGCCTCGGTTTCCCAAGCGATCAGCACATCGCCTTGCGCGCGTTGCGCAAAGGTAATGGTGGAGCCGCGCGCCCCAGTATCCAAAATAGGCACATTGCCGTACAGCTTGGCTACAAATTCTTTGGCTTTCGCATCGCTGCCGTATTTGCGCTTGGCAAACTCCCAGGCCGCTAGGTAATTCCACCGCGCACCGCCCGATGTTTTGGGGTTGGGCGTGATCACCTTGACATCGGGTCGAATCAAATCGTCCCAGTCTTTAATCCCTTTCGGGTTGCCTTCGCGCACCGCCAACACGATGGTCGATGTGTAGGGCGACGCGTTATGGGGCAGACGCTTTTGCCATCCTTGTGCGATCCAGGCGCCGTTTTTGACGATGGCATCCGTATCGCCCGCCAGTGCCAGTGTCGCCACGTCGGCATCCAGCCCATCAATGATGGCGCGGGCCTGCTTACCAGACCCACCATGGCTTTGCTTGATGCTTACATCCTGCCCGGTTTTAGTCTTCCAGTATTTGGTAAATGCGAGGTTGTATTCGGCATAGAGTTCCCGCGTGGGGTCATAAGACACATTGAGCAAAGTAACCGCTTGCTGCGCCAACGCAGGCGCACTGCCCAGTGCGCAAAGCGCTAGAACGAAAGCGCCTACGGCAGCGCCAAATAGGTTTGCATGATGTTGCCGTTTGAATCGTTGCATGGCATGACTCCAAAGTAAATTGAAGCGCGCATTGTGTGATGCAGCGTGCAAAAATCAAACGACGAATTAGGCATGTTCTTATAGGCATAAGCTACGTCCAGAACCATGCTAAGTGCCGCCACTTGCGCGATATGTCGCATTGCATCCGAGCTTATGCCGCATATAAAAATAAGAATTTAATCGTTTGCAATCTAAGGCATCCGCACCACAATCCGCATCCCTAAACACCTTGCACCGTTAGCGCTACCCTGCCATGCACAGCACCCTATCGACCAGCACCCATAGCACCGCGCCGCAGCGCTATGCGCGACCCAGCCTAGGCTTTGCTGCCAAGTTAGCGGCTAGCGAGCAGGTATTGCGCGACGCGGCGGCGCGCTACCAACCGATCAAACAGGCCTCCAGCCTGGGCGCGGAAGATGTGGTGATCAGCCACCTGATTGCGCGCCTGGGTTTGGACATTCCAGCCTTCGTGCTGGAGACCGGCGCTTTGCACCCGGAGACATTGCAATTGCTGGAACGCAGCCAAACACGTACGCATATTCCGATACAAGTTTTGCGCCCGGACACCGAGGCGGTTTTGGGTTTTGTGCGTTCCCACGGAGAGGAGGCGATGTACCGCAGTTTGTCATTGCGCAAAACCTGCTGCCGCATCCGCAAGATGGAGCCGCTGCGCCGCGCCTTGCAGGGGCAAAAAGCCTGGGTGACCGGCCTGCGGCAAGAACAGTCTGAAGCACGCGCGCAAGTGCTGCTGCTCGATACCAGCGAAGAGGCGCAAAGTGGTTTGGTCAAGTGCAATCCCTTGGCCGATTGGACTTGGGGCGATGTGTGGCACTACATCCAATTGCATCGCCTGGACTACAACCCCTTGCACGACGAATTTATGCCCAGCATCGGCTGCGCACCCTGCACACGCGCTATCAGCGACGGCGAAGACTTTCGCGCCGGGCGCTGGTGGTGGGAATCGGAAAACGCCAAAGAGTGCGGTTTACACGTCAAGGAGTCCAGCACATGAACGCAATCAATACCCAGGAACTGCGATCGCTCAGCAATGCGCAACTCGATGCATTGGAAGAAGAAACCATCTTTATCCTGCGCGAAGTGGCCGCTAGCTTTGAGCGCCCGGCGCTCCTGTTTTCTGGCGGTAAAGATTCACTAGTACTGCTCAAGTGCGCAGAAAAAGCCTTTGGGAGTAAGGACGCAATCAGCGGCAAAGGGCAGTTGCCTTACCCCTTGCTGATGATTGATACGGGGCACAACTTTCCCGAAGTCACCCAGTTTCGCGACTCCCGCGCACAGGAGTTGGGCGCACAACTCATCGTGCGTTCGGTGGAAGATTCGATGCGACGCGGCACCGTGCGCTTGGCGCATGCGGGCGAAAGTCGCAATGCACACCAATCAGTGACCTTGCTCGAAGCGATTGAAGAATTTGGCTTTGACGCCTTGATCGGCGGCGCCCGGCGCGACGAGGAGAAGGCGCGTGCCAAAGAGCGCATCTTCAGCCACCGCGACGCTTTTGGCCAATGGCAGCCCAAATCGCAGCGGCCCGAGCTGTGGAACTTGTTTAATACCCGCTTGCGCAAGGGCGAGCACTTTCGTGTGTTCCCGATCTCCAACTGGACCGAGTTGGACGTGTGGCAGTACATCAGCCGAGAACAGATTGCGCTGCCTTCCATTTATTACGCGCATCAGCGCCAGGTGGTCGAGCGCAGGGGCTTGCTGGTGCCGGTGACCGATCTAACCCCGCCGACTGCTAGTGAGACAGTTCAAACGCGTACGGTGCGTTTTCGTACCGTAGGCGACATCACTTGCACCTGCCCCGTTGCCAGCACGGCGGCCAATGCAGAGCAGGTCATTGAGGAAACCATCGCCAGCGATATCAGCGAACGCGGCGCCACACGCATGGACGACAAAACTTCGGACGCTTCCATGGAGCGGCGCAAGAAAGAAGGGTACTTCTGATGCAATTGGCGGATCACACTCGCCAGGGCCTGGCGCCCTTGCGTTTTATAACCTGCGGCTCGGTGGACGACGGTAAGAGCACTTTGATTGGCCGCCTGCTTGTGGACAGCAAATCGGTACTGCAAGACCAGTTAGCTGGCGTGCAGCGCGCGGGCGAGACGGATTTGGCACTGCTGACCGATGGCTTAAGCGCAGAGCGGGAGCAAGGCATCACGATCGATGTGGCTTACCGCTATTTCCAAACGCCGCAGCGCAAGTTCATCATTGGCGACACACCCGGCCACGAGCAATACACCCGCAATATGGTGACCGCCGCGTCCACTGCGGATGCGGCGGTGCTCTTGGTCGATGCGCTCAAGCTCGATTGGAAAAGTCCGCAGCTCAGCCTGCTGCCGCAAACCCGGCGCCACGCTTTATTGGTGCAACTGCTGCGCGTACCGAGTATCGTGTTTGCGGTAAACAAACTAGACGCGGTGGCCGACCCTGTCCGCGCCTTTGTCAATATCAGCCAGGCCCTGCGCAACTTTGCGGCGCAAGCTGGCATCACGATTGCAGCTTTGGTGCCGGTGTCCGCGCTCAAGGGTTGGGGCATTGTGCAGTCGGGTGCGCCCGATGGCGTAGCCTGGCCGCATTACCAGGGGCCGGGTTTACTAGAGCTTTTAGAGGGCTTACCTGCCACGCCCACTGATGCAGATTTGCCCTTGAGCTTTGCAGTCCAGTGGGTTGAAAAACAGCACGACAGTGGCGTTACCGAACAAGGGCGCAGAATATTCTGGGGTCGCGTAGGCGCCGGGCAAGTTAGCCCAGGCCAAGAGGTTCGCTTATTTCCCAGCGGACAAAGTGCGCGTATTTGCGCCGTGCTAGACGCGGCGCGCAATCCCGGCGCCGTAGCGGCGGGTGCTAGCGCAGGGATTATTTTGGACAGAGAGGTCGATTTGTCGCGTGGCGATAGCGTGATGGACGCGGCCTTAGCCGCCCGTGGGGTCAAGCAATTGCAAGCCACCCTGGCCTGGATGGACGAGGAGCCGCTGGTGCTTGGACGCACCTACTGGGCGCTACATGGCCACCGCTGGGTCAAGGCCAAAGTAGCGCAGATTGCGCATCGCCGCAACATACAAACATTAGAACAAGAGCCCGCAGACAGCCTAGCGGTCAACGAGATAGGTAGCATTAGCCTGCAATTGCAGGAACCTTTGCTCACCCTGCCCTTTGCACAGTCGCGGACCTTGGGGGCTTTGATTTTGGTAGACATCAGCAGCCACACCACCGCTGGCGCAGCGCTGGTGCAATAATCGATCGCCAGTCTGCATGCGCCTTTCAAGGCCTCAACCCTTAGCGAGAAAAATAATGTCACTGTGTAACTTCCGTTCATCACTTGTTTTATTGGTTACCGTCTTTTTTTCCCAATTAGGTTTAGCGCAAACCGTTTTACTCAATGCGTCCTACGACGTAGCGCGCGAGTTTTATAAAGACATCAACACCGCCTTTGTAGCCCAGTACAAAAAGGGTACCGGTAAAGACATCCGCGTAGACCAGGCCCATGGCGGTTCCAGCGCGCAGGCGCGCGCGGTAAACGATGGACTGGAAGCCGATGTGGTGACCATGAATACCTCTACCGACATTGAATTTTTAGCCGCCAATGGCGTGGTGGCCAAAGACTGGATCAAGCGGTTTGCGCACAACGCAGCGCCCACCAGTTCGACCATGTTGTTTCTGGTGCGTGATAAAAACCCCAAAGGCATTAAAGACTGGGACGACCTGATCCGCCCGGGCATTCAAGTAGTCGTCGTTAACCCCAAGACCGGCGGCAACGGACGCATGGCCTATCTGGCTGCATGGGGTCAGGTGCGTAAACGCGGCGGCACCGACGCGCAGGCCGCCGACTACGTGGCCAAGCTGTATAAGAACGTGCCGGTGCTGGCCAAAGGCGGGCGCGATGCGACCACGATTTTTTTGCAACGCAACCTGGGCGATGTACTAATTACTTTTGAATCCGAAGTGGTATCGGTGGACCGCGAGTTTGGCGCGGGCAAGGTCGATGCGATACACCCCAGCGCTTCCATCGTCGCTGAAAACCCGGTCGCTGTGGTGGAACGCACAGTAGCGAAAAAAGGTACGCAAGACGCTGCCAAAGCCTATTTGAATTTCTTGTATTCCGACGAGGGGCAGGAAATCGCGGCCCAACACGCGATCCGGCCGAGCAACCCCGCCATTCTGAAAAAATACGCTGCGACGTTTAAGCCTATTGCGCTGTTTACCGTGGAAGACTATTTCGGCAGCCCAGCCGAAGCACAAAAAGTGCATTTCAATGACGGCGGCCAGTTTGATCGGCTGTATACCGTCAAATAAAGCACCACTGTATGCAAACTCTAGCGGCGGGCAGGCCGTCAGTCGCTGGCGCGGCGCGTGGTAAGAGCTTGCGCGTGCTGCCGGGCTTTAAGCTGACGCTGGCCTTCACCCTGTTTTACCTGAGCATCATTGTGCTCATCCCCTTGTCGGGCTTGTTCGCCAAAACGCTGACGCTCGATTGGCAGCAATTTGTTTCCGCCGTAAGCAGTCCACGCGTAATGGCCTCCTACCGCTTAACGTTCGGCGCTTCCTTGATTGCTGCCCTGATCAACACGGTGTTTGGCTTGGTCATCGCCTGGGTGTTGGTGCGCTATGATTTTTTCGGCAAAAAATTGATCGACGCCTTGGTGGACCTGCCCTTTGCATTGCCCACGGCGGTAGCGGGTATTTCATTGACTGCATTGTTGGCAAGTAACGGATGGATTGGCAGCGTGCTCGAGCCCTACGGCATAGCACTGGCCTTTAACCCCAATGGGGTGGTGATTGCCCTCACCTTTATTGGCCTGCCTTTTGTAGTGCGCACGGTGCAGCCAGTGTTGGAAGATTGCGAGCAGGAATTAGAAGAGGCAGCGATGTGCCTGGGCGCCACGCCTTGGCAAAGCTTTGCGCATGTGATTTTCCCGACCATTGCGCCGGCTTTACTAACCGGTTTTGCTATGGCGTTTGCACGGGGAGTGGGCGAATACGGCTCGGTGATTTTCATCGCAGGCAATATGCCCATGGTGTCGGAGATCACGCCACTCATCATCATCGGTAAGCTAGAGCAATACGACTACGCTGGCGCCACCGCCGTAGCCTCGGTCCTGTTGGTGGCGTCCTTTGCCATGTTGTTTGTCATCAACGCCTTGCAAACCTGGCAGCGCCAGCGCTTGGGAGCCTCTTCGTGAGCGGGCAGGCCCGTCATCCGACCAAGCGCGCGGCGCGTGCCGAGCCCGCTTGGGTGCGCTGGGCGCTGCTGACGCTGGCACTAGCTTTCGTATTTTTGTTCCTCTTTTTCCCTTTGGCTGCCGTGTTTGTCGAGGCTTTTCGTAAAGGTCTGGACGGCTATGTCAGCGCGTTGGCCGAACCCGAGGCTTTGAGTGCGATTGGGCTGACGCTGTTGGTTGCGGTGATTGCTGTGCCCTGCAATGTGGTATTTGGCGTGTCGGCGGCATGGGCGATTGCCAAGTTTGAATTTCCCGGCAAGTCAGCGCTCACCACCTTGATTGATTTGCCTTTTTCTGTTTCACCGGTGGTGGCCGGCTTGGTCTATGTGTTGATGTTTGGCGCGCACGGTTGGTTTGGCCCGTGGTTGATGGCGCACGACATCAAAATCATTTTTGCGCTGCCGGGCATGGTGCTGGCCACGACTTTTGTGACCTTCCCCTTCGTGGCGCGCGAGTTGTTGCCCTTGATGCAATCGCAGGGCACGGACGAGGAACAAGCCAGCATCGTGCTGGGCGCAACGGGTTGGCAAACGTTTTGGTACGTGACCTTGCCCAACATCCGCTGGGCTTTAATTTATGGCGTGATTTTGTGCAACGCCCGCGCCATGGGCGAGTTTGGCGCGGTGTCGGTGGTGTCCGGGCATATACGCGGGCAAACCAACACCATGCCATTGCATATCGAAATTTTGTATAACGAATACCAATCCGTCGCGGCCTTTGCCGTGGCTACCTTGCTTACGCTGCTGGCGCTGGTGACCCTGGTCATTAAAAGCCTGGCAGAGTGGAAGTTTGAGCGCCAACTACGCATTGCCCAAAGCCTTTCCCCCGAGCGTCCTGTCAGCCCCTAAGGCCACCCCACTATGAGCATTTCTATTGATCGTGTCAGCAAGCAATTTGGCAACTTCCAAGCCTTGGACGATGTCAGCCTGGAGATTGCATCAGGCGAACTGGTGGCTTTGCTTGGGCCCTCCGGCTGCGGTAAAACCACGTTGCTGCGCATCATCGCTGGCTTGGAAAGTGCCGATGCCGGCAGCATTTATTTTTCCGGTGTCGATGCCACCGCTGTACATCCGCGTGAGCGTAACGTGGGTTTTGTGTTTCAGCACTACGCCTTGTTCCGCCACATGACGGTGTTTGACAACGTCGCCTTTGGCCTGCGCATGCGCCCGCGTGCCAGCCGCCCGAAGGAGGCGCAGATCAAAGACAAAGTGCACCAGTTGCTGGACCTGGTGCAACTCGATTGGCTGGGTGATCGATTCCCCTCGCAACTCTCCGGCGGGCAGCGCCAACGCATTGCCTTGGCCCGTGCACTGGCGGTAGAACCGCAGGTTTTGCTGCTCGATGAACCTTTCGGCGCACTCGATGCCAAAGTGCGTAAAGAGTTGCGCCGCTGGTTGCGCCGTTTGCATGATGAACTGCATGTCAGCAGCGTGTTTGTGACCCACGACCAAGAAGAGGCGCTCGAAGTGTCTGACCGCGTGGTGCTGATGAACCGGGGCCGCATTGAGCAAGTGGGTACGCCGCAAACGGTGTGGGAGCAACCCGCCAGCCCGTTTGTATTTAGCTTTTTGGGCCAGGTCAACCGCTTGCAAGGGCATATCGAAGATGGCAGCTTGCGCATTGGCCAAGGCCAGGCGCGCATTGCCTGCCCCGAATTACGGCAGGCCGCTGCGCAACGAGCGGGCTATGCCTTTGTACGGCCCTACGAGTTGGAGCTGCGCCCCGCTGCTGCGCTCGGTGCGGGCGATGCCGCCGGGTGGATCGCAGGCCAGGTGCTGCGCGTGCTGGCAGCGGGCCCGCTGGTGCGCCTTGAAATTACCCCGCAGGACGCAACCATCTTGCCCCAGGGCGAAGTGTTGGAAGTGCATCTGGGCTTGCAAGCATTTGCTGCCATGCCGCTGCGCGATGCCGACCCGGTGCAGTTGCGCCCGCGCGGGGGGCGGGTGTTTTTGGTTTGACTTGGGGTTAGGGACTAACTTCACCCCGCCGCTAGCTTGGCATATACTTTGGTATCTACCATCGTCTGCCCGGGAGGTCTGCCGTGTCCCAAGCCGCCAAACTATTTGCCAACGGGCGCAGCCAGGCCGTGCGCCTGC
>Ga0214919_10008357_pt1 | contig 13658 bp, 10 predicted proteins | sample LL1503_MetaG_FD_177994 | JGI IMG/M metagenome (GOLD analysis project Ga0214919, IMG submission 177994) | Freshwater microbial communities from Lake Lanier, Atlanta, Georgia, United States - LL-1503 | ecosystem: Environmental > Aquatic > Freshwater > Lake | place: USA: Georgia | collected...
TTGGGATAGAAGTTAGCGACTCTTTAATGGGCGTGGTGCGATGCTTCGCAACGTTGCTCTCATTGGCGAGACTTGTGTTTTTTGGCATGTGAGTAGTATGGTATTTCGCTCTCGCTGACCACTACGTTTTGTGAAAAACGCCCCACTGATTGTAATCGCAAAACCCCAAAAAGTAGTCTACCTTAAAATATACTACAAATGATAAAAATAAAAGCACCGAAGTGCTTTAAGTTGTTGTTCTATATGGTTATTGTGGTCGGGGTGAGAGGATTCGAACCTCCGGTCTCTACGTCCCGAACGTAGCGCTTTACCAGACTAAGCTACACCCCGCGGTGCATTGAAGGGCTGAGAGTTTAACAAAGCACCTGGCACTTTGGAGGGCCGTGGCCTCGCGCGGCGCCCCTGCTTAACTGTTGCGTACCAATGACTGCTGGGCCAGTTGCACCATGCAGTCCACATAAGGCCCAGAAGGTAAATGCTTGGCGGCATCCAGTGCGCGCTGGATTTCGCTTTGGGCCGAGCGCATCGCCGCATCGAGAGCGCCAGTGCGCTTGACGATAGACGCTACCGCCTCCAGCGCATCGACATCGCCTTGCTCTATGGCACTGCGGATGGTTGCGGCATCCATGGGGGGTGCTAATTGCATGGCGGCGATCAAAGGCAGGGTGCATTTACCCTCGCGCAAATCATCGCCCAAGTTTTTGCCGAGCAAGTTGGCATCACCTGCATAGTCCAGCACATCGTCAATCACTGCCCTTGTGTTTAGTTTGTAGCCTGCTTTATTGCTACGAGCATTTCTTGAAAGACCTTGTCAGCTACACCGGGTTTAGAGCCGAGAGATTTATAAAACTTGACACCGCTTGCAGAAACAAGGGTCTCCGATTCAATGTCTGTCCCCCTAAAGATTGCATGTGCGGCTCCATCAAAAAAGTTGATAGAAATCATGGCCCCCTTTTTCTTTTGATCTTCAACATATTCTTCAACTGATGGCGATCGCTTAGCAAGGATCGTTTTTATGTTCGCGCCTTGTGCATAAATGGAATAATTGCAGTTTGCCGCATTGCCCAGAGGCGTGTTTTGAATGGGAGCATTCCAGAGGCAAGGAGCCTTGCGTTTCCATAGCAACTCATCAGCCGGCCAGCCACCACCATAGTTGTCTTGCAATCCGTAAAGAACATAAACAGGGACAATTAAATTGTCCGGCAATCCAATGCCATAACTCGCAGGCGCATCGGCAATCACCATGACCAATGGATCTAGTCCCTCAGTTGCAGCTACGTTAAGTGCAGTGGTTGCACCCAGTGAATTTCCGTAAAAAATAATTTTTTTACTTCGCTCAGGATGATTTATTTTTAACCATTGAATCGCTGTAATACTTGAAAAATACATCATTCGTTGATGGGAGCTAGTGTGGACTGTCCACATCCAAAAATTGTAATCTTTGTTAAGTTTATTCATCTTGAATGCGTCAAACGTCAAAACTGAATATCCTGCGTCTTGAAAGCGCTTCGCAACATTCAATTGATTTCTGTCTGAACCAGCGCTACCATGTAAGACGATCACAAACGTGTCTGATTTTCCATTTACCCTTATGTCTACGGTGCTATTGCAAGGATCAAAACCTGCATAAGGCCCGTCAACGAAATAAATGGACGAATGGATGTTGGGAATCTGCCCATTTGACATCGCCGCAGGCGGATAGCTACTTTCACACTGCGCTGCTTTGGCAGCGAAATTGAATGCGACGATGATTAAAAAGATGAGCGATTTCATAATGCAAATCCGGTAAATATTTCAACAATGTTAACCACCTTTGCATAATTTTGCCTAGAAACTGGCAGATTTGAGGGCAGGTACTAATTTTCTGCCCAATCGCCCCCTACGCTGCCGCTCTCGCTCTGCTTGCAACTGCTGGCGCTGCAGCTGGATATTCTGCTTAAGTCTTTGAATTCTTGTTTGATCTGCCGTCAAGGGGGCGCGTGGCTTAATGGGTTTGATCACCTTGATCATCTCTGCGACGCAGGCAAATTGTCTATCCCGTCCGCTGCCTGTCTCCAAGAGCCTAGGGCCCGACGCTAGAGCGTGATCACCAAACTGGTACAAGAGCAGCAAGCGAGCGTGGATCGCGCAGTCAGCGTAAATAGCCGTCTTAACCAGTTGGCCCCGAATTCTTACTGTGGCTAAATACCTATTCATGCAAGTATTTAGCCACCTTGCCCTCCCTTAGCGCACAAAACTAGAGCGTACCGCACCAGCCGTTGTCTCGAGCTGCGCGTCCAGCTCTCCTGCGTCCACCGCTTTGAGAATCAGCTCCAGCGTGGGAACCAACTCCGCTGGGCTGGTAACTTCGACCGCGAACTTGCCCTTGGCCAGCTCCAAAGTCCTGGCTCCGTACCTGACGGCGATGGCTGTTTTACCGTTATCCGCGGTAAACCACCAGCACCGCACCCGCTTAGGCATTTCCACCTGCCTGCGTAAGCCCGTCTCCTTGTCTGTAAAGGTGCGAAACTTGACAGGGTTGTAGCTCGTCCCCTCGGCTTGGCACTTGGCCAACTGTATCTGTTCCCATAGGCGCTTACTCATCTTGTTGCGCCGCTGTTGCACGGGCGCTACCTGCGCACCGCGCTTGGCAGTGGAAAGCTTCAAATTGCTAAAAGTCGTTGTTGCCATTTTTTACTCCTTTGTGTAATGACACACTAACTTTGCATTCACCGCCCAGGTCTGGACAACCACAGACGGGGATCAACCCATCCAATGGCCAGGACTTGGGCAAGAAAGCCATGGTTTTTTATTGGTTTTGTTTGGTCTTGCATAAATAAATATGACAGACAAATCGACACACGGTATTTGCGCTGCCAACGATTACTACCGATAACGAGAAGCGTCACTCAGTTGTTATGACGCCCACAGAACTGGACATTGGTGTCACAGGGATGGAAATTCCGAGCGGTAGCGGAGACTTGTTATCACTGCCCGAGAAGGATGCTGTTGGAGGTTGCTGCCCACTTGATACAAGAACTGCATAGATAAGCACTAAGACGATTGAACCTAGTTCATTGCGTCACGAGCAAGTAAAGACGCTGATAACTTGCGAGCGTTGTGATGGTTGGCACTTTAGCTTTCACAAACGCTGCGTTTCCAAGCCGCACATAAAAGGAGACCGCGAAACCGCCCTTGCCCCCTGTGGGTTGTGCCAAAGTGCTGTGGTAAAGAACTCACCAAAAGGTAAAAGTTCATTTCTACACTGAGCCCTGTGTTGGCTCAGTGTGGGTTGAATCTACCAAAAGTATCTCAGCTGCAATCATTGAATCACAGTAAATCACTGTGCTCCACAGTAATGCTTATCTAACTAGTGCAAATAAGATTAACAAATATCAGAAGAAAAATGCACTGAGCGACAAGCGAAAGTGCAAGCGAACGTATGTTCGCTCTTATCAGTACCCAACACTAGCCCAGCAAAGCCATTGCACTTGCTTGCAAATGAACAGCTGCGACCTAAGTAAATCCTAATACTGAAAGATCAAAACGAAGGGGCAAGTAGCGCACAAATACCGCAGCAATCGCCTCAAATTGCGCTGATCGCAAACCCTGAGCAACCCAGCTAGCTGAACCCTTCCCCTTTGCAGCTAGGGCGCTGTGTGTGGACTAGCGGTCTGCTGTCGTCTAGATCCCACAGATCTGGGCTAAATATGCATAACCGTCGACGATAAAGAAAATTGCACTTTCCTTTACCGATGACGCAAGTCATTGAAATCATTGAGATTTCTATGACCCGCCAAAGTGGCGGGTTGCTGGTCGTCCTCTCCTGCAAATGAAAACATACTTGTGCATGTGTATTTATTTGATGAGAGGAAACAATACATGTCACAAGCAAAAACACTCACCCCTGCAGAGCTGGAGCAGGTGCTGGGCTATATCGCAGGGCGCAGTTTTGCGCTGCGTAACAAGGCGCTGCTGCTTACTGGGTTTTGGTCGGGGATGCGGGTTGGCGAAATTGCCAGCTTGCGCGTTGCTGATGTGGTCAACACAGATGGCAGCATTCGCGCAGAAATTAGACTCAGTGCGGAGCAAACCAAGGGCAGGCATCCGCGTACGGTATTCCTGCCAGAGAAGCTGCGCTTGCAGTTGCAGCAGTACATGGCTGCACGGGGTGCCACCCGCCCAGAGCATCCGCTGTTTGTTACCGCAGGGCGCAGAGCGTTTTCTGCCAATGTGCTCACGCAGCACTTCTTCTGGCTTTTTAAGAGAGCGGGCATAGCGGGCGCCAGCAGTCATACCATGCGCCGTAGCTTTATCACCAACCTAGCTGCCAAGGGCATCGGGGTACGGGTGCTGGCCAGCCTAGCTGGGCACAGATCTATTGCGGTTACCCAAAAGTACATCGACGTTAACGATGACATGAAGCGTAATGCGGTGGAGTTGATCTAATCAAGCCCTGCACAAATGAGTGCAGGGCTTGACTAACTAACTCTCAAATTGTCAATTAAATTAGGCCCAAATCCACTCAACATGTGCTGGGAGCCACTTTCTGTAGGAGATCAAAGTTACGTTCCAAGACAAACGACGCTTTTGAGGCATCCGAACACATAAAGGCCTCTTCAATCACAGCCAAACAGGCCAAGTAGTCTGCTGGCACGTGCTGATCATCCTGATTCGCCACAAATTGATTAGCAGTGCTAAAAGCATCCAAATACACCCATATATTATGGTTAACAAGCAGCGCATTGCTCAGGCTATCGAATTGACGCTTCTCCCACGGCCCCTCCCGTACGTTTAGCTCGTTTAGCTTCAGTCTGCATCCTAAAGGACTGCGCGCAAACGGAAAGACGTCTTGACAGGTTTCCCTAGCAAGACTGGGCCGTTGTGGAGCCGCAACGCTACTTATGGTCCAAGTGCTCATGGTATTTTGGAAGCTAGGTGTCAAGCAAACCCGCTCATATTTGCCCGCTAGCTGAACTGGACTACTGGAATCAAAGCTAACTTTCAAAGCTGGATTTCGTTTGCGTAGCTGGCGTTGTATCGCAGTCAAAGCCACTGCCCAAAGCGGTGTTGAAACGCCCAGCACATGAAGCCAATCCTGTCCAGGCTCAAAAGCACCATCGTCACGCATGAACAAAATAGTCATCAACAGATTGACTAATCCTCCTGCCGCTCCCGCTGAACCTGCCAATGCATACCCGCCGCGACGAAACCATTTGACCTCGCTCCACCAATCGATGGAGTCTAGGTAGGTGTCACCCCCTTGGATCACATTCAACCATCGGCTTTCACTTGGGCTGAATCGATCGATATATCGTAGGTTTTGAACAGTCATTGCAATAAGCTGATCACTGCTACAGCGATGAAATGGTGACCTCAACCCACTGGCACCTGTGGCCCAAAGCGGCATATCTATAGTCATGCCATATTCGCACTCGCTAGCAATCCACTCCTTGATCCATCTGCGAGCGTCACGTTCATCGCGCCACGCTTTTACAGCATCGCAAGCGGCCATGGGACCTTTGTCAACATGCTTTAGGCCGTTCAAAGTTCCCTTGCCGATCTGATAGCCACCGCTGTCACCTATCAATATGCTTCCGATTCTGTTTAAACGATCCATCTGAAGATGTGGCCTTTCCCCAACCCGATACTGTCCGATGCTATGCAACAGGTAGGGGTAGTGCCAAAGGGGGTTTGGCTTCCAAAATATCAAGCTCTCAGGCGTTACGCCATGCGGGAACCGCCGCCCTTTCGGTAGCTTCTTAGACACTGCAGACAAAAACGATTTGTTTATGGCTGGCAGGTATATTGCGTTTTCTGGGTTGTACAAAGTCATTGGAATGTTCCTTCCATGACTTCGTCTGCGTCCTCAAAGTCTGTAGCCTCATAATGAGACTTCAAACAATAGCGGCCGAAACATTGGGTGGTGCGAAATCCTGCGCTGTCTGCCGTTGGAATATAGAGCTCATATTGTCCAGCGTCAGTTTGGTAGCTAATGCGAAAGACACCCTCAAACAATTCGATCTTTGATGTGCCTGTGATTGGCAAGTCGCTTAGACCGTGCATTGCAATAGCAAAGTCACGACTTAACACAAGTGTCCGGTAATCAACAATCCCCTGACCTGCGGGTACTTCAACGCTTATCTCTAAATCAAAAATGTCGTTGACTTTGAAGAATCGAACCTTCATCGTTGTTTTTGTCAATACCAACTGAAGCACAGATTGATGCTCTCGAGTGATATGTTCAGCGTGGTTTTTAACCCAATTATTTGTAAATTTTGAGTTAAAGGCTCGAAACCATTCGCTCGGTACTGTGCGTTGCCAGAGAGGTTTACCCAAAGAATTTACATTTACATCAACCTGAGTGACGGGCATACTGTTTATGCCTTCTCTTAAGAACATCACACTAATGCGACGCAGTTCCGAATTGGGCTTTGGATTCAACACACCAATAGATACAACATGATCCGGCTCACTATTGCTTACGGGTATCGGGTCATCAAAGCCAAGGGGGTCAACCGAGACACCCCTAAAATTTCGTGTGCATACCAGGTGTGTTTCGAGCTCCTTTCGAGAAATCCCTGCAAGTGCTAAGTCACCTGCTGGATTTTTTAGAATTTCGTTTGAGGGTTTCCCCACCGTAACCAGTCCGCTCGGCGAGCCCGCTAGACTTAGCAAGAAGCTGTGGTCAGCTTGTTTGAACGTCAGACGGCGTTTTGCTGTCTTACTTGAGCCATCTGGATGCCTGCCCACTTCATCCAACAATAATTTGTAAGTTGGCTGCATCGAGCATGGTAAGCATTGCGAAGTTAATATTTCCGCAATAAAGCGCAAGGAGCGTGGCAAGGCAGCGTAGTCACGCAAGTACTGCTCCGTCATAACTGGCGCAATTTGATCACGATTGCTTACCGTGTTGACTACTCTAAAGCCATCAGCGCTTTTCCTAACCAGCACTAAAGCGACATCGTCGTCGTTAACAACTATGTCATTTTGAAATGTAACCGACGGTAGGTTAGCCTTTTTTCGTATTTCATCTAGGCTTAGGGCATATGCGCCATCTATTGACTTTGCGGCCATCTCAGCCGCGTGTTTGGCCATAGTAGCGTCATTTTTGTGGTCAGGCTGTGACTCTGAATCGCTAGGCAAGGCCAAAGACTTGTCGTTAATAAGTCCATCGATGCCACCTTTTTTCCTTATGTATTCCACTAGGCACGAGACTGGATCAGCTTCCAATTGAAAGTCGCGCAAATATGCGTCGTTAAGACGATTTAGTGCCACAGAGAATCGATTGGATTTTGTGCTTGGCAATCCTTCGCCATCCAAACCACTCCAAACAAGGTCGATAATCGGGGCATAGTTGTATCCATGACTAACCTTAGCACGGTACTTTTTACCATTTTTAATCTTCAGTTTCTGCTGCAGGTAATCAGTGCCACTTACCGATCTACTGAACACATAGAGCTCCGCAAGATGTCTGTGAAGTTTGGGGTGGCCTTCAAGGATGGTTTTATGTGCCTCCCTTGCCGATTCTTTCACTTTCTCGAACTCAATGTCTAGGATTAGATTTTCCTTTTCAATTCGCTCTGTGTCCGCGACGTAATCACCTACCCCAGCGAGTTTATCCATAGGTGTATAGTTCAAAGCCAAAAGTTGATTTTCAACAACAGCACCGTTGTGGATCTCAGTACCCTCGTGTGTTAAAGACGTAGACGACATAACTATTTCCTTTCATATGTACACTGAGCAGGTACGAAGTTGATGAAGCTCAGTTCCTCAATCATGCAAGGCATCGTTTCACTTTCCTTAGAGTTTTGATATTGGAGGTGCTTGCTAATGGCCGCAAAATTTTGGTTTAAAGGCCTGTCCGTCGAGGACCATCACTTTGGGCATACGCCTGCAAAATCGGCGACTTTGGCCAAAGGAACTTTGTACGAAGCATGGTTTGACACGCTACAGGCATCGCCTTGGTACAGGGACATCACCACAACAGGAATTTTCTTAAGTGAAGCTGCAGAAGAAAATTGGAAGAATTTTGGCGACTTAAGCGGCCTTAAATTTGAGCCATGGTGGAGAGCAAAAGGCTATAAGCTTTTTGCGGAGAAAGTACCGTTTCGTGATCTCAAAGAAATAAAACTAAAGCATCGTATTGACAGGCTAGATGATCGACTTAAGCCGCCAGTCTTGATACTTGAAATTCCACTTAACTTGTCGCCAAAGTACCTCGAGGCACAGGTCCGTAAAGTTTTACTTGCCCACAAGAATTACGCCAGTGATTTCAATAGGTGGGAACACAGTACTGCCCGACTCCATCAAGAACGTGAAACCAAGCTGACCTATTCGTCGATAAATAACTGGCTGACAATTTACAACTCTTGGATCGACGCAAATTTAGCGAACCCAGATTTGACCCAGTATGAGTTCTCTCGAGATATGAATATAAATCCTAATTTAGCAAGGAACTACGGGCGTAAGGTCGTGCATGATCAAGAAGTACGAGCAATGTTTGCAAACGCCTTAAGTCAGTATTTAAAGCCAGCTAGAAGGTTAATGGCTAATGCGACTGAAGGGAAGTTTCCGTCCACTGAGGATCATGAGTGGGCAACTGGTTCTCAGCGTAATAAACCCGGCTCTGATGTGGATCCTCTTTTTGCACAGAAGAAGATCCAAGACTGGCAGTAGTCGATCCTCACCTGTCAATCGTCCTGTTAATGGACGGTAGCGCAGCGGCAAGTAGATGCGGCAACTCACCAGTTTCAATGCCCAAACCGTTGGCAACCCAACAGTTCACATGTGTCTGGACATCCCTACAGGGGCCTAAAAGATGCCCTTCCCAGGCCAAAGTCCTGGGAAGCTGACCAATTCACTGTTTTTCTCCACGCATTTTGCATATTCACCCTCCCAAGCAGGCCTAGGCATTATTTTGGTGCGGTTCTTGCTTCGGTGTTGTTGATGCCAATCGTCAGGCGGTTTTGACTTCGCTTAACTGTTAATCCGTACAGTCTTTGTCCGGTCCTTTCGGTTGGATCTCTAAAGAGAGCTGATACCGTCTATGGCCCTTGTCGTTGGAACCAATACTTCTGCGCTGTACTCACAGAACGCGATGAAGACCAACGCGCGCTCGACGGCCACCACCATGGAGCGCCTGTCTACCGGTGTGAGGGTCAACAGCGCAAAGGATGACGCAGCGGGCTTGGCAATCGGGCAAAACATGAGCTCCCAAATTCGGGGGCTTAACCAAGCGGTTCGTAATATCAATGACGGAATTAATTTAGTTCAAACCGCTGAAGGTGGATTGAACTCAGTATCCAATATGCTTCAGCGCATGCGTGAGTTGGCAGTTCAAGCATCCAACGGAACCTATAGCGACGTTCAGCGCGAATACCTCAATAAGGAATGTCAGCAACTGAAAACTGCCATTGGGCAAGTCATCGACACAACCATGTGGAATGATCAAAAATTGCTAGATGGAAGTTTTTCTAAACCCATACAAATTGGGTCTGATGTTGGCACGAAAATGGACATTACGATTCCATCTGCAAGTTTAATAGTTTCGACAACAAATAGTGTCACCACTGTTTCACCAACACAAAAAGCAGGAGGTGTAGTCGGTTCTACTGCTTTGGCATCAGGTAATTTAACTATCAATTCCACTCCAATTGGTACCGCTGCCGCAAGTGCAAAGGATGTGGCTGCCGCGATCAACCTACAAACCAGCACAACCGGCGTCACTGCAACGGCCAGAGCGACGGTGTCGACGGCGGCAACGTATAGCGCTGATTACAACGTTGGCGGAACTAAAGCCTGGACTAAGCTGCTGGGCACCAGCGGCACTGACATTGGCAACGCCCTCACCACCGGCCTAGATGGCTCGGTCTACGTCAGTGGGTGTACAACTGGCGCACTCGATGGGCAGACCTACAGCGGCAGCAAGGACGCATTCCTGACCAAATACAGCGCCGATGGAACCAAAGCCTGGACCAAGCTGCTGGGGACTAGCGGCAATGACGAAGCCTACGCCCTCACCACCGGCCTGGATGGCTCGATCTATGTCAGTGGGTATACAACTGGTGCACTCGATGGGCAGACCAACAGCGGCGGCACTGACGCATTCCTGACCAAATACAGCGCCGATGGCACCAAAGTCTGGACCAAGCTGCTGGGCTCAACCGGACTTGATTCGTCCCTTGCCCTCACCACCGGCATCGATGGCTCGATCTATGTCAGTGGGAATACAACTGGTGCACTCGATGGGCAGACCAACAGCGGCGGTGGTGACACATTCCTGACCAAATACAGCGCTGATGGCACTAAAGCTTACACCAAGCTGCTGGGCTCGAGTACGAACTATTTCGGCGTCGACAATCTCAGTGCCCTCACCAGCGGCCTGGACGGATCGATCTATGTCAGTGGGCGTACATATGGCGTTTTAGATGGGCAGACCAATAGAGGCGGCGCTGACGCATTCCTGACCAAATACAGCGCCGATGGCACCAAAGTATGGACCAAGCTACTGGGCTCGAGCGGCAATGAAAATAACCATGCTCTCACCACTGGCCTGGATGGCTCTATCTATGTCAGTGGGTACACCACTGGCGCACTCGATGGGCAGACCAACAGCGGCGGCAATGACGCATTCCTGACCAAATACAGCGCCGATGGCACCAAAGTCTGGACCAAGCTGCTGGGCTCAACCGGCTCTGATGTGACTCGTGCCCTCACCACCGGCCTAGATGGCTCGATCTACGTAAGTGGGCACACCACTGGCGCACTCGATGGGCAGACCAACAGCGGCGGCAATGACGCATTCCTGACCAAATACAGCGCCGATGGCACCAAAGTCTGGACCAGTCTGCTTGGGACGAGTGGCGATGACTATGCCTTGGCCCTCACTACCGGCCTAGATGGCTCAATCTACGTAAGTGGGTATACAGGGGGTGCACTCGATGGGCAAACCAACAGCGGCGGCTTGGACGTATTCTTGACCAAGTTTTCTGCATCTGGGGGCGGCCTGTCTGGGGTGTCTGGCGCCATCGCGGCGGACGCTATCAGGATCAATGGCACCGATATTGGCGCTATTGGCACTGCCTCTACAGCGCAGCAACGCAGCACGCAAATGGCAGCTGCCATCAATGCCGTCAGCACCAGCACCGGCGTGAGCGCCTCCGCCAACACCAGCACCGGGGGTGTGACGCTAAGCGCCGCAGATGGTCGCAACATCGAGATATCTACCCTAAGCAGCGCGGCAATCGCCAGCAATCAAACGGGCATTGCGCTAAGTGGCTCGGTCTCAGGTGATCGCACGGTGACCACCTTCCGCTCAGGAATCGATTTAAATTCCACCAGCGCGACTGGCATCGTCGTTATCGCAAGCGCATCTGGTGCAACTGCAACTGGATTAACCAGTGGCACGGTTACACCGACAATCAATACGGTGACCACCATTACAAATACAGACAGAGTGACACTGGACCTTAGCACCGTTGACAAGTCCAGTAGTTCGATTACTGCAATCGATGTCATCATCGACGCAGTCAACAACACCCGCGCCACACTGGGAAGTTACATAAACCGGCTTGCATACGCAGCCGATAACGTAACCAATATCTCTTCAAATAGTACTCAATCGCGTAGCACCATCCTGGACACTGACTACGCTATGGAGACAACCAACTTGGCGAAAAATCAAATCATTCAACAAGCCGCCACTGCTATGCTGGCACAAGCCAATACACAGCCACAGGCAGTAATGGCGTTGCTGAAGAACATGTAACTGCCTAAGTGGGTTTGCACCAAGTTAATTCACAATTTGTGAGTTAGATCAGCGCCAGCTACCCGTCCATCGTCCCGTTACTGGACGATCAAGCATTGGAATTCAAGCCAACTGCGCAGCCGTCATGATCGCCATCTACCTGTTGCAATGGCGCTCCAATATGGGTAACCTGCGCGCCATCTACCGCGCCAGCGTGTGTAGGTCAGCGCCAGTCAGCGGTTCTGTATTCGCGTGGGGATTCCGTGTTAAATCTGCAGTGCGTTGCTGTCCAGTACAAATATCCTTATCCAAGTCTATTGCCCTGCAGCAGGTCAATGTTCATCTCTGCACTAAGGTTTGAGCTGTAGAACTTTTCCACCATCTCCACCGAAGTCCTTGCATTGCGCGCCAAGGTCAATAGGTCAATCTTGCGGCCATACAGCAGCCTAAACGTGATGGCTGTATGACGCAGGCTGTAGAGAGTGCGTGCGCTGCCATTGGCCTTGTTGTTGCCCACGCCAGCAACACCCTGCACGTGTTTGAACTGCCAGCCTAAAAACTCCAGTGCTTTGCCCCTATCTGCGATTTCGGGTAGGAACAGGTAGTCGTCATCCCGTCCCATGCCCCGCGCCTTATGTTCTGTGAGTAGGTGCTCGTACACGGCTACAGCGGGTTGCATGGTGACCATAGGTGCGTCGTGCTTCTTGCTTGCCGGTAAATTCAAGCGCAGGTAGATGTGCCGTCCGCGGATAACAGTCACATGCTTGTGTTGCAAGTTCTTGATGTCACTTGGACGTATGAAGCTGTTGACCATAAAGCGGATGAGCCAATAAAGGTCACTGCTGACCACGGCGTAACGATCAACTAGGTCGCGTCCACGCTTGCTACCGATGTTGGTCTTGATGGAGATGCGCTGACTGATCGAGCGTTTGGCTGCGTGCAGTAACTGCCGGTATTCCATTACGGTGAAGCTGCCTCTTGGTTTGTTTGTGACCTTGATGGCGGGTGCTTTGGGAACACTCACAATGAGACTTTGTGTTTGTGCGTGGGTTAGAACCTTGCGAACAGCCACAAGGTGTTGCTGGATAGTGGTGGGCGTGAAGCCATCGGCACTGAGCTTTTGCACGAAGTTGCCCAGCTGCGAGTAGTTGATCTTGCCAATCTCCATTGCGCCGAAGTAGGGCAGGATTGTTTTCTGCAAGCGGTTTTGCAAAATTCGCAGTCCTGCACTGCTCAGCTCACCCCTGGCAACACGGCCCTGCTGCACTGCCAATGTGGCTGCCACAACATCGGCAAATAACACGGGCTTGTCTACTCGCTTGATCACATGTTCGCCATACAGCTCGGCTGTTTTGATGTGGAAGAACTGCTTGGCGGCACTGATGGCCGCCTGCTTGTTGGCAGTCTTCAGGCTCTGTGTGTAGGTCTTGCCTTTGAGGTAGCAGCGCACCTGCCAATACCTGCTGGCGTTGGTTAGAAAGATGCGCAGTTTGCTGGGGTAGTTGGCTATGGGGGAGACAGTGGCCACTATGGGAGCCGTGCGGTGGCGGCTGCTGTGAAACTCGCTGTCGTTTGCTGCTGAAAAATCTGTGCCCGCCTGCATGCCGCAAGCATATTTGTAGCTAACCTGGCAGGGCAACCGCAGCCTGGGAATTCAGTAGGTGCACCGTGGGCTCAGCTTTGCCACGGTCCAGCCAATAGCTGCCACGCTCGACCACGGCCAAAAACAGGCTAAAGCTGTGTGGAAAACGCCACAGCGCCCAAGGTTTTGTAGCGTAGCGAAAAGTTAGCTACAACAGGGCGCGGCTCAATGGCGTTCGAATGGAGCAGGGTATGGCAGGATAAAGGCACCTTGTAGCACGTTTGAGAACCAAGCGCTTTACCAGACTAAGCTACACCCCGCGGTGCATTAAGGGCTGGGAGTTTATCA
>Ga0214919_10008359_pt1 | contig 13657 bp, 11 predicted proteins | sample LL1503_MetaG_FD_177994 | JGI IMG/M metagenome (GOLD analysis project Ga0214919, IMG submission 177994) | Freshwater microbial communities from Lake Lanier, Atlanta, Georgia, United States - LL-1503 | ecosystem: Environmental > Aquatic > Freshwater > Lake | place: USA: Georgia | collected...
AATCAACTCTACAAGCGACCTGATTGAAATCAATTCAGCAGAGGAGAAATTATAGACTTGCCCATTGACCCCCATTTCGGCAAGAGACAACAATGCGGCATTTAAGTCATCACTAAAAATAAATGATCTCTCAGAAAGACCCCCACCATGCAATGGTAGTTTTATACCACGGCTTGCGCTCAGAATTGTTTTCGGAATAACTCTATAAAGTTGTTGACCTGGGCCATAGAAATTAGAGAACCTCCCGATAACAGAGGGGAAACCATATCGAGCGTAATATGCGCTCAAGGTCATATCGATACTTGCATGAGTGATTGCATAAGGGGTCGTCGGTGCGTAATTTGCTGTTTCAAGAATCTTATCATTATGGCTCCCATAAACTTCAGGAGTTGAAGCTCGAATATATTTACTAAGCCATGATTTATTCTTTAAAAATTCTAGAAGTCTAGTTTTAGATATTAGATTTGTTTGTAACCATTGTTCCGGCTGTATCCAGCTTTCCGCAACCATTCCTTGTCCAGCAAAGTCAAAAATAAACTCAGGCTTCTCTTTGTCCAATAGAGACTCAAGTTTACTCAAGTCCCGATTAATGTCTATTTGTTCAAACTGAAATTTGGAAAAGTTTTGTGAATTCTCTAGGAGTAATGATGTAGGAAATGAAGTTGTAGATCTACTTACACCTAATACATGATGTCCCTTCTCGAGAAGGAAACTTGCAAAGGTAGCACCTGCAAATGAGTTTGATCCTAGAATACATATGTTGGCATTTGTAATCATTTACTTGCCCCCATCTTAAGAATCGGCCTGATGGTATTTCCTTTCCTAAATTCTGATATTGCATGATTAATTTCTTCAAATTGGAAGACATCTGAAGAGAGTAAATTCATGATTGTTTCATTGTTGCCGTAGAGGTCAAGTAAATCCGATAAATTTTCATCTAGCTTAATTCCGCCACCCCAACTTCCACGGATATTTTTACCAGAAATTAAATCAAAAGGGTCTAAGGCAAGTTTTTCACCAAAACCAGGGTGTGATGCAAAAATGCAATGCCCTCCAAACTTCTTGACACTTTGAAATGCTTGTAAAATTCCTAAAGTGCTGCCAGTTGCATCAATTGCGTAATCAAAACCAATTTGGTCAGTAATACTATTTATTAACTGTAAAAAATTCTCATCACCCGAATTAATTAATTGATCAACTCCTAACGCTTTTACCGCTTCAAGCTTCCTCGGATCAAAATCAATTGCAGTTAAGGATTTTGGTTTTTTTGAAGAAACCGCATAAAGCGCGCTCAGCCCAATTCCCCCCAAACCAAAAACAGCGACATTTGAATTACTCAGGTCTTCAGGCAATTCTTTGAGTGCCATTCCCGCGCCAGTAGGAATAGCGCACCCAAATAATGCCGCAGTCTTTAAGGGAAAATTGCGTGGAATTGGAAAAGTGCAATTTTCTGAAACCATTGCTAATTCTGAAAAAGTCGTGACCTGTCCGGCATTAATTTGTGTAGTGAAATCTGAAAGTTTTGGCCCGGGAACGCTTAAACCAGTACCTCTTATCCAGCTTATTACGACATGATCCCCAGGTTCAACTTTAGCGACACCGCTTCCAATTTCTTCCACAACGCCGGCAGCTTCGTGACCTAACAAATGTGGCAAATACTGATCTACACCCCTTAGCCCATCAATTTCCATGAGTTGTGATTTGCAGATGCCAGCGTATGCAATTCTCACTAGAACTTGCCCCTCGCTAGGGAGAGGCATTTCTAGATCGACCAACTCCAATGGCGAGCCAGACTTATAGAGCACGGCCGCCTTGAAACGTCTCATGAGTATTGTCCTTGATTCATAGAGTGAACTCTAATGGGTGTGTAAGAAATATCTCCCTTGGAGGCATATTAGCGCAATGAATAAGTCAAGTCTCAAGCGTAATCTTAGTTGTCATGTAAAGTAGTGATGTGAGCACGGTATTTATCTCTGGAAATTTCAGCATCCTGCACCCAGGTCACATTAGATTATTTCAGTTGGCTAAAAGTCTTGGAGACCGATTAATAGTCGGCGTAAATAGTGACGAAACAGCTATATCACCATTAAACGTTCCGATTACCATGCGTCTGGAATCTGTAAATGCAATTCAAATGGTCGATCAGACAATTGTCATTAATGGCGATCTAGAAAAAGTTCTTTTGGAAGTTAAACCTGATGTTGTTCTCAAAGGTCGCGAGCATGAGTATTTAGAAAATATCGAGCAAGACATAGTCACAAAATATGGCGGCAAATTAGTATTTGGCTCTGGAGACTTCGTGATGTCCTCCAAAGAGTTTTTTTCATCAATTGAAATGAGACCTAATGTTTTTGAATCTGCTGGAAAGCCATTTACGAAACGTCACACAATTGAATTGGCTACTATTGAAGACTTGCTCGAAAAGTCAAAGAGAATCCGTGTAGTAGTAGTTGGAGATCTAATAGTCGACGAATACATTGATTGCGAAAGTATAGGTTTATCTCAAGAGGATCCGTCTGTGATTTTTCGTCCCTTTAAGAGTAAGCGATACGTAGGTGGAGCAGGGATTGTCTCGATGCACTCTGCCTCAATAGGGGCCTCAACAACATACATTGGGGTTGCGGGAGACGATAAAGAGATGCAATTAGCAAAAGTGCGTCTTGAAAAATCGGGCGTGAATGCCCACCTATTCATAGATAGATCTAGGCAAACAATCCTTAAACAACGCTTCAAAAGTGGAGGAAAGACGCAATTCCGCCTTAATCGATTTGATGATGCCACAATTACCCGCGACACTCGTAGGGAAATTCTTAAGAGAGTTGAAATGAGTTTGGAGAACTCTGATTTACTAATATTTTCCGATTTTAATTATGGATTTCTTGACGCAGAGATTGTCACAACTATTATCAGGATGGCAAGATCTGCAGGCGTCTTTGTATCCGCGGATTGCCAAATTTCATCGCAAATTGCTAACTATCTCAAATATAAGGGGGTAGATTTAGTAACCCCAACTGAGCATGAGGTGCGCGTAACTTTGCGAAACAATCAAGATGGCTTGGCGGCAATTGCGAATGTTTTCCAAGAGTCATTGGAGTCAAAATATTTAATGCTAACCCTAGGCGCTGATGGAGTCCTGTTACAGGAACAAATTGAACACGAACATGGAGATTTTAGAGCAGACGTTCTCCCCGCGCTAAATCCGAATGCACAGGATGTTGCAGGTGCAGGGGATTCATTTTTAGTTCTTGCCTCACTTGCGCTAGCTGTTGGTGGCAGTGTGAATGAGGCAGCCTATCTAGCTTCTTTAGGTGCGAGCGTTCAAGTTAGTCGTGTAGGAAACGTTCCTATCACGACCGACGAAATTCGTGCCGAACTTTACAAATGAAAGCCATACTCCTAGCCGCGGGACTTGGGACACGTCTCCTACCAATCACGGAAAAAATCCCCAAATGCTTAGTCGAAATAAACGGGGTAAGTATGCTGGAATTCTGGTTGCGAAAATTGAATATCAAATCCCTCTCGCCTGTAGTCGTCAATACGCATCACTTCGCGCAGGAAGTTAATAATAAAATTAATGAAATCAACTTAACTGAAAGAGTCGAAATTTTTCATGAGAAGAAATTGTTGGGAACCGCGGGTACCTTACGAGCGATTGCTGAGCCAAAATCGGAGACTGAAATTCTTGTCGTACATTGTGATAACTATTCCGAAATCGATATAGAGGAATTCTTAAGAGCACATCGCAACCGCAATGAAAAGTGTTCAATTAGTATGGCAGTTTTTGAGACTAGCAATGTGCAAATGTCGGGTATGGTAAATGTGGATGAAGACAACATCGTTCGTGACTTTATTGAAAAGCCCCTGTATTCGGATTTGACCCAGGCTAATGCCGCTATTTATGCATTTGATCCGCGAGCCGTAAAAGAGATATGCGAGAAATTTTCAAATGCAGAAGATATAGCGAGAGATATTTTGCCGCACTTTGTGGGAAGAATTCAAGCTTACAGATTTGAGGGTTTTCACATGGATATGGGAATTTTGGAGAACCTCAAAACTATTAAAGACATATTTCAAGAGACGAAATGAAGAAGTTAATCAAGTTCCTAAAGTCGCCTAGAACTTTAATTAATATTTTGCCTGTTTTAACTCGCAATCAATTGAAGAGATATGCACCCTGGGTAATCTTTACCCCATTGGATTTGTTCTTAAAGTTTTGCTCACGATGCATAAACGGTAAAACAGTTGAGTATGTACCAGCTCTTGTAAGCGCACTGCTCGCGAATTATTCCCTTGAGGCCGAAGACTACGAACAGGCATTGCAGCTCGCAAAGAGGGCACAAAGAAACCCAAAATCTCAACGTTTAGCCTTTAATTATGAAATCCAAATTGCTGCGCATTATTCCAATAAGTACCGGGATGATCAACTAAAACTTGCAATCAGCGAGCAAGGAATAAAAGAAGGGCGCTTCGCGGCGGCACTGCTTTGGGCATTTTGGAATTTATCACTTCTTGAATATGCCGATTTCATAAAGAGCGTGTTGGCTCGATTAGAAGAGCATCAGTCTAATTTAGAGGTAAATGGCCCAAGGTTGTTGCCCGAATTTACAACAAATATGGGACACCTTGGGTACTTAGTCTCTTATTTGGGTTACTACGAAAGTGAAGACCCAATGCGAGAAATCGTACTTTGGCCAGATCAGTCACCAAATAGTTTTTATGCCAATTTAGTTATTGATCAGTCACCAATTAAAATTATCACGAGGCCAGGGAAGTCGATTTCCCCTTTTAAAGAGCCCAGTCTGACTGATAGTTTGCTTTTTAGTAGAAAGTCTTCAGGCGTTTGGCGTTTTGAACACAACTCTGCGGTTTGCAGCGGTCAAGAATTTCCAGAGTTGACTGGAAATGGCAACTTTAAGTTAAAGTTTCCTACAGAAAAAGAGTTTGAATGCGTTACAAAACTTGAAAAGATTGGGTTTAATCCGAATAAGTGGTTTGTGATTTTACATGTGAGAGAGTCATCTCGTAACAATTCACTATCGACGCAAGCTCGCGATTCAGAAGCCATTAAGTTCATTGATTTTTGCAAATTAATTTCAGACTTAGGTGGCCAAGTTGTTCGCATGGGAAGTAATTCATTTCCAAAATTAGCCAAGAATTTTCAGGCAATCGACTACGCGCACAGTGAACTCGCTAGTGATGTGCTTGACTGCTGGTTATGGGCTAATTGCAAATGGTGGACTGGGAATTCAAACGGTGCATCATTAGCTGCACATGCATTCGGAGCGCCTAGGGTAATTGTGGATGAATGGTATTGGGACAATTTTGGTCCTAATACAGATTTGTATTTACCCAAAGTTTTATTGCATAACGGCACTCCCTTATCGATTGCTGAGACTATCAACCACAAGTTCAGCAGGAATATGAATATGAATCTTTTCAAAGCAAATAATCTAAGCTTTCGTGCGAACACTAGCCATGAAATCGTAAGTGCAAATCTTGATATGTACGACATAATGACTCTAAATGCTAAATGTGATAAAAATAGTCTTGATGGATCTGACCGAAAACTTTCAGAATTATTGTTAAATATAGACCCACTTCATACAATGCGCCTAGCTCCAAGCTTCAGAACTAAAATGGAAGAACTTTTTTAGCAATCATATTGTACCTAGCTCTTTATGTATTTAGTAAATGGAATGAAATGTCAAAAGTTCAAGACAATTTCAAGAGTGCAAGGAATTTACCTCATTACAGAACATGCAGTCATTGACGAATTTCCAGCTTTCCCCTCAAATTTTTGTTGGAGCTAGGGATCTAAAGTCAATTAAGTAGCACTTTTTTGCTTTGACAGATTCATGTAAAACCTAAACACCCACTTAGAAATTATCCTAATCTCAACTAACAACTTTGGTTTTGACCATTTCATCGCAGTGTTAACTTTTTGGACTTCACTGTGAATTTTCTCATGAGAAATTGAGTTGATGTAATTCTCAAAAATTTCAATGGCGTCGTCTTTGCTGAGAGATGGTTCCATTCTTTCTTGGTGGATAAGAGAATGAAAAACTGTAGGGTCATTAGGGACTATTAGTCCACTGTTCATTCCTAGGACTTCACGTGCAATCCCTACATCAGTGGTAATTGGTGTCACTCCGAGCCCTAGCGCCTCAAGAATTGGTAATCCCGTGCCTTCACTCACTGATGACTGGAGTAGTACGCTTGATGTGCTAATTATCCTTAGGACGTCGATGTTTGATTTGCGAACAATCGCTGAATCGATAATTTCAAATTTTGTACATTCATCGTGGCTTTCAAATAACGCAGACAAGGGTTTAATTACAGAATAAAATCCTTTGTGATCGTTAAAGCCCTGATTGATCCCCCATTTTGAGTTCCCAACCCAACTGGCTTTGCTCTGCTCTTTTACTCTCACCTCTGAGCGCACCCTTCGAATCAAGTCGACATCAGGGATGTCATGCAAAACTCTTGCCGGCCTAGGAATTCCGGGGCAATTTGAATACAGGTCAAAAAGTTCGTCACTCGTTACTAAGTAATAATCAACATAATTCAGTAACGCTTTTTCCTCAAATTGTAAGTTTGTCGAAATTCCGAGGTGATCAGGTATCAATACAGCCAGCATTGACTGGGTTCTTAGTACTCTTAATTTTTGAGTAGTGGAGACATTTAATATATCAATTAGTGCTTGTCGCCAACTAAATAAAATAACTTCTGGTTTTTTTGCGATCAAGTCCCTTAAAAGCAATGTTGGTGTCTTGTAATTCATTGCATAAATAATTTCAGCACTCTGAATCTTAGCTCGTGACCTTGCAGCGATACTTAATGCAGAATATTTAACATCAGAAACAATTAAAGTTGTGGGTTTCATTTGGATACGATTCTAAGGATTCGCCGCAAAACTGAATCCGCGTGCCAGGCTATGCTAGCCCAATAAATTTCATTAATGTAGCGTGAAAGTGAAATAGATCTAGGCTTAGAACTAAAAAATGAAATGAACATCAGTCTAGATACCTTCTTCGATATTTTGAGACCGTTACGGCCTAGTTCGCCGTAAACGTCGATTGTACTTTTGTTTTGATCATCTCCGTGAAATACAAGTGATTTGAAAAGTGAAAAGTATTTGATTCTCACTCTTGGCCAATCAGCGACATTTCTAATTGGTTCATTAGCTTCAAACAGTGCAAAGGCGGCTAATGGGGTTAAAGCGTACGCTAGGGCGAGAAAAGGTTTACCTAGCAATCGCTGATAACCATTTTTCTCAATATTTGATTTACCGCCGACTCTGAATTCATTCAAACTCAGAACTGCCCGTTTATTGTTATTTAATTCTAGAAAATCCAGGGCAGACCTATAGAAGCAATCCAAGTTTTCAATTCTCGCATCATCTTCGAGGATAACTCCCCCAATAAGTGAACCTGAAACCAACTCCCGGGCTAGGTTGTGTGACTTAGCACAACCGATTTCTTGAGGTGACATAAATCTATCTTGAAAATATGCGAATTCTTCAAGACTTGTGTCAACCTCGTTCTTGTTGACATCAGAATTTGAATGCAACATTAATGCCGGGAGCCGAACCACTTCAAATCTTGAATCGTCCTTAAGTGTGCGCAATAGTGGTTGAGATCTGAGTGAGTCTGGTGTTTCAATAATAACTACTAATAAACGAGTCTTCCCCATGGTCTTAGCTTAACTCAGTGAGATCTGAATCAGCCGATCTGCATAGACCAGTGTCCCCCATTAAATTGACAATTAGAATGCCGAAACAGATGTTTTTGGTGACTAGAAAATTATACTTCAGCCGTCTTCAGCCTCGGCAGTAGACAAATGTGTCAGTTTAAGTTCAACAAATAGAATAAATCCATACATCTAAAGGCTAGAATCGTGATGTGGACTCAGAATTAAGCTCAAACACAGTGTATTCAATTTGTATTTGCAATTATAATATGGGGGATACGCTTTTGGAGTCGCTCGAATCTATTTTAGAACAAATAGGAGATTGTTTCGAAGTTATTTTGGTCGATGATGGATCAACCGACAACAGCATCGAGATCTGTAGATTCTTGTCAAATAAATATAGTAAATTTCGCTTTATTGAATTGAAAAGGGACCCAAATAGGCTACTCGGAGAAACGCGAAATTTCTCAGTTTCCTTAGCGAAAGGTAAATGGTGCATATTTCATTTAGATTCTGACGACTTCATTGGGCCACACATTGCAGACTTTGTGCAGCTCGTAGAAACTCTCTCTTCCTACATGGATAAAGATGTGCTGTTTGCTGGACAACAAATCCATATGGCAAAAAGAGATTTCTTATTGTCTAAGGGCCCGTTTTTGAATATCTATCGAGGCGAAGATCGAGATTTGTATTTTAGGCTTGTGAAAAGCGGAGAGTGGATAGTGATATCGCATAAGCGATTTATTCATCGGCTCAATCGAGATAGAAAAAAACTGATTATAAAGACTTTTCGTGACTTATACGACCAGAGTGTGACCGACCTTAGAACAAAAAAACATTCATTCTCGTATTTATTTGAGTCAGTTAGACTTGTTAAGATTCTTGGGTACAAGGTGGTGCTATTTAGGTTTGTAATTATTTACTGGGCTTGGAAACGCGCACAAAGTAGGGGTGCTTTGAGTCAGGATGACTATCCTTCACAAAGTGAATTCGTTAATTATCGTTCAGATAATACAAGAAGTGCCACAGAATGGTTAAAATATTTTGGCGTACAAAAAACTATTCAGATAGATCCTGAATACTTCTATTGACTATTCGAAGGAAGCCTCCCAGTGCGTAATGAAGTCTTGAAAGTTATATAGGTGGATCGTAGATTTGATCTCATCCGGAAGGAAATCAGTTTCTGATGCTCTAATAAGAGCATCAGCCAATGATTTTGGATTATCAATACCTGACGCTATCGATCCATTAACGCCATCTCTTATCAATTCCGGGATTCCAGAACATAATTCAAATCCAACAACTGGTAGGCCCTGAGATAACGACTCTGCGACAACATTGGGGAATCCCTCCCATCGTGAAGGCATACATAAAACAAATGCATTCTTGTATACGGAACTTAAATCTCGCATCGGTGCCTCAAATCTGATGGAGTTAGGAAGTAGGTTCGCTTTAGCCTTCAAAACTGCTAATTCTGGACCATCCCCAATGATGGTCAGTTGAAAATCATGAGGTAAAAGCTTCATTGCATCAAGCAGGACAGTAACATTTTTCTGAAAAGTGAGTCGCCCAACGAACAAGATTGAAAACGGTGAATGTGGATTTTGTCTTTCTGAAAAAATGGGCTCTTTTACCCAATTAGGGGTCACAACTATTTTTGACCTTAGCCAGATTGGATATTTCATTCGGTAACTTTCAAATTGAACGGCTACTCGAAAAGAAGTGAACAGAATTAAACCTGCGAAGAATCTCTTAGCTTTCCCATTTCGAATATATCCAAAAAGGTCAGGGGAGTTACGCTCGGCGGCAATTGACTTTATGCCGAGACCAAGTGTTGCTAACCGCAACAATGCAAAAGAACCAACCTGAAAGCCAATTCCTATATCTGGGCGAATTTCTTTAGCAGCGGCACGAATTGACTTTAGTCTCCGGCATCTGGAGATAAAATTTGCTCGCTTACTTGGGTCTCCGATGCCGATCTTTATCCACTGAACGTTAGGAGGCCACTCAAAAAAGGATTGATCCAATTGGTCATCTAGGGAAAGGATTACGACTAAGTGACCACGCTCACTCAGGCCTCTGGCCAGATCTAGACTCATCTTTTCTACTCCGCCGGCCATGTTTTGATAAGCACGAGAGAAAATGAGGATCTTTTTGGAAGTCAACCTCTCTGCCTCCTGTCATGAAGCAACCTTTTTAGAAATGGAAAAAATCGTCCTCGCGGTCCAAATAGTAAACTTGGATGTAGGCAAGTTAATCTGACCAGAAGAAGTAAGTCTTTGGAAAAATATGCTCGACGTATGTCGATTAGATTCAATGCCCGGCTGAACTCAGATTTTGATAGTAAATCTTGAAATTTCATCACCAACAATTTTTCAAACTCCATTTCGATCACACCTCCCTTGTCTTTCGAGTGTGTCGACTTTCTCGTGACGAGAACTTTTGAACTCCAGCTGCTGACACCCCCATTCTTTGCTGCTCTAATCACTACTTCTGCGTCTTCCAATCTCCTCATTTGGACATCGTATCCATCCATCGCACAAAAAAATTCTCGGCCAAAAGCAGATGTTGATGCAGGGATCCAGGTTCTCCCCAACGCATCATTTTGCTGACCAAAAGCAAGACGTTTTAATAGGGATATTGGTTCCAGCCTTACCAACATTCGATCTTCATTCTCACAACTAACCTGATACGAATCAGAATACTTTTTTGTGGAAGACACATAACTAATATCTGCTCCACTTTGATGCATTTCTAAGTGCACTTTTGCTCGGGCTGGTAACGAGATATCATCATCATCAAAAATGATTATTAGATCTGAAGAAGAAAGCTTTGCTGCTCTATTTCTGGAGTAGCTTTGTCCAGAGTTAACCTGGTTTACAATTACTTTCAAATTAGGAACATAGCTAAATTTTTGTTCTATAATCTTACGAGTTGAATCGCTAGAGCAATCATCAACAACTATTATCTCTGCCGCCGTTAGGGTTTGAGCCAAGATACTTTCCAAAGCTTGAGCTACCGTTTTTTCAGCATTAAAGGTGGTCAAAATGGCACAGTAAGTCGATTTGATGTTAGTGATTGTATTCAAACCAAGCTCGCAATTGCTCTATTTCAATTTGATTCATCCAACTCCAAGTTTCCTGAATGCCTGCACGAAGTGAAGTTGAAGGGACGGGTAATTTGCTTTCTTCTAATTTCACAACAGAACCATGCGTTACTTTAACGTCCAAAGCATCTATCGGAGCCTGCTCAATTTTGGTGGAGATCCCTAGATCATCTAAAATTTCAAATAGCTTTGCGAGAGTGAAAGGGCTTCCACCGGCGACATTATAAATCTCCGGAGTTAACTGATCTGTATCTAATCTGAGCGAAGTTCCAATTACATCCGAAACATCGTTAACGTAGGTAAAATCACGGATCACTTCTGTACTCGCAGTTAGTCTGAATTTTTCTTGTAAGCGCGAACTAGCTAGAAGCCTAAAAACGGCCATATCTGGCCGTCCCCATGGGCCATATACCGTAAAGAAGCGAAATCCAATCCTTTGCGTCTGCTTAAGAGGAAGATACTTCGCGATTAATTCGTTCGACAGTTTTGAAAGTGCATAAAGGCTTTTTGGGGCGGAGAGTATTTCACTCTCTTTATAAGGGGCGTCCAAACCATCGCCATATACACTACTGCTGCTTGCATACAAAAATTTTCTAGCCCCAATTCTTTCGGATTCTTTTAGCAGGTTTAAAAATCCAATTTGATTTGTGTGTAAATATGGTGAGGGGTCAATCTTACTCGCTCTTACTCCGCCCTGAGCCGCCAAATGGATTACATGTGTTGGTCGAAAACTATTGAATAGTTCTTTTACCGCAGTTTCATCACAAACATCTAATTCATGCACCTGAGAAGTTAAATTTCCACTCCCGACATGCGCATGTTTCATCGTTGGGTCGTAATAATTTGAGTAATTATCAATCCCCACAACCTCAATACCTTGACGAGTCAGGGACTCCATTAGATTTCCGCCAATGAAGCCCGCCGCACCAGTTACTAAGACCTTCACTTTTTTGCACCTGTAACAGCGCCAATAAACTTTGGCGCATCAAAAAAAATCTTCCCATTTTTTCCAGCAAAATCACAAAAAGCAAGACTTGTATCAACATCATCGGAAAGTATGTAATTAAAGCCCCGTTGGCTCGCTAAATAGTAGTCAGATTGTTGACCACGATATGAATGGTCCGAATCGTGCAAGAATATTGATAATCCAGAATCAAGATCGAGCTGCCGAAGTTCATTTGCAAAATCACTTTCGTTTCCACTCACCTTGACAAATGAGACCCTACTGCGCAATTCATCTGGAACTAGTTGACCTACTGGTGATTCAATATCATAAGACCATAGGTGACCAGATTGATTGCGGTCCAAAGCAAAAGAAATCGCTAGGGCTGAAGCACCATTAGCACTACCTGTCTCAACAATCACCTTTGGCTTCAATAAAATCACCATGGAAGACAACAAGTACTGAAGATTTCTGCCTGAATTCCAGCGCTCAGGATAATTTAAATCCCCTGAACAATTTGCTATTAACTTATCGATTCCTTGGATTGATTCACCTAATGCATCTTGAATTTCAGATTGAGATTTTAAAGGTATTAAAGCCTTAATAAACTGATCTAAGCTACTTGAGGAAACAAGTCCGAAGTGCCGAAAATCGATACTGGAAGCAGGCCTCAAGAAGCGAGGATCGCCAAGAAGGCGAGCAGAAAGATGAGCTAGCCCTGCCTTCAACCCTCCGTAGCGCAAGGCTATGGAGAGAGTTCTATTCCGCCTCAAAAAATCTCCCTAGTCAATACCCGGTGATACCTTGGAATTATAGGCTAAACAGTGTCTGTTGGTCCGCTCGCAGAGAAAGAGTCTCGTGGACGCTACAGTTGGAATATGCGTGGGAAAATTGTCAAGAGTTTCAAATCATCAACTTTTTACGCAGCAACGAAAGTACTCGCACCTAGGGATCGAAAGAAGATTTATTTGGTTGCCCTTGTGCAGATATTCATGGGTTTTGTTGATTTAGCCGGCGTGGCAGTAATAGGAATTTTGGGAGCTCTAGCGGTCAACGGCATTCAATCAAAAGGTCCTGGCGATCGTGTTTCAAAGGTCCTGGACATTCTGGGACTTGGGGATCAAACATTTCAGACCCAAGCGGCAGTATTAGGAATTATTGCAGCCGTTTTACTATTAGGTCGAACCATCTTCTCAATCATTTTCACACGAAGGACGCTTTTCTTTTTAAGCCATAAAGGCGCTAAGGCTTCCGCAGATCTAATCTCAAGGTTACTTTCACAATCACTTTTGGGGATTCAATCGAGAACATCTCAGCAAACTTTGTTTGCGGTGACAAGCGGCGTTTCGGTGATCATGTTGGGAGTCATTGGAACTTCAGTAACAATCGTTGCAGATACTTCACTCCTTTTGATTTTAAGTATCGGTTTATTTGTGGTTGATACTTCAATGGCAATAGGAACAGTGCTTACCTTTGGATTAATTGGGGCAATTCTTTATAAGTTATTGAATGTAAGGGCAAAGAGTTTAGGTGCTAAAAATACTCAACTAACAATCGCTTCGAATGAGAAGATTTTGGAAGTGCTCACTTCATATCGTGAATCTGTAGTCCACAACAGGAGAGATTACTACGCACAAGAAATTGGTTCAATGCGTTTCAGACTAGGGAATGTGTTGGCAGAAAATGCATTTATTCCATACATTGGAAAATATGTTATTGAATCTTCTTTAGTATTTGGTGCATTATTGCTTAGTGCCATCCAATTCCTTCTTCAGGATGCCGCACATGCGGTCGCAACGCTAACTATTTTTATGGCAGCTGGCAGCCGAATCGCACCAGCGGCATTGCGATTACAGCAAGGAGCATTGGCCATCAGAGGTAGTTTGGCTTCAGTCAAGCCCACCCTTGATCTAATGAAG
>Ga0214919_10008360_pt1 | contig 13655 bp, 18 predicted proteins | sample LL1503_MetaG_FD_177994 | JGI IMG/M metagenome (GOLD analysis project Ga0214919, IMG submission 177994) | Freshwater microbial communities from Lake Lanier, Atlanta, Georgia, United States - LL-1503 | ecosystem: Environmental > Aquatic > Freshwater > Lake | place: USA: Georgia | collected...
GAAGGGCGTTGCAAAAATGGTGTTACGCACCTCGTGCCACTCAGCACCATGGCTGTTGAAATTCTTGTCCACATTGCGGCTGTGACAGATCAGAAGAAACCTCTTTGGCCATCAAAAGGCTTAGTCTTTACCACCACAGGCAGAACGCCAATAAGCGGGCTTTCAAGGGCAAAGCAGCATCTGGATGCCGCCATGCTCAAGATTGCCAAGGAACAAGCTGCAGAAGCTGGCGAAAACCCTGCAACGATTGAGATCGCCGGTTGGCGTATCCACGATCTTCGGCGCACGATGGCAACGGGTTTTTAAGAAACTTGGTATTCGGTTCGAGGTTACTGAAGAGACCCTCAACCATGTTTCTGGTATGATCCGTGCTGGGGTTGCTGGTGTGTACCAGCAGCATGACTGGAAAGAGGAAAAACGGGAAGCTCTTGAAAAATGGGCACAGCACTGCGAGAAGTTGCTTTCTTCGTAACTTGATGGCGCCCACTTTCTATGGAACACGCTCCTGAAATATCCCTGCGCCAAGCCGCGGCTGCATTCGGCCCTTGCGCTGGTGGCACGGAAAATGCCCGCCGCATTATAACTGACAGGCTAAAAGATGATGATCTGTTTTGGCGCCAGATTGTTTGTGATGAGATTTTATGGGACAGCCCATTCATCACATCGGAAGTACCGCCAGCAGCCGATTGGTTCCGACAATTTTTTGACTTGACCATAGAGCAGCAGGGCAAAGCCGATCCTTTGTTCGTGGACTTTCATAGTCAAATTACAAGCATCTTCCTCGATACCGACGACCTCGTCATGCTCTATGATGAAGTACGGTCCATATGGGTTCAAGATGACTACGCAAATGCCTATCGCCAAATTGAGGCAAAGACAGAGTGGAGCTTCATTCAGGCATTGGCATGGGCTGCGACTAGAGATCGTAACGTCGTTAGTGCTATGCTTCCTACAAAAGCTCATTCCATAGGATGGCTCACATGCCTTGTCGCTGAACGCTGCCTGACATGTAAAAGCGGTGCCGGCGGCACTCCAAAATGGCAGCACTGTCAGTGCATGGTCTCATCACTGAAAAACCTTAAGGCATTTGCTAAAAAGCACGGACACGAAATCGAGCCGGAATTGATCATTTCCATCGAAAATGGGACTGTCGAACTGGTTGGACTGCCTACTGATCCAAGCACCATGCTCGACGTAGTGAAGCTCCTGGTTATGTTCCCAGAAAAAGGGCCAGCTAAAACAAGCATCAAAAGGGGGTGACGTGACCCCTTAAATTCCGTCCATTTATAATTAGAGTCCGGCCCTTAAGAGAAGGACGGACGATGAAGCGATCACGGTTTACAGAAGAGCAGATTATAGGTGTGCTGCGCGAGGCAGAGGCAGGCGCGAAGACGGCCGACCTTGCCCGTCGACACGGCGTATCGGAGGCGACGCTTTACAACTGGAAGGCCAAGTACGGCGGCCTGGAAGTATCCGAGGCCAAGCGTCTTCGAGCGTTGGAGGATGAGAACGGGCGGCTTAAGCGACTGCTAGCGGACGCTATGTTGGACAATGCAGGTCTGAAGGATCTGCTGTCAAAAAAATGGTAACGCCCGTCGTTAAACGCGACGCGGTTGCTCATCTTCAGGTTTTTCATGGGATGAGCGAACGGCGGGCGTGTCAGGTGCTTGGCGCTGATCGAACGACTATACGTTATTGCTCCCGGCGTGCCGATGATGAGGATCTTCGCGAGAAGCTGCGCGCTCTTGCGCAGCAGCGCCGCCGGTTTGGTTATCGCCGCCTCCATATGCTGTTGCGGCGAGACGGCATCGCGATCAACCGCAAGAAGACGCAGCGGCTATACCGAGAGGAAGGCTTGACCGTGCGGCGGCGCAAGGGACGCAAACGCGCGGTGGGCGCTCGTGCGCCGGCTCCCGTTATAGCGCTGCCCAACCAGCGCTGGAGCCTCGACTTTGTGCACGACCAGCTGGCGAGTGGCCGCCGGTTCCGGGTACTCAACGTGGTCGATGATGTGACGCGCGAGTGTCTGGCAGCAGTTCCTGATACCTCGATCTGTGGCAAACGAGTGGTACGCGAACTAATCGATCTGATTGCCGTGCGCGGCAAGCCCTGCATGATAGTCAGCGACAATGGAACTGAGCTGACCTCAAATGCCGTGCTCGAATGGTGCGGAACCGCCAAAATCGATTGGCATTACACAGCCCCGGGAAAGCCAACCCAGAACGCGTTCGTTGAGAGCTTTAACGGGCGGATGCGTGATGAACTGCTTAATGAGACGCTGTTCACCAGCCTCGATCATGCCCGCGAGAAGATCGCTGCATGGGCTTGGGATTATAACACCCAGCGGCCTCACTCCTCGCTCGGATACGCCACCCCGGCGGCCTTTGCGGCCGAACTGAAAAAGCAAGGGGCTGCTTCGCTCCGCATAGCCGGAGGCTACGCTACGCAGCCCCTTGCTTCACCAGCCCACATGGGCAACAACAACGCCGAGGCTCTAATCAAAACTGGATGATAGTTGGGGGTCACGTCACTCGCGATCCTCACACTGGGGAGAGTATCAATCTTTCTAAACGTATCCACCCTGGTAACTTACTTGGAGTAGTTTACTTTTCAGATGGCTACGACACTCCCAATCCCCCAAAGGAAATTTCGCTTTCAGAGATGGCTGACGGAGAAACTGCGGGAATACTCTTAGGGACGCATTTCGTTTCGCTACTGTCCGAAGCTGCGGGAGCCCCCGTTCCATGCCGTGCAAACTCTCTTGCAGCCTCGCTATTGAGGAATAGTATTTGCGGCGATGAAGGGTGTAGGTTGTCTTTCCAATTGCGAGAGGAAGCCGAAGGCATAGCTGAAGAAGGATTGCAGTTCTTTAACGGGGTAATCGACCTGTACCGGCGCTCGATCAAATAAGGGCGTGTGGATAATTTTAATAACTTTTTTCTTCTAGGTTCCATCTCACCGCCGACAGCATTTTGCAAGCCATCATAATGGCCCTCCTTCAATTGCAGGCCTAGAACGGGGCATTACTAGTGAAAGAATTTCGGGGGAGTTAAATCGGCATTACGAAACTCGTCCTGTGACCTGAATGCCCCATCCATTCGGGCCATCTTCCGGCAGGGCTGAGCTTGCCCCAGTCGCTAATTGATTGCGTTCTTCAGCCGAAGAAGCGTTGGGAATAAAGCCAAACTCCTTGGTTAATGACCTATCATAAATCCAGCCATCGGGCGTCAGCACTTGGTGTATCCGTGACCCTAGCAATCTTGCAACCGCTAAGGGTTTCTCTGGGTCATTTTTCCAACCTATATGACCAAACTCGGCCCAGTCGCATGCGATCGTAAAGCCATGTTGCTGATCTGCAATGACAATATCGATTGCGGGGCCATCACCATTAAACCTTAGGCCGTGACTTTTAAGGGTTTCTACAAATGCCTGTACGCCGTCGGGTGACATGAAACCTACCCGAACCAGTTCACCGTCTGCACACAGTGTTTCGTTCGGTACGATCTCCTTGAACGCGTCCCACGTCTCGAAATTCTGGAGGCAGTCAGCACGAATGATTACGCTGATGCCTTCAACTAGAACTGCCATGAAAATACTCCTTTCGGCACAATAGGACGCAAACCACTGCGAAATCTAATAATTGTTGTGGTTAAATATTTTCAGCATCACATCATCAGGGATTTCTTCAGGTCCATTGTAGCGGTGTAAACCAATAGACTTCAGGTGGGTCTCCCAAGCCTCATGGTCTGAAAAGACTCCTTCCCAGACGCACACGACGCCGGCCTGACCATGCGACTCTTCAAAGTATCCAATCAAACAAGACCGTCCGTCAGCGTCTTCAATTGAACGTGTGGCGACGGCCACAAGCGTTTCGCCTCCAAATGTCCACTCGTCCTCTAAAAGGTCCCGAGTGTAATCAATACGCATCGCGTCGGTAATAGAAGCGTCTTCGTCCAAGCCTAAATGGCAGCGCAACTCGTAATCGCACGCGCAACTAAGGGACCCAGACCCCACCCTGACTGCAGGATCAAACTGAACGGCCGCAGTTTCACTATGCGTATTGTCGTAGACCTCTTGGTCATTGGAGAACCAATCTTCGAGCAAATTTAGATCTGCAGGTGGCTTGCCTCCGCTTAGGGCAAACTCGATTGCAGCGTCACGAATTGCGTGAAGCTCCGGCGGAATTTGCAGGACATAAGAGTATTTATCCTCAGGTTCCCATCTAATTACCTTAGAGTCGCTCTTTGCTTCGTCAGACATGCGTATTAAAATCCTCGGTCATGTGCACGCATGGGCATCGCAATAGCTGCTGTTTAACGCAAGCTCTGTGTAACAGGCATATGCCATTTGGGGGCGCGAGGGACTTGTAACGGATTTGCTCCGAACGCCAGCGGGCCGGCTCGGCTAAGATAGTGATGGAGTAACGAAGTTCACGATAACCAGCATTAGCAACGCCGTCGCCACAATCCACGGCCACGGTGATGCCCACGGCGAACGGCTGGCCCGCTTTTCCAGCCGCTCAATAGCCAGTGCGATGGATGCCTGTTGCTGTTGAAGTTCCTTGAGGGCTACCACAATGACATCGTTCTCGACATATGAACCGGCGTCCTCAGCGAGAAGTTCAACCTCGTCCAAAAGCTGCAACACCTGACGCAGTCTTGGAATGGCATTTGCATCAGGTGCGCCGATCATGGCCATCGCTTCCTGATGCTTTTGCTTGGCCAACGTCAGCATGGAACTAACGTGGTCGATAGCAGCAGTGGATAGGTCAGAATTGGTGGTCATGAGCGCCCAACTTAGGGTGTGTGAGCTTTAGGGAAAGTGGGGATGACGCATGATACGAGAGAATTATTACCTAGCTTCACCACTAAATGGATTGATTCGGCTTAGGCCATGATCGGATTATGGAAGAAAACCAACGAACTTGAGCGAGAATAAGGATGCTGCACTCCCTGAGGCTCCCCTAATTTGATTTACCGTGCTTCCATGGTGCTACCATAAGAATTAGTGCAGATAACAAAACTAGCCGGAAAGACCCGTAAGCCATTGGAAAACCTGGTGGGCGCTAACGGGCTCGAACCGCTGACCCTCTCGGTGTAAACGAGATGCTCTACCAACTGAGCTAAGCGCCCCTCTCGGGAAGCGGGCCTTTGCCAAAGCTTTATGCCTTTGGCAAGCCTAATTAGATCATTGGCGCCGAACGCGTGGTGAGCGCGGCAAAATAATCGTCGAGTTTTGCGGAAGTTTCGGCAGAAAGCTCAATGAATACGCGACGGGCATCCGCCGGGTCCTAACCCTATTGTGCAGGGTGCGCCTGAGCAGGCGCTAGTAGGCTGATGGAAGCATATTCAATTGAACAGAAACACATTCGTGAAGCGCGCAGCAGCGTTTTTTGTTGCGTTGCACCTAAAATGATATAAATATGATATCTTATTTTTCATGGAGTTTGTGATGACGGGTCATTCAACAACTAATCTGACCGCGAGCCGGGAAGTCGCGGCGCGCAGCTTCAATGGCTATCTGATGCTTTTGCTCATGCTTCTCAGCATGGGTTGGTCCGGTTGGTCGGGGACACAGCTTGTCGCCAGCGAGGGGCAATCGTCGTTGGCGTTCATCAGCCTCACTTGCGGTGTTTTGGCTTTCCTTTTCGTCTCTATCGGCTTTTACATGATTCAACCCAATCAGGGCTTCGCGCTGACATTGTTTGGCGCTTACAAAGGTACGGACCGCAATGAAGGGTTGCGCTGGACTTGGCCGTGGATGGGTAAAGCCAAGATATCGCTGCGCGCAAACAATCTGATTTCCGAAAAGATCAAGGTCAACGACCTACGCGGCAACCCAATCGAGATGGCGGCGCAAGTGGTATGGCGCGTGACCGACACGGCGCAGGCGTTGTTTGATGTCGATGATTACAAGGCGTTTGTACTTGCCCAAATCGAGGCAGCGGTTCGCACCATTGGCGCGCGCTACCCTTATGATGACTTCACGCACCAGGAAGTTACCTTGCGCGGCAACCATGATCAGGTCGGCGGCGAATTGCGGCTGGAACTGATGGAGCGTTTGCGCGTTGCCGGCATAACCGTCGACGAATGCGGCTTCACCCATTTGGCTTATGCGCAGGAAATTGCAGGCGCTATGCTGCGCCGTCAACAGGCAGAGGCGGTGGTCGCTGCTCGCAAGACTTTGGTTGAAGGCGCAGTTGGCATGGTCGAAATGGCGCTTGATATGCTGTCGGCCAACAAGGTTGTGGAGTTGGACGACGAACGCCGCGCGGCAATGGTCTCAAACCTTATGGTTGTCCTGTGTGGGGAGCGCGATACCCAACCTGTGGTCAACGCTGGTTCATTGTATAGCTAATTAACGCCGTGTCCGCTCCGTCCAAAAAGGCCTTCCCGCTTCGTCTCGATCCGGCTTTATTTGCCAGTATCGAACGGTGCGCGGCCGCCGATTTCCGCAGCGGCAATGCCCAGATTGAGGTATTGTTGCGGGAGGCCTTGGCCAAGCGCGGCGTGAAGGTCGGGGTTAGCGCAACCCCAAAGCGCGGTCGTCCGGCAAAGGAGATTTGAAAATGCTGCACTTGTTTTTGGAAAAAGGGCCTTGGTTTCGTGCAAAACGTTTCGGCTATGGCGCTGGCCTGCCCTTCAAATGGCAGGGCTGGGTGGTTTTGCTATTATATGTTCTGGCAATGGTTGGCTTGGGACTATTCGCGGACGGTCATGGCGCCATGCCACAGATAGTTACTGTTGTGCTCATGCTCTGCATCACCGCAATTTTCGTAGTCATCGTGCGCAAACGCACAGAGGGGGGGTGGAAATGGCGCGGAGATTTCGGCGCTTAGCCCAAGGCTTGCTCCAACAACCGCGCCAAACGGATGCCGCCGCGTTCAACTTGCTGCCGCAACGCTGCGCGTGAGGCCGTTACATCAGCTTCGTCAATGACAACGGGCGCCGTTGGTTTTGCACCACAAGGGTCACCATCGACAGCGCTCGGATAAGCGATGTCTTTGGATATCGTCCAATTTTCTGCGCTCCAGCCCTGCACATTGTTTTGGTCCACAGCCGCTTTTTCCGCTGGCGCAAATGTCCGGACGATAGCTGGCGCGGCTGACAGCGCACGATCAGCCAACAGCCCACCCTAAACCGAATGCAGGTTATAGCCTGGCATGATGCTATAAGTGGTTTTTAAGTCATTACCGCCGCGGTCGGCATGGTCGAACGGCTTGCAGATGTCGACATTTTGGTAATGCCAGCTGTTGGTATAGCCCCAGCGCACACGGTCGCCCTTGATGCAATCCGCCCAGACGCTGACGTCCGCGATATTGCGCATAGCGCATGTGGGCGTGCCCAACATCGGCGCAGCGCGCAGAAGGCGCTGCATATTTACCCGCGCCACGGGGGTCATATTGGCCTGCGCAATCTGTGAGACGGTTTGATGGCCATGTTCCCAATAAGCGTGGGCAGGCGCAAGCGGCGCGAGAAGGACTATGATGGTCATGAGCAGGCGTTTCATGCACACCGCCTTAAGCAGGTTTTACAGGAAATATATCGGCATATGCGCTATCGATGCATTGCGCTTACTCAGGGCCTCATAGGGGCACAGGCAGCACGAGCGAGAGGTTCAAAAACGCATCGCAACGCTGACGCCAGCGCTTGTGCTGTCACCCCATGGCAGAACAAGTGCTTCGCGCTGGCTGCGCTTGCGGGTGATCAGGAAGCCAGACACCGATCCTATGCCTGCGCCAACGACAACATCATACCAATGATGCTTGTCCGCCTGCACGCGGGCCAAGCCAACGAAGCCGGCGGCAAGCATGGCCGGCACGCCTATGCCCGCGCCTTGGCGGTTATATAGGCTTGCTGCAGCGGCAAAGGCAGTGCTGGTATGGCCGGATGGAAAACTCTTTCGGTCGCTGCCATCGGGGCGCAATTCGGGGAAGGTGTATTTCAGTCCCGTTGTGATCAAGGCCGCGGCACCAAGCGATCCTGCCGCCTGAAACGCGCCTTGTTTATCGCCTTGGGCGATCGGCAGGCCAAGCGCAGCAAGGCTTAACCCAGCAACGCCAACATCGCTTGCCGTGGCCCATGCCTTTTCATTTTTGGCCTGCGCCTGCATTGGCGCTGCTACCAATAAAAACGCTAGAGAAACGGGGCTGATATGCTTTTTCATATGAAGTCCTTAGTATTTTCTATCGCCCCGATGGGGCTATGGGCGCGGCCAGAGCAACAGCCTATACGATATTAAGGCTATGCCAATTCAGGCGGACAATATGGTCCGGTTCATCATCGCGAAAACAGTTCAGGATGATGATTGCGGGAAAATGCCAAGCCGCCTATATCGGGCTTATGTCTTCTATACGCCCTTGGCGCGATATCGCGCGCCGCCAGTCCCGCCAGATCATGGTCGGTAAAGTCCCCGTTGGCGGTAATGCTCCGATTTCGGTGCAAACGATGACCAATACGCTGACCAGTGACGCAGGCGCAACCATCGACCAAATCCGCCGCTGCGAAGATGCTGGTGTTGATATCATCCGCGTATCTTGCCCCGATGTTGAGAGCACAGCGGCGCTGAAACAGATTGTCCGTGCGGCCAACGTGCCTATCGTCGCGGACATCCATTTCCATTATAAACGCGCGCTTGAGGCTGCGGACGCGGGGGCCGCTTGCCTGCGGATCAACCCAGGCAATATCGGTTCGTCGGCGCGCGTGAAAGAGGTCGTTAACGCCGCCAAGGCAAATGGTTGCGCGATCCGTATCGGCGTAAACGCGGGCAGTCTTGAAAAAGATTTGCTTGAAAAATATGGCGAGCCATGCCCCGAGGCGCTGATTGAAAGCGCGCTTGACCATATCAAGCTGCTTCAGGACCATGATTTCCACGAATATAAGGTTGCGGTGAAGGCGTCGGACGTTTTCTTGGCGGTTGCGGCCTATATGGGCCTTGCCGACACGGTTGACTGCCCCATCCACCTTGGAATTACTGAGGCGGGCGGCCTTATTGGCGGAACCGTAAAATCCTCCATCGGCATGGGCAATTTGTTGTGGGCGGGCATCGGCGATACGATCCGCGTGAGCCTGTCGGCTGAACCTGAAGAAGAAGTGCGCGTTGGCTATGAAATCTTGAAAGCCTTGGGCCTGCGCACCCGCGGCGTCCGTGTGGTCAGCTGCCCTAGCTGCGCACGCCAAGGTTTTGATGTCATCCGCACTGTGCAGAAGCTTGAGGATGCACTTGGCCATATCAAAACACCGATGTCGCTTTCGGTTCTTGGCTGCGTCGTCAACGGCCCCGGCGAAGCGCGCGAGACGGACATTGGCATCACGGGCGGCGGCAATGGCAAGCACATGGTCTATCTGTCCGGCGTTACCGACCATCATGTTGAGGATGACGACATGGTCAGCCATATTGTGCGCTTAGTCGAAGCCAAGGCGGCAGAGATTGATGCAGGCGCCAGCGTGAGCATGGACACGTTACACGGGAAAGCGGCTTGAGCCTCTCGATACGGGCTGCAACGCCAGCCGATATATCGCTTATTGGGCAGTTCATTCGCGACTTGGCGGAATATGAAAAGCTCGCGCATGCGGTGCGTTTTAACGAGGCGGTGATGGCACAAAAGCTGTTCGGACCGCGCCCTTATGCCGAGGTGCTGATTGGCGAGATTGCCGGCGTGCCGCAGGGGTTCGCCTTGTTCTTCCATAATTTTTCGACCTTCGAAGGACGGCCGGGCATTTATTTGGAGGATTTATTCGTCCGGCCTGATGCCCGTGGTTCGGGGCTTGGCAAGGCCTTGCTGGGCACGCTTGCAGGCCTTGCGGTCGAGCGCGATTGCGCGCGGCTCGAATGGTCAGTGCTTGATTGGAATACACCAGCGATTGATTTTTACAAGGCGCTGGGGGCAACGCCTATGGACGAATGGACGGTCTACCGCGTCGATGGTGGCGCGCTCAATAACCTTGCCGCACACAGCCTTTAGACATGGCTGAACTCCACCCGCGTCCGTTCATCCCGTTCATGGTGGCTGCCGCGGGCATCGGCACATTTTCGCTGATGGACGCGGCGATGAAGGATCTGGCGCTCTCCATCGGTGCATATAATGCAGTGATGTGGCGTAACAGCTTGGGTGCGTTGTTGATGGGCGTTTTGTTCGTTGGCACGCGGCAGAAATGGCCGCCACTACATCTTCTAAAAATGCATCTTTGGCGCAGTATCGTCGTAGCGGTGATGGCGGTCAGCTTTTTCTGGTCGCTCACGAAATTACCCTTGGCGGAAGCCATCGGCCTGAGCTTTATTGCGCCGGTCATCGCGCTGTATCTTGCCGCAGTGATGCTGAAAGAAACCATTGGTAAAGAAGCGATCTGGGCGTCTCTGGCCGGCTTGGGCGGCGTTGCCATCATCATGGCGGGCCGGTTGAGCGGACATTATACGATGGACCATGTCTGGGGTGCTGCCGCGATATTATTCTCGGCAGTAGTGTTTGCCTATAACCTCATTCTTGCGCGGCGGCAGGCGCAGGTCTCTGGGCCAATCGAGATCGCCTTTTTCCAGAATCTGTTTGTCGCGTTAACGCTTGGCCTTTTCGCGCCATGGTTTTTGCAGCCTATCGGCATGTCTGATGCCCCTATGGTCGGCAGTTCCGCGGCGCTGGCGATTATCTCGCTGTTACTTTTAAGCTGGGCCTATGCGCGGGCGGAGGCGCAGATCTTGATACCCGTTGAATATACTGCCTTTGTCTGGGCGGCGTTGTTCGGTTGGCTGTTCTTTGCCGAACCGGTCACCGTGCCAGTGTTATTGGGGACAGTGTTGATCGTCAGCGGCAGCCTGATTGCCGCGCGGGCCAAGCCAGAGCCGGTGAACCAAGTGGAGATTGCGGCGGTTTAGCCGCACGCGGACCCGCCGGCTACGCCGCCAGCGCCGAATAAATCATTGTCTTGATCTCGCGGCGCACAGGGTATGTGGTTGATGGCAATAACTGCGTCATGAAAATCATGATGATATCTTCGACCGGATCTACGAAGAAGGCGGTCGAATACATGCCCCCCCAATAGAAATCGCCAGTGGAGCAAGGCGTCAATGTCGCCGCGCTGTCGATGGTGGTGGCAAAGCCAAGACCAAAACCGATGCCTGCCATTTCTGCCTCACTGAACAGTGATTTCGACATTTGCGTCAGGTCCTGCCCACCCGGAATGTGGTTTGCGGTCATCAGCTCGATCGTCTTTGGGCTGAGGATCTGCGCGCCATCTAACGCGCCGCCATTGAGCAGCATCCGGCAGAAGCGATAATAATCGGCTACGCTTGATGCCAGACCACCGCCGCCGGAATTGAATGACCAGCCCTTGGCCCACATGCTGTCGGCGCCTGCCTTGTCGATCAGCTTCATTTTTGTTTCGGGGTCAAAGGCAAAGCCTTCGGGGATGCGCGCCGCTTTGTGGGCTGGCACCTGAAAGAAACTGTCCGTCATGCCCAAGGGCGTGAAAACATGTGTCTGGAAATATTCGGGCAACGAAAGCCCGCTGATGCGTTCCACTAAGATGCCGAGTATGTCGGTCGCAACCGAATAATTCCACTGCGTGCCGGGGTCGAACTCCAATGGGATTTGCGCCAGCGTATCAATAACGCTTTGCGAGGTGTTTTTGGTCCAGCTTTCGACATCGGTCTTGCGATAGGCCGCGTCGATATTGCCCTGTTCCTGAAAACTATAGGTGAAACCAGCGGTGTGCCGAAGCAGATCAATCACCCGCATTTGTGTTTTTGGCGCGCGCGTCATAAACGGCACATTGCCGCCGCCGCCCACAAAAACGCCCAATTGCGCAAATTCAGGAATATATTTGGTGACCGGATCCGTGAGCACAACCAGGCCCTGTTCCACCAACTGCATGAACGCGACCGAGGTAATCGGTTTGGTCATCGACGCGATACGGAAGATGGCATCTTCGGCGACGCCAGAGCTCCACTGCAGCGCGATATCATCGCCACGGCCAACCAACACCGACGCGAACGGCAACTTGCCATTATCGAGATAATTGGCCTGAATAAAAGCAGGAATTCGGGCGAGGCGGTCGGAAACGAAACCTAGGTCATCGGCGATCATACTGCGGTTTGTCCTGTCAATTGACGGGTTACAGGGTGCGAGCTGGACAGCCCGCCATCGACGGCAATGGCTTGGCCGTTGACATAAGAAGCCTGGTCGCTGGCCAGGAACAATGCGACATTGGCAAGTTCCTCTGGCTGCGCGCCGCGGCGCAAGGGGTTCAGGCGGCCAATCTTCTCGGTCACACCCTTTTCACGGGCATAATCGAATGTCGGCTTGGTCATGCCGGTTTCGGTCAGCCCTGGGCAAATCGCGTTGCAGCGGACATTGGTCCCTGACAGTTGTTGCGCGCTGACTTGCGCCAGATTGATGACGCCCGCCTTGGATGCCGAATAAGGCGGGCCGCCAGCACCGGAACGGATGCCCGCGACGCTTGCCGTCAGGATGATTGATCCGCCATTGCCGGCGTCGGCCATCACTTTGCCCGCATGCTTCACCATGAGCCATGGACCAATCAAGTTAACGCGCAGGACGCTGGTGAAGTTTTCAACGGTGTTGTCAAAGATGCCTTCCATGCCGCCCGAAATACCAGCGTTGGCAAAGGCGATGTCGAGATTTCCGTGCTGCACGATTGTCTTGGCAACCAGCGCCGCCACATCGGCTTCATCGCCTGCGTCCATTTGCACGGCAGTCGCGGCATCGCCGATCATCGCCGCGGTGTCATGCACCGATGCCGCCATGTCACCCAAAACGACTTTAGCACCCTCGGCCGCAAAGCGGATGGCGGACGCGCGGCCAATGCCTGACCCCGCGCCAGTAATGATGGCGACTTTGCCCTCTAATGCTCCACTCATACGACAACGCCTCCATCAATCACAATTGTTTGACCGGTCATAAATGTCGAGGCGTCGGACGCGAGATATACCGCAGCACCCGCAATTTCGCGGGGCTCGCCAATACGGCCAAGTGCCGCGCCAGATGTCGATGCCTTCAAATTTTCGGGATTCTCCCACAAGGCCTTGGCAAAATCGGTTTTCACCAGCCCGGGTGCGATCGAATTGATACGCACATTATGCGGGCCATATTCGCGCGCAAGATTCTTGGTCATCTGGATATCTGCGGCCTTGGTGATCGCGTAAGCGCCCAAGATTGGTGATCCACGCAGGCCGCCAATGGATGAGACGATGACGATAGAACCAGATTTGCGCTCGATCATTTCGGGTACGACCATCTGGATCAACCAATGCTGCGATACGATATTATGATCTAGTGTCTTGCGCAGCTGCTCATCAGTTATCGTCGCCATCGGGCCATAATGCGGGTTGGATGCGGCGTTGCAGACCAAGACATCGACTTTGCCAAAGGCCTTGCGCGCTTCATCAACCAGATTTTGCAAGCTTTCCTTTGACGACAGGCTTGAGGCAACGGCAAGCGCCGCGCCTGTATGCTTGGCATTGATACCAGCGGCAACGGCCGCGCAATCATCGATATTGCGGCTAGAAATAACAACTTTCGCGCCATGATCCGCCATTTCTTCGGCAATCGCCTGACCAATGCCGCGCGATGAACCTGTGATGATGGCAACCTTGCCGGTCATATCGAATAAAGACATTCTTCTCTCCTTTTCCTCCCCGCA
>Ga0214919_10008361_pt1 | contig 13654 bp, 12 predicted proteins | sample LL1503_MetaG_FD_177994 | JGI IMG/M metagenome (GOLD analysis project Ga0214919, IMG submission 177994) | Freshwater microbial communities from Lake Lanier, Atlanta, Georgia, United States - LL-1503 | ecosystem: Environmental > Aquatic > Freshwater > Lake | place: USA: Georgia | collected...
ACCGTCATACGGCCCGTGTGCCAGATCGCGGCGAGTACAACTGCATGGGTAGAGCAGGCCGGCACGCTGCAACTGCTGCAACGCGGCCTCATAGGCTGCATGGCGTTGGGATTGCCACAGCACCTTCTCGTCTGATTCGAGGCCGCAGCGCGCCAGTGTGGCGAGCAGCGCTTGGGCGATGCCAGGTTGACTACGTGGGGTATCGAGGTCTTCGATGCGTACCAGCCACTGACCGTGGCGGCTGCGCGCATCAAGCCAACTGCCCAGTGCAGTCAGCAGCGACCCCAAGTGAAGGGGGCCGGAGGGTGAGGGGGCAAAGCGGCCGCGATAGACGGCCGCTGCCTCAGCGGTAGTGGTCGTCCCGGTCGCCGTACTGCTTCTCACGGCGCTCGCGTCGCTCTTGTGCTTCTAGGCACAGGGTGGCAACCGGGCGAGCTTCCAGACGCTTGAGGCCGATCTGCTCGCCAGTTTCGAGGCAGTAGCCGTAGCTGCCGTCTTCGATGCGCTTGAGGGCTTCTTCGATTTTGCGGATGAGCTTGCGCTCACGGTCGCGGGTACGCAGTTCGAGGCTGAATTCTTCTTCCTGCGTCGCGCGATCGTTGGGGTCTGGGAAGTTGGCCGCTTCGTCTTTCATGTGCGAGACGGTGCGATCGACTTCGACCATCAGGTCGCGCTTCCAGACACCAAGGATTTGCCGGAAGTGATCCAGCTGTTCCCTGTTCATGTACTCCTCGCCACGCTTTACGACGTACGGCTGTACGTTGCGCGGGCCAGAGAGCAGGGCGTGTTCGTTGGGGTCGCTGTCGTCCGGGGAGGCGGGTTCGACGACTGAATCGGCTGGTGACATTTGCACCGGCCGTGTCTTCTTCGGAGGCTGGGAGGTCACTGCTGGCTTGATCTCGGTATCAGGATCGGATGGGCGCTTGGCTGACTTGCTGCCGATGGCTATGGCGACAGCGGGCTTAGCGGCGGGCTTGGCGACCGGCTTTGCAGCAGGCTTGGCAGCAGGCTTGGCCTTGGCAGGTGTGCTAGAGACGCCCGTGCTAGCTGCGGGCTTTGATGCCTTGCCACTGCTGGGCGCTGGTTTCTTGGCCGGCATCATGCACTCCTCAGACACCACCCCCGAAAATGGGCGGCCGATTATACCTCCGCAGGCAGGGCTGTACAGCGCTGCTGCGGCGACGATGGAACCTGTCAGGGCAAGGTGACGGTTGCTGGCGGTACCCAGCCTGGCGCGTGGTGCTGTGTCACCACAGTGGTGTAGACGCCACCGCGCACGTAGAACTCTGCTGTGAGGCGCAAAAACCGCGGCGCGACCGTCTCAACCATGTGGGCCATGATCTCGTTGGTCACTGCTTCATGGAAGCAGCCGCGGTCGCGAAATGACCACAAATACAGCTTGAGTGACTTGAGTTCGATACACATCCGATCTGGCACATATTCGAGCTTGAGCGTGGCGAAGTCCGGCTGTCCCGTCTTGGGGCACAGGCAGGTGAACTCCGGCATGGTCATGCGGATAGTGAAGTCGGTGGTCGGGGACGGGTTGGGGAAGGCGTCAAGCGCCTGAGAAGGTTTCGTGCTCATGGTGTGGGTCCGTAATCTACACTAGTGGCTGGCGGCCGCGTACTGGTCAACGGATTTCAAAACACGATGCGTCTTACCAAGGTAAAGCTGGCCGGATTCAAGTCCTTCGTGGACCCGACCACCGTTAATTTTCCCACCAATCTCACCGGTGTGGTGGGGCCCAACGGTTGCGGCAAGTCCAACATCATCGATGCCGTGCGCTGGGTGATGGGCGAACTGTCGGCACGACAGTTGCGCGGCGAATCGATGACAGACGTCATCTTCAATGGCTCCAATGGCCGCAAGCCGGTAGGCACAGCGTCCGTCGAACTGGTGTTCGACAACAGTGACGGCAAAATCACCGGCGCCTATGCCGCCTACAACGAGATTTCGCTCAAGCGCGTAGTGGCTCGGGACGGCACATCAGCCTATTTCATCAATGGTTCACGGTGCCGGCGCAAGGACATCACGACGCTGTTTCTGGGTACCGGTCTGGGTGCGCGCAGTTACGCGATCATCGAACAGGGCATGATCTCGCGCGTCATCGAGGCGCGCAGCGAAGACATGCGTTCGTTCGTTGAAGAGGCCGCAGGCATCTCACGCTACAAAGAACGTCGCAAAGAGACTGAGGCACGTGTCAGTGGCACGCGCGAAAACCTCGAGAGGTTGCAGGATCTGCGCGATGAGATTGAAAAGCAGATCCGTCATCTGCAACGACAGGCCGTCAGTGCGCGTAAATACCAAGATCTCAAGAACGATGAGCGTCGTTTAGGCGCCGAGCTGCTTGCGCTGCGCATTCGCGACATCGATGGCGGTGCAGCGGTCAATGCGCGTCAGTTGCGCGACTGTGATCTGGCCCTGCAACAGGCGCTGGCCGGTCAGCGTAGTGCCGAGGCTTCCGTTGAAAAGCAGCGTGAATATCAGGTGGCAGAGAGCGAGCGCGTGGCCGCTGTGCAGGGCCGAGCCTATGAGGTCGGCACTGACGTGTCACGAACCGAGCAGTCGCTGGGGCATGCGCGCGAGCTGCGCGAACGCCGGCGTGCAGAAGGTGCGCGCTCTACGGCCATGCGCGATGAGTTGGCTGCGCAGATCAGTCGTGATGAAGCGGCGCGTGCAGCGCTGCAAGAGCAGATCGCACAGTTGGTGCCAGGTGCAGAGCAGGCGCAGCAGGCAGAGCAGGCGCGAGCCGCAGAGCTTGCCGAAGTCGATCAGGCTCTGCAGTTGTGGCAGCAGCAGTGGGAACACTTTAATCGTGATCTGGGGCGCGTCAGCCAGACGCACCAGGTTGAGCGCGCGCGCATCGAACAGTTCGAGGAACAGCTGCGTCGCCTTGGAACTCAGGCGGATCGTCTGGCGGTCGAGCATGAGCAATTGCTGGCGGCTGATGCCACAGCAGGACTTGCCGCGTTAGAAGATCGCGAGGCGGGTGCGCGCCAAGCCAACGATGAGCTCGCTGGCGGCCTGCGCGCCAAATTAACTGAGCTGCAAGCCTTGCGCGAGCGTCAGCATCAAGCGGATCAGCGTTTGGAGCAGGTGCGTGTTGAGCGTGATAAATCACGCGCTGCGATGATGTCGCTGGATGCGCTGCAGCGCGTTGCGCTTGGCGAGCGGGATCGCGAGTCCGGGCGGTGGCTGGATGCTTCGGGTCTGGGTAAGCGGCCGCGTGTTGCCGAACAGCTCAGCGTCAGCGATGGCTGGGAGCGTGGCGTTGAGGCTGTGCTGGGTGATTACCTTGAGGCGGTTTGCGTCGAAGGCTTGGACAGCGCTGCTGCAACGCTATCGCGACTGGAAAAGGGCCACGTCATGCTGGTCGAGGGCGGCTTGGGCGAAAGCTCTGCCGACCCGCAGTGGCTGGCTGCGCGATTGCGTGGTCCGTCCGCCATCTTGTCTCGTTTGAACGGAATCCGCGTGGCCGAATCATTGGCCGATGCGCTGGCGAGGCGTGTCAGCTTGGCTGAGGGCGAGTCTTTCGTCACCCGTGAGGGCGAGTGGGTGGGGCGCAATTGGTTGCGTGCTGTGCGCGGCGCAGATGTACACACTGGTGTGATCGAGCGTGAGCAGCGCCTCAAAACCCTGCGCCAGAGTTTGAACGACTATGAAGCGGCAGTCGTCGCGCAGGATGCAGAGCGCACGCAGTTGCGGCAGCAGTCGTTGCAGCTGGAACGCGAGCGCGATGCCTTTCAGGTACAGATTCAGCAGGCGCACCGCGCCCAATCGGATGCGCGTGGCGTACTGGAAGCTGCCCGTGCTCGTAGTCAGCAATCGATGCTGCGCCGGCAAAAGATCACTGCCGAGACCGCCGAAATCGCTGGCGAGCAGGATAAGGCGACGCAAGCGTTGGCGCGTGCTAGGGCAGCATTTGATGTGGCTGCTAATGAGCTAGAAACGCTTGATGTGCAGCGCCGAGAGCTCGAGTCCGAACGAGATGAGCGTCGCCAGTCAGCAACCGATGCGCGCAGCCGAGCGCAGCTTGCACAAGGCCGTGCACGCGAAGTGCTTATTCAGCTGGAAGGGCGCCGCTCGACAGAAGTGTCGATGGGCCAGGCTTTGCAGCGCATGCAGGAACAGCGCGATCAAGTGGCGCAGCGACTTGCCCAGTTGGAGCAGGAGCTGCAGGAAGCCGAGCCAGGCATCGAGACTTTGCAGCAGCATCTTGATCAGGTGTTGGCGCGGCGTCTTGAAGTTGAAACCGAGCTGTCGGCGGTGCGTGCAACGCTCGATGCTGCCGAGTTCCAATTGCGCCAGCTCGATGACACGCGGCTATCTGCTGAGCAGCGTGTTCAAGCAGCGCGTACCGCAATGGAAGGGGCGCGCTTGGTGGCGCAAGAGTCACGACTGCGGCGTGAGTCGTTGGCAGAACAGTTCACTGCACTGCGCTTTGATCTCGAAGAGGTCATTCAAGCGTTGCCGCAGGCGGCCGATGTGTTGCATTGGGAGGATCGGATTACCGCGGTGGTGGCTGATCTGCAGCGGCTGGGTCAAGTCAATCTGGCGGCCATCGATGAGCTGCGTGAGCAGACCGAGCGCAAGACCTACCTAGATGCGCAGTTCAAAGACCTTACCGATGCGCTCGACACGCTCGAGGCGGCAATGCGCCGTATCGACAAGGAGACGCGTACTCGGTTTGAGGACACCTTCAACCGTATCAATACTGGACTCAAAGAGAAGTTTCCGCGTTTGTTCGGTGGTGGACAGGCGCATCTGGAAATGGTCGGCGACGATGTGCTGACCGCTGGTGTTGCGGTGATGGCGCGCCCGCCCGGCAAGCGCATTAGCAGTATTTCTCAGCTGTCGGGCGGTGAGAAGGCGCTGACGGCTGTGGCTCTGGTGTTCTCCATTTTCGATCTGAATCCGGCGCCGTTCTGTCTGCTGGACGAAGTGGATGCGCCGCTTGATGAAGGCAATGTCGATCGCTTTTGCGACATCGTGCGTGAGATGTCTGAGCGCGTTCAATTCATCTTCATTACGCACAACAAGACCACCATGGAATTGGGGTCTCAGCTGCTGGGTATCACCATGACAGAGCCGGGTGTTTCGCGCGTGGTTACCGTAGACGTGGATGAGGCTGCACGGCTTGCCGCGCAGACGGTGGTAGCGGCATGAACGACATGGACATGGGGCAGTTGCGTTGGATACTGCTGGGCTTGGGTGGCCTGTTTGTGGTCGTGCTGGCATTAGTCGAGATGCGTCGCCGTCGACAGGCGGCACGCCGCAGCGAGATGTTGCACATCCGCCAGGAGCCGGGCATGGATGGAGCGGAGGATCTGGCCTTCGACGAGTCTGATGTGCGCATCATTGGTGACGGACGGCGCGATCCGCCGCTGGTCATGCTTGGTGACGTAGAGGTTCCGCCGGGGGGCGATAGCGTAGATTTGGGTGTGGTCAGCGAAGTCGCAGTGGATCGCCCCGGTGTGATTGGCGCGCTGCAGGTGATCTGGCCGCCCGCCAAGCAGGACCGCATCTTGTGGCTGCGAGTGGTGGCTCCTGAGGGGGCAATCTTCCAGGGTCGAGCCCTGCGCCAGGCATTGGCTTCGTGCGGTCTAGCGCACGGCCCGCAGGATATTTTTCATCGCGCTAACGATGCCGGCACAGTGCTGGCCAGCGCGGCTAATCTGACGCGACCTGGCAGTTTTGATCTGGCCGTCATGGACGGCCAGCAGTTTCGTGGTGTGCACGTGTTTTCGGTGTTGCCTGCGCAGTTGTCGGATCTGCAGACCTTCGATGAGCTCTTGATGCTCGCCGATGAGTTGGCCACGCGTTTGGATGGCGCGGTGCTCGACGATACCGGGGGCCCGCTGACGGTCGAGCGTATCGATGAGCTGCGCCAGGCGCTGTTTGACGGTGCTGCGGCGCCACCCGACGACGCCGGCGGGCCATGAGTCAGGCGGTACGCGCTGCCTGGTTGCGCGATGAGCTCGCGCGCCACAACCACCGGTATTACGTTCTCGATGATCCCGAGGTAAGCGACGCTGAATATGATCAGCTGTTGCGTGAGCTGCAGCAGCTCGAAATTGCAGAGCCTGCTTTGTGCACAGCCGATTCACCCACACAGCGCGTAGGCAGTGCACCCTCTGCAGCCTTTGACAGCGTGCGTCATCCAGCGCCCATGTTGTCACTCGACAACGCTCTCAGTGACGACGAACTGGAGGCGTTTGATACGCGTTTGCGCGAGCGTCTAGGAACGGCTTCAACCGTACGTTTTAGCGCCGAGCCAAAGCTCGATGGTCTGGCCGTCAGTGTGATCTATCGCGATGGCGTGTTGTGGCGTGCGGCCACGCGCGGCGATGGTGAACAGGGCGAGGACATCACTGCCAACATGCGCACCTTGCGCTGCGTGCCGCTGCGCTTGCTCGGCGATGCGCCCACGCTGCTTGAAGTTCGCGGCGAGGTCTACATGCCCGTGGCAGGGTTTGAGTCCCTGAACGCGGAGCAGTCGCGGCAGGGCCTCAAGCTGTTCGTCAATCCACGCAATGCAGCTGCAGGCAGCTTGCGGCAATTGGATCCGCGCATCACTGCGCGTCGACCGTTGGAGATTTGTTTCTATGCGTTGGGTGCGCTGGAGGGTGGGCCACTGCTGACCACGCATGCTGCTGCCTTGGCAGCAATGCGCGGCTGGGGTTTGCGCACGTCGCCTGAAGCGCGACTTGTGCAGGGTGTTGAGGGCTGTCGTGCTTATTTTGCCGATCTGCAGCAGCGCCGCGCGATACTGCCTTATCAGATCGACGGTGTGGTTTACAAAGTGGATGACTTTGCAGACCAGGAGCGGCTTGGCTTTGTGTCGCGTGCGCCGCGCTGGGCCATTGCCCACAAGTTCCCTGCCGAAGAGGCACGCACAGTGCTGCGTGCAGTTGATTTTCAGGTGGGTCGAACCGGCGCGCTGACACCTGTGGCGCGCTTGGATCCGGTGCTGGTTGGTGGCGCCACGGTCAGCAACGCGACGCTGCACAACATGGATGAGATTGCCCGCAAAGATATATGGATCGGCGACACGGTAGTGGTGCGGCGCGCCGGTGATGTGATTCCTGAAGTGGTGCGCTCCATACCGGAACTGCGGCCTGTTGCTGCGGCAGCCATCGTGTTGCCGCTGCAGTGTCCGGTGTGTCAGTCCGCGGTCGAGAGGATCGAGGGTGAGGTTGTGGCCCGTTGCACGGGGGCGTTGCGCTGTCGGGCACAGCGACATGAGGCGCTGCGCCACTATGCGTCACGGCGCGCGTTGGACATCGATGGATTGGGCGATGTGATCATCGGTCAATTGATTGACGCGGAGTTGGTGCAGAGCCCGGCCGATCTTTACAGCCTGCCGCGTGCTGCCTTGGCGACGTTGCCTCGTATGGGTGATAAGTCGGCCGGTAACCTGGTGGATGCCATTGCAGCCAGTCGCAGCACTACGCTGGCACGGTTTCTGTTTGGTCTGGGGATTGCCGATGTGGGCGAGTCGACAGCCGCCGCATTGGCACGTCAGTTCGGTAATTTGCAGGCACTGAGCGGCGCCACTGCCGAACAGATTGAACTGACCCCTGATGTGGGGCCGGTGATTTCACGACATGTGACTGCATTTTTTGCTGATCCGCTCAATCTGCAGATCATCGCGCGCTTGCGTGAGGCAGGTGTGCAGTGGACCGAAGGCGAACCCACAGCAGGTGCGGTGCTGCCGCTGACCGGCCAGACCTTTGTGTTGACCGGTGCGCTGCCGACGCTATCGCGTGACGAGGCCAAAGCACGGCTTGAGGCGGCCGGTGCCAAGGTGGCAGGCAGCGTTTCCAAACGAACGCAGTGCGTGGTGGCCGGAGATGACGCGGGCAGCAAGCTCGATAAAGCTCGCGAGCTGGGTGTTCGGGTGATCGATGAGCAGGGCCTGTTGGAACTGCTGGCCGCTGTCGGAGCGGGCTGATCAGCTGCCGGGTGTGTTGTGGTAGCTGTTGAGGTGGTTGTACAAGGTCTTGAGGCTGATGCCGAGCATGGCCGCAGCACGGGTCTTGTGATTGCCGCAGGACTTTAGCGTGGCCATTATCAGGATTCTGCGGGCTTGGGCCAGCGTTTGTCCGACATGTATGGGCAGTTGGCCCGAGGTCGCGTCCGGTGGTGTGACAGTGCGCGTTGTCTGCCCTGAATCTTCGCCGTCCATCATGCTGCGTCTCGGTTGCCCAGAGGTGCTGGGCTGATGACGCAGTGTGAAGACAGTAAGGCACTGTCTTAATCAGACATCATCCCAACCTGATGTAGGGGTTTTCCTACATCCGGTTGGGACGAACAATCGATCAGAGCTTCTTGTCTACCTTGGCGCCCTTCACCAAGTCATCGGCATAGGTCTTGAATTTCTTCGCCTCGACAATTTGCACCAAACGGTCTTTGACGCTGTCGAAGGGCGGTGCGGCAACGGCGCGAGTTTCATCCAGTCGGATGATGTGCCAGCCATATTGAGTCTGAACCGGTGCCTTGGTGTAGGTGCCTTTGGTTAAGCCCTCTACGGCTGCCGAAAACGCCGGAACCATACGGTCGGGCGTGAACCAGCCCAGATCGCCACCGTTGCTCTTGGACGGATCCATCGATTCTTTCTTGGCCAGCTCTTCGAAGCGACCGCCTTTTTCCAGATCGCTGATCAGCTTCTTGGCGCGCTCTTCTGTGGCGACCAGGATGTGGCGCGCGTGGTATTCGGTCTTGGGCACATTGGCCAGCTGCGAGTCGTATTCGGCACGCAGTTCTTCGTCGGTGGTCTTGCGGTCTTTGAGGAAGGCTTGTGAGGCCGCCTGCTGCAGGACGTTAAGGCGTGTGAGGTCGAGCATGGCCTGCGTCTCGCCGGTTTTGCTCAGGCCGTCCTTTTCTGCCTTTTCAGCAACCAGCATCCCGCGCACCAAGGTGTCGAGCAGTTGCTGCTGCTGTTCGGCAGTGGCCTCGGCAATGGGTTTGCCGGTAACGCCCTTTACGTAGTACTCGAAGGTATTGCGAGTGATCGATTTGCCATTGACCACGGCAACCGGCTCGGCGCTGGTGTCTGCGACCTTGTCAGCGCCTTGCTTGGAGCAGGCGCTAACGGTCGCTGCGAGAATAACTGCAGAAATTAATAGCTTTATTTTCATGGCTTTGTGGGTGCTTATTAAGGTGATTTAGTTGGTATTAGTGCGTCTATGCGCAGGGCATGGATGCCATTGTGCAGCAGGTCCCCGGCAGCCGAATAGACCAAGCGATGACGTGCCAGTGGCGCCAGTCCTGCAAAGTGGTCTGACACGACGCGAACAGCGTAGTGCCCCCCTTCGCGGGCACCGGCATGCCCCACATGCGCTGCGCTTTCGTCGTCGATGGTCAACTCGACCGGTTGCAGCGCCTGCTGCAGTCGTTCCCGCAACTGATCGATGACGGCAGAAGTGGTCATGGGTCATTGGCCGCAGCAGGGAGGCCGGCTTGCCTGCCCAGCCAGTAAGCCTGGGCCAGAATGAACAGCATGCTGGCCAGCCCCAATGCCAAACCATGCCAGGAGAACCACAGGGCTTCAGGCAGGCGTAGCGCGGCGATGATATTGGCAATGCCACAGACCGCGTAGAACAGCACCCATAGGTGATTGACGCGCAGCCACGCTGCGCGCGGCAGTTGCAAGTCGGGCAGGGCAGGTTGCATGAGTCGCTGGGCCAGTGGCTGCTGGCCGACGAAGCCGCTGACCAGAAAGGCGATGCCTACCATCCACAGGAATAAGGTCGGTTTCCATTTGATGAACAGCGGGTCGTGCAGCCACAGCGTGGCCGTGCCAAAGACCAGCACCAGCACTGTGCTGAGCAGGTACATCTTGGGCAGGCTGCGCCCGGCGACCCAGATGACGGGCAGCATCAAGGTCATGCTGACCATCAAGGTGGCAGTGGCGGCGTAGATGTCCCGGCCTTGGTAAAAATAGGCGCCGATGCTGATCAGCAGCGGAACAAGTTCGAGCAACGCAGTCATGGTGAGGTGCCGTGGGCGGTGTGGCGGTCGCGTATCATAGCGCGGTGACCCAGTACCTCGACATCCACCCCGACAACCCGCAGGCGCGGCTGGTGCGGTTGGCAGTCGATAGCGTGCGCAGCGGTGGCGTAATCGCCTATCCGACCGACTCCTGCTATGCGCTGGGCTGCCGAGTGGGCGACAAAGAGGCCTTGGAACGGGTGCGCGCCATCCGCCAGGCCGACAAAAACCACCACTTCACGCTGGTGTGCAGGGATCTGAGCGAAATCGCCCGGTATGCACGGGTCGACACCTGGCAGTTTCGCCTGCTCAAGGCCTGCACGCCCGGCCCCTATACCTTTCTGCTTGAAGCCACGCGAGAGACCCCGCGCATGCTGCAGCACCCCAAGCGGCGAACCATCGGCATTCGTGTGCCCGATCATGCGGTACCGCGCCTGTTGCTGCAGGAACTGGGTGAGCCGCTGATGAGCTCCACGCTGCAGATGCCCGGCGATGACCTGCCACTCAACGATGGCGCCGAGATTCGCGAGCGGTTGGACCGCAGGCTGGACGTGGTGCTGGATGCCGGCAGCTGTGGAATCCAACCTACTACCGTTGTGGATCTGAGTGTTTCACCGCCAGTGGTGGTGCGTGAGGGACGCGGCGACCTCGCGCCCTTCAACTGACCCGTATAATGCTGCCCACCATGAATCCCACCCCACAGCGCCGGCGAGTTCTGTCCGGCATGCGTCCCACTGGACAACTGCACTTGGGCAACTACCACGGTGCCCTGCGCAATTGGGTCGCACTGCAGCAAAGCCATGACGCGTTCTTCTTCATAGCCGATTGGCACGCGTTGACTACCGGCTATGAGGACACCTCGCAACTGCAAACGCATATTCGCGAGATGGTCATCGATTGGTTGGCGGCGGGTATCGACCCTGCGGTGTCGACGGTGTTTGTGCAATCTCAGGTGCCCGAGCACGCTGAGTTGCATTTGTTGCTGTCGATGATCACGCCGCTGGGTTGGTTGGAACGTGTGCCTACTTACAAAGATCAGCAGGCGCAGCTTAAAGAGCGCGACTTGGCCACCTATGGTTTTCTGGGGTATCCGCTGCTGCAAAGCGCCGACATCCTGCTATACCGTCCGGACTATGTGCCGGTCGGCGAAGATCAGGTGGCGCATGTCGAGATCACGCGCGAGATTGCGCGCCGATTTAATCACCTGTTCGGCAGTTCGCCTGACTTCGCCAAGCGAGCGGAGGCCGCAGTCCGGCTGCTGGGTCCGGATGCTGGCGTGTATGCCAAGGCGCGCAAGCGTTGGCAGCAGGAGGGTGACAGTGAGGCTGCCGAGCAGGCGCGTGCTGTATTGCAGCAGGCCACGCTGGGCGATGCCGAGCGGCGCGTACTGTTGGGTTACCTCGACGGCTTGTGCGCGAGCATCCTGCCCGAGCCGCAGGTGTTGCTGACCCCTACGCCTAAAGTGCCGGGTCTGGATGGCCGCAAGATGTCCAAGTCCTATGGCAACACCATCGGCTTGCGTGAAGACCCTGATTCGGTTGCCAAGAAGCTGCGTACTATGCAGACCGATCCGGCGCGTCAGCGCCGCACCGATGTAGGCGATCCGGCTAAATGCCCGGTGTATGACTTGCATGGCGTGTACTCGGATCAAACCACGCGCGATTGGGTACAACAGGGTTGCCGCTCTGCAAGTATCGGGTGTCTGGAGTGCAAACAGCCGCTGATCGATCGCGTGGTCGCTGAGGCCGAGGGCATGCAGGCACGCGCCAAACCGTTTCAGCAGGATGCGGGTCTGGTCACCGAGGTGCTGCGCGACGGTGCAGTGCGGGCTCGTGAGGCAGCCAACCAAACGATGGATGAGGTGCGGCGCGTTATGAATCTGCAGGCATCGGCATGAATACAGTAGTTACCGATACCCAGCAGACAGACTTGGCGCTGCCCGACACAGTAGGGTCTATAGGTCAGGTCGAGATGCCCTTTGCAATGGTGCTGGGTGAGCCGCTGACCGAAATGCCGCGAGATTTGTACATCCCGCCGCAGGCGCTGGAAGTGTTCCTTGATTCTTTCGAGGGACCGCTTGATCTGCTGCTGTATCTCATCCGTCGTCAGAACCTGGACATCCTCGACATTCCCATCGCTGAGATCACGCGCCAGTACACGCGCTACATCGAAGTGATGACCGAGATGCAGCTGGAGTTGGCTGGCGAGTATCTGGTGATGGCCGCCACCTTGGCTGAGATCAAGTCGCGCATGCTGCTGCCGCGTGCCACTGATCCGGCGCAGGGTACAGAAGAAGATCCGCGTGCCGAGTTGGTGCGCAGGCTGCAGGAATATGAGCGCTTTAAACGCGCTGCCGAGAGCATTGATGAAATGCCGCGGCTGGATCGCGACCACTGGATGGCTAGCGTGGGCTTTGATGAGCGACGCGTGGGTCGCTTGCTGCCGGAAGTGACGTTGCTGGAAATGCTGCTGGCATTTCGTGAAGTGGTGGTGCGTTCAGAGCTGTTTGCCCATCACCACATCCGGCGCGAACGTTTGTCTGTGCGCGAGCGCATGTCGCACATTCTCACGCGGCTCGATGGCACACAGTTTGTTGAGTTCAGCGCGCTGTTCCATCCGCAGGAAGGCCGAATGGGCGTGGTTGTTACGTTCATGGCACTGCTGGAGTTGGTGCGTGAGGGGTTGATTGCCATCGTGCAGGCTGAGCAGTTCTCCCCCTTGCATGTGCGTAAGGGCAGGGCTGTGTTGCCCCACACGATTGAAGGCGAGCTTGATCCCGAGCAGGCCGCGCAGTTGGCGCAAGATGAGGCGATGCTGGCCTTGTCGCAGCCGGCGTTGGTTGAAGACGATACAGATGATTCCGAAGACATTGACGGTGCCGAGTCGGCATCAGCTGCCACAGAGGGCGCCGAGACGGCGCCGGAGACTGCCCCATGAGCGAGGACCATACCCGTAACCTGGTCGAAGCGGCGCTGCTGGCTGCCGGCCGTAGCCTGACGGTGCAGGAGCTGCTGACAGTGTTTGATGCACTGGATCGTCCCACGCCCGAGGCCTTGCGACAGACGCTTGCCGAGCTGGCGACTCACTATGACGGGCGTGGTATCGAGTTGCGCGAAACGGCATCCGGCTTTCGCATTCAGGTGCGGCGTGAGTTGGCGGCCGAGGTGTCGCGCTTGTGGCCCGAGCGGCCGGTGAAATATTCGCGTGCACTGCTGGAGACGCTGGCACTGATTGCCTATCGTCAGCCGTTGACTCGCGCCGAGATCGAGGCAGTGCGTGGTGTGGCCGTTAATCCCAACATCATCCGCACGCTGCTGGAGCGCGGTTGGATTCGGATCGTAGGTCATCGTGATCTGCCGGGCCATCCGGAGTTGCTGGGCACGACGCGGGAATTCTTGGATTACTTCGGTCTCAAGAGCATCGGTCAGTTGCCACCGCTGGCAGAGATCAAAGCGCTCAGTGAACTGGATCCGCAGTTGTCATTGCCGGAACCGCTCGGTGAACATGAAGTTGCAGAGATTCCAGTCGGGACGACGCCGGTACCATTATTGGCTGCTCCCGACGCAACAGCCCAGGAAATGGCCGAGACAGTGGCTGAGCCAGCCGTTGAGCCAGAGCTTGATCCAGCGCTAGAACCTGCGCCCGCAGCGGTTGCAGGGGA
>Ga0214919_10008362_pt1 | contig 13654 bp, 11 predicted proteins | sample LL1503_MetaG_FD_177994 | JGI IMG/M metagenome (GOLD analysis project Ga0214919, IMG submission 177994) | Freshwater microbial communities from Lake Lanier, Atlanta, Georgia, United States - LL-1503 | ecosystem: Environmental > Aquatic > Freshwater > Lake | place: USA: Georgia | collected...
TATATTCACCGACAGGTGCAACTAATACTACCCAAATTGTGGAATATAATATAACTTTAAGTCCGTATACCTCAACATATAATAGAACAATTACCTCTAATGTTGCGTTTGGTAATGGATTATGTGCTATTGATGATACACATTTAATATCTTCAATACAGGGTGGTGTCACTATTATTAAAGTTACATTAAACCCTAATAACACAACAACAATTGAAAATTTATTTAATTTACCTTCAGGAAGACAAGTTTCGGGTGATATAATGTACACAACAAACGGTAAAATTATTGTAACATCAATTAAAATTTCAGGTGTTTCAACATTATATTATATTTCACAATATGTACTTATAAATAATGTATGGACATTGGAATTAGACCAAAATATTACTAACAACGCTCCCGGTGCTTATGGAATATCAATAATAAATGGTGGTATTTATATTTTTAGCGGCAGAAATCTTAAACAAATTAGCACAACATTCCCATATGCAGTTACTCAAGTAAATGATATAGGTAACAGTGTGGCGGGGGCATCACAAGTGCCAAGTTGTTGTAACGTAACATTTGTAACATCAGCGGTATAATAAAAAAAAACAATATGGGAACATTTTTAGAAATAACAACATCAAATTATAACGGACAATTAGCAAATATTACTTTTTTCCCGTGTTCAGGAGGGAGTATAAATATTGGTCAAGTTACCTTACCATATTACTATGATAATGATTATTATTATGGTGTTTTTCAGATTTATATACCTAAATATGACATAACTTGTGATATTGTTATACCTTGTCCAACACCAACAATACCAACAACGACACCAACACCAACACCTACTAAAAAAATAACTAATTTAGCATATAATGTTGTGTCTTGTTGTAGTAGAATTTCAGGGGTTATAATATTACCGTCAACATTCACTATTGGTACCACAATATTAACCACCGGTAAACTTTGTATGACAATTACGGGTTTTGCCCCAAAAGGTAGTATACCGTCATTTACTTGGACTGGTGTTTCATATAACGAAGGGTGTGAAGAATGTTTAAGAAGTTATCCTTGCACCGTAACACCCACACCTACTCCAACAGTAACTAAAACATCTACACCAACTCCGACACTAACACCAACACCAGCGACTAATTATTGTTTAGTAATAACTAATGAATCCGGTTGTGGGACTTATACAATACCTACTCAGGGAAATGGGTTAATTAAAGGTAAAAAATATTGGACTGGGACTATTAACGGTAATCCTTTTATAATCAGCTGGGATTATATTAATCTTTGTTGGGTTGTTAGAAATACTAACACTAACGAGATATGTTCTAGATTATACATTGATTCTGAGTATCCTGTTGGGAATTATACTCAATGGGTTTCAACAATACCTCCAACATCCGGATGTACTTGTTTGTCAACTGACACTTATTTTAGTATAAAACTAATTGATTGTCCAACACCAACTCCAACACCAACTAACACTACAACACCAACAAAGACTCCAACAGTAACACCAACAAATACTTCAACTTCAACACCAACTCCAACACCAACTGTGACATCGTCACCATTATCACCAATTGTTGGATTTTTCCAAGATTGTTGTGATAGTAATATAAAATTTAAAGTTGGTTTATTACCGGGAGGTATAACTATTGGTCAATCATATTATGTACAAACTAACGGATATACTGGATGTACAACCGTCATATCAGCAACATCTGTTTCGGTCCAATATTCGGCAACAACAGATTTAACTAATATGAATAATTGTCAGGATTGTTTGACAAAATTAAGTATTGTATGTCCCACACCTACTCCAACGCCAACTAAAACAACTACTCCTACACCAACTATAACACTAACACCAACTATGACTAAAACCCCGACACCGACAACATCTCCTCAACCATTGTGTAATAATTGTGGTATTAGTGGGTATTCATACATAATATCAAGTAATTTAATTTTTTAAAATATGTCATTTTCATCATCATTTTGTTTAACAAATATAGGTAGTTTAACATCAAGTACCTCTGTTGATATTTACTCAAATGTCGACAATTATACTACACCATTTCAAACAGGTATTTTACTATCTGATATTAGCGGAACTAATTGTCCGTATGTGTTAACAGGTATTCCTGATGGAACAACAACACTTCAAATTAACGATATTAATTCGTCTTGTTGTGTTACAATATCAATATCACCAAATACAATATGTGATATTTGTGATTTAGGATTTGATGTTTATTCATCATCAACTATTAGTGTAATAGTGGCCGGTAATTTAACCGGTAGTTGTAATGCGAATATTACTGATTATTTAATTGAGTGGTATGATGTTAGTGATTTAAATACACCTGTATTTACTTCGGGTCGAGGAACTGAATTTGCTCCTTATGGTTTTCCACACCCATTAACAGGATTACAAAGTGTTCCTGTATTAAGTGGTGAATACGTTCCTGTTATTCAAAAAATCAAATTAAATGGTATTAATTATTCAAATCAATTAGAAACCGGATTTGTTCAGGCGTCATTAAATTGTTTTGACAATGTGACAGTTCAAGTTGAATCATTCACTTGTAGTAATGGTGACCAAACAGGTGATTATGACCATTTAATACGTTACTCGGGGGCATCAGTTGACCTTACTCCACCATCAGTACAATCAACATTTGAATTATCACCAACAACTAATTATATTGCGTGGAGATTTAATGGATTTGATGTACCGGACTCATTTAAATTAACATATTATGGGTCATTCTATAATACACCTATTGTATTAGAATATTGGACAATTGGTAACGATATTGTAGGTAGTAATTTATCTTTAACTCCAAGACAACTTGGAACACCTGGTTATGGTAGTGGATTTAATAAAGTTACTTGTTTAACAGGATTAACTAGAAGTGTTAATGATTTTTTAGTTATTGAAATTACACCCAATCCTCTTAATAATGTCACTAATTATTCTTTACTATTTACTTGTTTAGAAGAATTTGATTGTGACACTTGTTTTAATACTTATTTAAATACTCCTTACAAAATAATAGGTTCGACAATTTCAGGACAAACATTAGGATGTAATAGTGTAAATATTTATTTTAAATTGTCCGGTTGTGGTTTTAATGATTTAACATTAACAGATACTTACAAATATGTTTATACTTCATTAAATAGAAGTCCATATACGATACGGGGTGCTGTGGGATATAATGGACAACCTATTGATGGTCAAGTTACTTTATATCCTAGTGTTTCCGGATGTAATACTAATGGTAATATATTTAATGTTGCTTGTTCACCAACACTTTCAAGTACCATAACATTCACTAAAAATAATTCAGGACCAGCAGGTAAAGGTAATATTTATATAACATTTAATAATCAAAATGATTTTAATGCGTATTATAATTCTTATTTAACACAAATGAGTGAGGCGGCACCAATATCAAACAATAATACAACTTTTGATTATTATAAATATCTACAATTACAATCACCTGATTATAGATATATTCCAAATCCTGAAAATTTAGGATGTGGGGATGGTAGTGATAAAATTGAGTATTTAATCCATACTAGTAGTGTTGTAACCACAGGTTTTACTAGCGGACTTTATACTTTAAACATAACAATGCCAACCATCACTAGTGGTATGACATTTACAAATTGTCAGAGTGGTTGTGAATATTATATGAATGATATTGTGAGTGTTGTTAATACTAGTTCTCTTACAACTAATAATAATCAATCGTATACGAACAATAAAGGTAGTAGAGTAACTGAACCATTTTATAGATACACAAAACTAAATTTTTACACAGCAGGAACTCTTTCTCAAAATACTTATAATTACGAAGAAACCTCAACATTTTTTAACTCAACATACCCAATGTCAGGGTCTAACTATAATTTAGCACCATCGTTATATTCACAACTTTGTCCATTATATGGAGAAAGTTTTCCTAATTTTTATTATGGGGCTGTACGTAAATATCAATTTTATTATAGAATAACATCAACAAATCCAAATAATCTACTTGATTTTACTATCGAAGTGAATCCTATTATTAATGGAGCACCAACATATACATATGTTTTAATATACCAAATACAAAATGGTACGGTTATTTATTCGGACCCAAATTATATAATTTAAAAACCACCCCTTCTCAAAAAGAAGGGGATTTTTTTTATCATTTGACTTAACCAAACATTTCCAATATATTTATTTAGAACAAGGTAAATCTCGCCAATAACGGGAGCAAATATACCAATCAAAAAAAAATATATTATGGTAACACAAGAAGAAATTAAGGCGTTCCTTGAAGGGAATGACCCAGAAGAGCACATAGTTGCTATCGAGTATGATTACGTCACCGACGCAATCTACAAAATCAAAGAAATCCCGGGTCAGGGTAAGATAATCAAAAAAGATACATTTACAGCTTTTTCTTGGGTGGGTGACTTAAGAGATTTAAATTTTTATTCAAAATCCAAAGACCAACAAAAAGAAGCGATGAAAAAACACGGAATCATCATTGATAAGTTAGAAACCAAAGGTAATGAAAGATTAGAAAAAGGTCTTAAATTTATGGTTAAGTCAATGAAGGGTTACCGTTCACTTATCCAATTCTTTAAAGAGGGTGGTGTTGACCCCTGGGGTGAAAAAACAAAAGGAAAACTAACGGTACTTCCCCCAGTTGAGCAGTTCCTTATCTCAAGAGAGAAGAGGTTATTCAAAGGGTATGAAGAATACAACGACATAACTAGACTCGGATTTGACTTGGAGACGACCGCTTTGGAACCAAAGGATGGTCGTATATTTATGATTGGAATCAAAACTAATAAAGGATACCAAAAAGTTATTGAGTGTGCTGACGAAGACCAAGAAAGAAAAGGTTTGGTTGAGTTTTTCAATATTATTGATGAGATTAAACCATCAATTATTGGTGGATACAATTCAGCGAACTTCGACTGGTTTTGGATATTTGAAAGATGTAAAGCACTTAACTTAGACATCAAAAAGATTGCCAAATCTTTAAACCCATCAAGACCTATCTCACAAAAGGATGGGATGTTAAAACTCGCCAATGAGGTAGAAAGATATTCCCAAACTCAGTTATGGGGTTATAACATTATTGATATTATTCATTCAGTTCGTAGAGCACAAGCAATCAATTCAAGTATTAAGTCAGCAGGTCTTAAATACATTACCCAATATATCAAAGCAGAGTCTCCCGACCGTGTATATATCGACCACTTAGAGATTGGACCGATGTATGCTAAAAAAGAGGAGTATTGGTTAAATGTTGAGAATGGGAAATATAAGAAAGCCGACAATCCGGCATTTGATAATTTAGATACAAGATTCCCGGGCAAATATGTAAAGGTAACCGGAGATAATATTGTGGAGAGATATCTTGATGATGACTTGGAGGAAACGTTGACAGTGGATGATGAATTCAACCAAGGAACGTTTCTATTAGCATCGATGGTACCAACAACATACGAGAGAGTTTCCACTATGGGAACCGCAACTCTATGGAGAATGATTATGTTGGCGTGGTCTTATAAAAACAAATTAGCGATACCCCAAAAAGAAGATAAAACCGACTTCGTAGGAGGTCTCTCACGACTACTTAAAGTGGGTTACTCTACCAACGTACTAAAACTAGATTACTCTTCCCTATATCCATCTATTCAGTTGGTACACGATGTATTCCCTGAGTGTGATGTTATGGGTGGAATGAAAGGTATGTTGGCTTACTTCCGTAACGCTCGTATTATGTATAAAAACTTGGCGGGTGAGTTCTATGAATCGGACCCTAAAAAGTCTCTATCATATGACCGAAAACAATTACCGATTAAGATTTTCATCAACTCAATGTTTGGAGCGTTATCCGCTCCACACGTTTATGAGTGGGGAGATATGTTTATGGGGGAACAGATTACTTGTACCGGAAGACAATATCTTCGTCAGATGATTAAATTTTTTATGAAAAAAGGTTATTCACCACTAGTGATGGATACTGATGGTATTAATTTTTCTAAACCTGAAGGGTGGGAGAACAGAAAATATGTTGGTAAAGGGTTAAATTGGAAAGTTAAAGAAGGTAAAGAATACACCGGAGATGATGCCGATGTTGCGGAATTTAACGATATTTTTATGCGTGGAGAAATGGCCTTGGATACAGATGGGACTTGGCCGTCGTGTATTAATTTGGCGCGTAAGAATTATGCAGTTATGGAGGCTAGCGGTAAAGTTAAGTTAACTGGTAACACTATCAAATCTAAAAAACTTCCATTATATATTGAGGAGTTTTTAGATAAGGGTGTGAAATTATTATTAGAAGGTAAAGGTCAAGAATTTATAGAATGGTATTATGAATACCTACAAAAAATTTATGATAAAAATATTCCATTAAAACAAATTGCTCAAAGAGCTAGAATTAAATTATCAATTGATGATTATAAAAAAAGATGTGGAATGAAAACAAAAGCAGGTTCATTAATGTCACGGATGGCACACTTGGAATTGGCGATTAAACACAATTTAAATGTTCAGTTGGGTGATGTAATTATGTATGTCAATAATGGTGAAAAAGCGTCTCACGGGGATGTTCAAAAAATTACTAAGAATAATTACACAAAAAAAGAATTGGATTTATTTACATCTGTAAATGGTGTGGAACCTGAAGATAAATCAACATCAACAATTCAATTAAATTGTTATCTTTTAGACCCAAATGATATTGAAAATAATCCGGATATGAGAGGTGATTATAATGTGGCAAGAGCAATTGCTACATTTAATAAAAGAATTGGTCCATTATTGGTTGTATTCAAAGAAGAAGTCAGAGAACAACTTATAGTTACAAACCCTGAAGATAGAGGATTCTTCACTAAAGAACAATCTGAACTTATTAGTGGTTTTCCATTTAAAGAAAGTGACCAAGATAGATTAAAAGAAGATGTATTAGATTTATCTGAAGGTGAAATTAAATATTGGCAGAAACGAGGTATGAGTCCTGACTACATTTATGACTTAGCATCTGAGGGATGGGAAGAATATATAAATTAAAAAAGGGGTTAATACCCCCTTTTTTTTATTCTAATTTTAAACCATCTGAACTAATTATGTACCAATTATTATCGACTTTAAAAAATTCAACACAAGCTCCTTTATCAATAAGTATTTCATCATATTGTTCATCTATTTGTCCCATCATTGGAATAATTAAAACTTTAGTTAATGTTTTAATTACAATATGTTCAGTTGTATTTTGGTCTAAAAGTATTTTACAATAATCAACATCTTTAACCAAAATAAATTCTTCCCCATTTGTTCTATGTTCCGGAATTACAATTGTTTTAATTGGTGGTTGTGTCGGTAAATTGGACATTGACCCAAATAATTTTTTACCTGTTTTTGTTCTTGTTATAAATGTCATATAAATTAAATTACGTATATTTGTCTTGGCATTGCTCTAAACTTTAATTGTTTGTTTAAGTTCTCAGCAATTAACGCCTCTCGTTCCATAACCTTTTCAGGTTTTAATCGTGTTAATCTACCTTCAGCCCCAATTAATTCTTCAATAAGTTTGGATTTTTCATCTTTTGCTTCAGTTGATAATGACGCATAATCCATTTGTAATTCACTATCAGGTGTTTTGATGTTTCCACTAAATTTACCACGAACTCTTGCTAATGTTTCTTTGACATAAGCGGTAAACCAACGACGAATCCAAACTTGTGCTGGATTATTTAAATCTACCCAATCAATCTCATCAAAAGGAACATCTGATGGTAATTTAATAATGTCCGGATTATCTTTTAAACATTTATCTCTATCAGCACCTTCAGTATCATAATACCAATACCAAACCTTACCTCTCATTATTGTTGCGTTACCAAAGTCAAATTTACCACCCGGTGTTTGCATTAAATGTAACGCCTTTTTACCTTCAGGTAAAGCAGTTATTCTATAAGTTAAATCACCCGCAATAATTCTTCGTTGAATGTTAATCTCTTGCATTCTTAATAACATATCAAATGCTGGCATCATAAAGAATGACCCTGACATACCCATTTGAGAGAATCCTCCGGGACCACCTAAACCACCGGCACCTAAAGCCCCAAATGTCCAAGGGTCAAATAATAGATTATTAAGTTCAGCAGGAGTATACCACATAATTTCATTAATTTCTCTACCAGCAGGTATTTCATAAATCTGTTGTCCCCTTACTAATTCAATATAATCTTTTTTAAGTTCCCAATCACCTCCAGCTTGTAGTCCAACAATTTTAGAGTAAGCGTAAGTATAACGAGTTTCATAGTCTAAACTTTTAGTTATAAAAGCTCTAGATAACGATTGTGTGTCAAGGTTAAGATTATATAATGATGTCCATTGAGATTCAATTAACCAATCTTGAACATATTGTGAATAATCACTTATAGAAAGTTCTAATAAACTATCCATCATTTCATCTTCAATTTCAACAGAAACTAAGGGTGCGCCTAATTGATGACGAATTCTGGTATAAAGTTGTGTTCTTTGAGGTTCTGCGATAACTGCCATATAGATTTGTGTTTCTATATAAATATCATCTAAGAGTATAAATTAAATCTTCTTCAGGGAAAACAAAATTTCCATCTAAAATTTTACATCTCTTGTTGTTAAAAATTAATATTTCTTTATTGTTTTTTGCAAAAATTAACCAATTTGTTCTATAGGGTTGTACATTTGCTGATTCAAATATTGTTGTAACACCATTTTTTGTTTTAACATAACCGAATGGTTTAATTTGAGCGGTTTTTAAAATACCATTGACAATTATTTCACAATCGACACCACCAATCATATCTTCACTACTACCAAGTTTACCAACGGATTTAACATTATTGTCACCAAATTGTCTTTTAAGAATTTCAATTGTGGTGTCTTCACGTTTTTGACCCCAAGCGTGAGTTTGACCCAACACCATCATAAGAGATTGGAATGTTGAGGATTCGGGATTAAAGATTCTTGTTTTGTATTCGTCAATAATATTAACAAATCTTTTAACTTGGTTAATTTGTTCAAACACACCTAAATTATTAAATGATATTGGTTGTTGTTTTTGGGAAGATAACAGTTTGTTAACATCTCTAAGTAGTACACAAAAACAACTATAATTCGTATTTAATTTATTTATAACTGAACGACCTTCTTGTTCTAAATCATATATTCCGGACATCTCCCCCTCACCATATTTTCCTTTATCATAATAATTTTCAGAAAAAACATCTTTTAAGATATTGTTTATTGAATTTTTAAATAAATTTTTAACTCTTGGGTTTGTATTGAATACTTGTCTAATTTCTTCAACTTTTGATGGTGAACATTTTTCGGCTTTTGATTCTGATAAAACTAATGTTATTTTTCTATCCGTTTCATTTTTTTTAATCTTTTCAATAATAAGATTAGCTTTGTTTTCTGTATTTTTCATAAAGGCTTATTTTAATATAAATATGTAAACAACCGAATTAACCCCGGTTGTTTATCTTATTCATAATGTTTGAGATAAAATCTCCTTTGTCTTCTAAATCATCCCCCATCACGGTTCCGATGTTTTGTTTTTTTTGATTTACCATATCATAAATGATTCCTTCTATTGAATTATCAAATATTGGATAGTAAACTGATACCGAATTTTTTTGTCCGTATCTATACGCTCTGTCTTCCGCTTGAGCTAAGTCACCCGGAACAAACGATAAGTCGTTAATTATTACTGCTTCGGCTGCGGTTAGAGTAATTCCAACACCAGCAGCTTTAACATTCCCAACAAAAACTGTAATCTTTTCATTTTCTTGAAATTGGTCAACAGCGTATTGTCGTTGAGGTTTTCCTGTTGAACCATCCAATCTAACCGCTTGTTTTCCAAAATGGTCAGCAATTTTATTAAGGGTATCAGTAAAGTTAGTAAAGATTATAACTTTTTTACCTTGTTCCAAAATATTTTCGGCAAGTTCTATTGTATGTTTAATTTTTTCTTCGGCAATTACTTGACGAACTTTCATTAACTTACTGAACTGAACCGTTAGTGATGTAGATTCTTCCGGGTTCTTATTGTACCAATCATAATATTCCCCCATCAATCCTTCATATAATTTTGATTTTAACCTCAAATATACCGGTGTGATAATTTTATCAGGTAAATCTAAAACATCGGTTTTTAATCTACGTAAAACTTGACGAGATGTCCTATCTCTTAATTCTTCCAAATTGGTTGCTCCGGCAACATTCCATATTTTTCTTTTTCCTGCGGTAAATTGATAACCACCACAATATCTGATAGCATAAGCCATCCAGTTTTGAGCGGTTGGACTTTCAATAATAGATAATAGGTTGAAATAGTTCATTGGTCGGTTGGTCATCGGTGTCCCGGTTAATAACCAAACTCTTTCACATTTCTTAACAAAACTATTAACCAATTTTGTTCTTGCTGCAGTTCCATTACTAACATAATGTGCCTCATCTAAAATAATTAAATCAAATTCACCTTTGGTGATTAAAGAATTTTCTTTATCTTTAAGGTCGTAGAAGTTTTTAAGAATATCGTAATTAACAATCACAAAATCGTGTTCATTTGACCAATTCTTACTCTCAGAAATATAAACACTTCTATCAGAATAGTTTTCAATCTCACGTTGCCAGTTTATTTTTAACGATGCCGGACAAATTATAAGTATTTTTTTGGCACCCGTCTCTAACGCTGCAATAATGGTTGAAGTGGTTTTACCCAATCCCATATCGTCAGCAAGAATAAATCTTTTGGAACCGGCTAACTTCTCAATAGCCTCTTTTTGATGATTAAGTGGTGGCCTGTGTGAATATTTCTCGTAATCAATTTTCACATCTTTAATTTTGTGTGTTTTAATTAAAGCACCTTTTGGTAGCCAAAATTCGTGGATGGTTTCACCCTCTAAAATTTTACCCCAAACGTGGTAGGATTTTTCTTTCTCAACTAATAGCTTTTCAACCCATACCTGTTCAGGGATTTTTAGTAGTAATTTTTCATCGGCAATCTTTTTGGCAAAGTAGGGGTCTAAATCTACCCACCTTTTGGCTACCTTTGGTGTAACTTCGTAATAATTTATAATGTAATCGCATTGAGACCGTGTAGGAAAAAATCTTTTGTTGGTTTCTTTTTGATGTTTTAATTTTAGGATATAGTTATTTGCCCCTTGATAAGTTTCAAGGAGATTTAACGCTCTTTGTTCTATGGTTAAATTAGAATTTTCAGATATATTGTTTTCCAAATTTAATCTTTTAATAGAAATATAACATATTTTATAATATTTATCAATAAAAACACTATGAGTCATTCAAAAGTGCCCATCACAAGAATTGGGAAATTTTTTGGGGCTGAAGATTTTAAATTACAACAGGACTTTGGAACCGAATGGTTACACGGGTGGATGAATTTCACATTAGTCCTATATCGTGTTGATAGATACAAGACCAAAACGGACGATGTCTATGGTGAGACCGTATCTGATGGTATCAAATTTTTACCACCGGTAGAGTTCAAAGGATACGTTCAAATTATGGCACCTGAGAACAAATATTTAGGTAATTCTAAAATAGACCAAATGGAACCGGGTAATATGAAAGTTTCTGTTTATCAAAGAGATTTAGACGAATTAGAAATTGATATTAGTTATGGCGATTATATCGGGTACTATGAAACTGAAGATAAAGTAAGGTATTACACGGTTAATAATGATGGAAGGGTAACTTCTGATAATAAACACACTTATGGTGGTTACAAACCTTTCTATAGAACTATTATGGCTTCACCGGTAACAAATAATGAATTTAGAGGATTATAATGAAAATATTAATTAAAGAAAATCAATATAAGAGACTATTTGAAGATGTTACCAACAATGAAGAAAAACAACATTTAGGTGATAGAGTTATGGTTTACTATAACTTACATAAACACACCTTTTCGATAAGTTATAACGGAAGAGTTATTGCTCACGCGGATTATGTTAAATTATTTAATGTTGAATTTAGAGTTAGACAAGGTGGTAGAGATAAAGTATTAAAAGAGAAAAGAAAAAATGTTCATTCATTCGTGATTGGAACTTTGGTTGATTATTGTAAATACCCTTGTGAAGATATGCCGAGTGAACCTAATAACAATATTGTGACTTATAACCCATATAAGTATAATTCATTTGTTGTGAAAGATACTGAAGAACCCGTATATAGAGCGGATATAGTAAAAATGATAAATTCTAAGAACAAAATATTTATAATAAATTAATAAAATGGGTCTACCAAGTAAAATAAAAAAAAACTTACCACTAACTGAACCAAAAACTCTTTTACCAAGAAGACAAGAACTTTTGGACAAAATCAATAAAGACGGAACTTATCTTCCAAAATCTTTATTGCACGCCGACTTGGACAGAGGGTTTTTAGATTTTGTTAAAGATGAGTTAAAAGTGGTTGTTGAAGGTAAGACAATTCCAACTGTCGATATTATTGTTACAACACAGAATTGGTCTCAGTTTACTGAAACTTGGAACTTTCAAAATATAGATAAAAACGCCGAACCACCATTTATAACTACGGTTAGAAATCCGGAAGTTAAATTTGGAACAAACCCTTCGTTATTATATAACATACCAAATAGAAGACAATATTTTTATGCTCAAGTACCAACTTGGGATGGTCAAAGAAATGGTATGGATGTTTATACAATACCTCAACCGGTACCGGTGGATATAACTTATTCTATTAAAATCATTTGTAATAGAATGAGAGAGTTAAATAAACTTAATCAAACTATTCTTGAAAAATTTGCATCAAGACAATCGTATGCGGTTATCAAAGGTCATTACATTCCAATTGTTATGGGTAATATAACTGATGAATCGGTTATGGAAGTTGAAAAAAGAAAGTATTATATTCAATCATACGAATTCACAATGTTAGGTTTCTTAATTGATGAAGATGAGTTTGAAGTGTCTCCGGCAATCACAAGAGTTTTACAAGTTGTTGAATTTGATAAGACCACAACAAGACGTGGTAAAAGAAAACCTGTTGAAGAAGGTCCGGGTAGTCAAGCTTTATTTGTTGTTGGTACCACTACTTTAACACAATTATTTAGTTATGTTGTTGATATTAAAATTGGTGATACAATAAATATTGATTCTTTTGATGTGTATATCAACGATGATTATTATGGTAGTGATTTAGAGTTAATACAAATAAATTCAGGAGATGTATTAAGACTTGATATTGTTAAAGATGATGACCAATTAGAATCAAGTATTCAATTCATCGATAAGATACTTTAATCTTCTCCGTATATATCTTTTTTGGGTTTACATTTTTCTATAATCAATCTCTCTAAGAACCGGTACATTTTAATACCCCTCTTTTCACAATAAGTTTTAAGAATCTCGTGTGTCTCCACTGATATCTTTAAATTTTTAATCTTTTTGATGTCTTTATCCATAAGTAGAAAAAAGGCAGAAAATAATCTCCCTAAAATATAAATAGTTGCTACGAAGTAAAGTATTTTGATTTTTTTTTAATATTTATATATAAATAAAATTATAAACAAGACAA
>Ga0214919_10008363_pt1 | contig 13653 bp, 12 predicted proteins | sample LL1503_MetaG_FD_177994 | JGI IMG/M metagenome (GOLD analysis project Ga0214919, IMG submission 177994) | Freshwater microbial communities from Lake Lanier, Atlanta, Georgia, United States - LL-1503 | ecosystem: Environmental > Aquatic > Freshwater > Lake | place: USA: Georgia | collected...
TACCGAATAGGTCGCTGGTTCGAGTCCAGCTATTCCAACAAAATGGATGGTGATTGAAAGTGTTACTTCGTGAAATTGGTATACACATTTGACTTAAACTCAAACTTTTGAGGGTTCAAGTCCCTCAGTAAAAACCACTTTTAAAACTTTCCTCCATTTTAATGCCGATGTGGCTCAGTGGCGACAGCACCGCTTTTGTAAAGCGGAACATAAACATCGGGGGTTCGAGTCCCTCCATCGGCTCAATGAATGTGTGAATGCACGATAAACTAAAACGGCACCAGCGGAGACTGGAGTGGATATTGGAAACACATAACCACCACAAGTGTAGGAGAATACCCTACCACATTCATCAAATAGTCCTGTAGCTCAGATGGTTAGAGCGCTTGGTCGACATCCAAGAGGTCATCGGTTCGAATCCGGTCAGGACTACAAACTCCAATGTCGTATAACGGCAATTACACACCGTTGGTATCGGTGAGACACCAGTTCAACTCTGGTCATTGGATCAAATGCTCCAGTGGCGAAATGGTTGAAACGCACTAGTTTTAGAAACTAGCACCCACGAGGAAAACACTGTCGGTTCGAGTCCGACCTGGAGTACTAAAATGCAGAAGTGGCGAAATTGGTAGTACGCGCTAAGCTCAAACCTTAGTTTTTTATGAGTTCGAATCTCATCTTCTGTACAAATGGCGATATGGTGTAACGGCAAGCTCACTCGGCTCATATCCTTGAGGACCAGGTTCGATTCCTGGTATCGCTACCTTAATTAAACTTTTTATACAAATTTGATTCCTGAAACCAAGAGTTATCTTTTGAAAGAAGTTCAAAATTATTATGTGCTTGTTCGCACAGTTTTTTAAATTGTGAAATATCATAAGCGGTGAGTCTAAACCATTCACCGCTTATTTTTTTATCCTGAAATACTCTATGTAATTTAGCCTCAATCTGAGTTCCCCACTTTGATTGAAATGATTCAACTAATTCTAATTCTGAAGCATTTCCAGTCTTCATTTCCTTTATTCGTTGATTGGGGTTTCTTTTAGTGTAACCTATTTTATAACAAATATCTCCTTCTAGAAATGAGGAAATTAAGTAGATATTATACATGAGTGTATATATTACACGCTCATGATTCTATTTAGAATTTTATTAATTTTATTAATTTTGTAATCCGGTGATGCCGGAACAATTGTTATATCGTGTTCAATCACATACACACCTGGACTTTTAAAAACAGTTAGGGTAAAGTCATCATTATCAATTATTCCTTTTTCTTGTTCCTCTTCTTCCTTTAATTGGTGATTCATCCTTTTCTTCTTCATTTTGTGTTCCATATTTAAAATCAATATACATCAATCTCCCTACTGGACCTGGTTTCCAATCTGGATGTTCTTCTGGTTTCATTTCTTTAAAATCTTTACCTTCGATAAGTGAGTCAATTTTACCATCACGATTTTCTTTTTTAACCTCATTATTGATACGATCAATTTCTTCTTGAGACATACCACCTGGACTTGCTAATGGTTTAACAGATACTAAATCTAATCCTACTGTTTTTGAAGCTACTTTCATAGCGATAGGTAATAAACTTGGAAATTCAGTATTTGAATCTTCTGATGCTAAAGTATTTTCTTCTAAAATTTGTTTAGATTGATTCTCTGATAATTGAGATAGATTACCCCAGTGTGAATTAGTAACACCCATGGAATCGAAAATAGGTGCCCATTTTTTCATTAAATCGTCTTTAGACATTAATAAAACTTTTTCTTACTTATAGAATTAGTAATTTAAAAAGTTATATGTCTTTTGAATCGCATTTGATAAATCATATTCATTATCAAATGAAAAGAATGATGTAGGATATTTTGATAAATACCAATCCATTAAATGTGTTATGATAGCATCTTCTGCTTCACCGTTTGAATGTTCTGAATAGTATGAACCATCTTCATCTTCTGGAGTCCATTCAAGAACTTCTTTATCTAACATTTCTTTAACTTTCTCAAAAGGAAATTGTTCTTGTATTTTTGCAATTGCAAAATCAACATCAAAAGTGTCAATATTTTCGTTATATTTTCTAAGGAATTTCATATTGTATATATTATTTAAAAACACCATCTAAAATCAAAAGTGATATCTGTGCATCTCTATTGAAGTTAGTAGTTGAATTAAATCCATCATTTTTCATAAACATAGATAGAGTATATCCTTCAGTTATACAATCGTCTTTAATTCTTTCAATATCTTCTAAAATTTGAATTAATTTTTCAGAATCATATGTTGAGAATATTCTACCCATTCTTCCTTCATCCGCTGATAATAAATTAAATATTTTATCATTGATGTCTATAATAGCACCGTGTATTTCTACTTGAGTTCTACCTTTACTATACTCTTGCCAAAATTCTAAATCACTAAAATTTTTTGTGTGTTTTGGTCCGATTGGCATCACATCTTCTTCATCTGTGGTATAGAGTTTATAATAGATTGTCCAATCATATTTAAAAATTGGGGCAATAAGATATTCCATCATTTCCCAATTAGTAAATGGTGAATCTTTTTTAGTTATACTTTCGTTAAATTTTTTAATTCTCATTACTTCAGTTTAATTTGTATATAAACCCAAAATTTACTTGGTTGAACACTTATCATTATCTTTTCAGACCATTTATATTTTGATAAAAACATTTTTAAATTACTTTTAACATTTTCAAATTCACCTGCATCTAACTGACCATTATCCCATTTACCAACTCCATAAAATCCAAATGTCATAGTTCTCTCATTAATTTGTGGAACCATTTTCTGTTCAAAATATCCAGGGTTGAATTTATCCATTTCCAACTTAATCTTTGTCATCAAAACAATATCTTCAAAATTAAGATTAACTAAAATCTTTTTAAGGCCTGAAGCTGATTTTAACTCAGATAGTTTTATTTGATTATAAACTGATTTAGTTAATTTGAATTGTCCAATTGGTATTAACTCATCATAATAATATCCATATTCAAAATTACCATCACATTTGATTCCAAAATAGAGACCCATAGTTGTATGACTATAATCAACTTTAATCGATTGTAATGACTTAAAACGATTAAATACACCTTCTATTTTTGATGATTCAACACCCGTTAATTTAAATATAATTAAAAATTCAGCAGGTATTTGTTCAGTTTGTGGTGTATTGTCTTTAAATCCAAGAGCGGTAAGACACTTAAAGAATGTATTTAAAACACTTTTACCATAAGCCTCATCAATTGGCTCAGTTGGATGAACTGTTTCAGCATCAACAGTTGTAGAAACATGAGTTTCTCCCTCGACACCATTTAAATAATTCTCGACTCTTTTAAGTAATTCAACTTTTGTCAAGTCATCTAACAAATTAATAGCATTAGACATTCTGATTGATGCATCTATATCACCAGTCATTTGACCAACAATCATTTGAATAAACTCATCATTTTCAGCTAGTTGTTCAATATACTCACCAAGTGAGTGATGATTTTCCTGTGAAAATGATTCTTGAATAAAATCATTATACCTTTTAATCATAAAAAATTATTATTTAACAATTGCAATATTATCTGGTCCTTGTAAAAAGTGACCTAAAACACCACATCTAACAACATCACCAGAATTTAATTCATAATTTTCATCAACAATAATATTTTTATTAACTGTTACTCTTGATGTTTTTATAAAATTTAAGGCATTATCTTTTGTTGATTTAGACACTTCAGCAACAAATTCTACAAAAGATTTTTTATCTAAAACTCTTGTTTTACTATCAGGTTCAATATAAAATTTCTTTATTGAATCTTTATTTGGAATAGATTCCTCACTTGGAGTGGATTCTATTCTTCCTTCTTTTAGTTTTTCTGTAATATTAATCATAGAAATATCTTGTATTTTTTATTGTTACTTCCATTTTTATTCCACCGGATGTTACGTTAGTTCCACCTGTTAAAAATGCCATCAACATCTTATCACCGTCTGCTTTTGTTCCAAAAATTAAACCATTTGATATATCAAGAACTTGTATCTTATTGCTAATATCAGATACTGCTATCTCTACTGTGCTCGGTGATAGTCCTCCAGGCATTGTGAATGAGAAAGTTGCAGATCCACCAGAATAAATTAAATCAGAAGATTCTATTATTACTTTTTCAATATAAAAATCATTTGGTATTAACATTGCTGGTATATTTAATGCATTATTTGTTAGTCCATATCCACTAGATCCATCAAATGTTAAATCAAATTGGTATTTAAGTTCATTAAATCTAAATGATGTCCCACTAGGAAATGTTCGAGAAAATGTACCAAGTGCTGAGAGGCTTAAGTATGTTGAATTTAAATCTATTTGACCTACACCAGCGTTATCATAAGATTGAAAATTAGAAAAGTTAGATCTATCTATATTCATATATGTAAGACTTGAACTATTTCTAATATCAATATTTTCAACATATGAATTAAATGCTCTGATATTTCCTAATTCACTCGCAGATAATCCAATACTTGAGAAATATGTTGTATCTAATGATATATTGGTAATATTTGACCCATATAGATTTATAGATGTAAAATTAGAATTTGAAATATCTAAATTTACTACATTTGACCCATTATAAAAATAAAGACTGTTAATATAAGAGTCATTTGTAGAAGTTAACTTCTCAATGTAAGAACTATTATTCAAGGTAATATTGCCTTGAATTCTACTTCTATTAGACATATCAATTCTTTTAAAATATGAAGATGATAATCCAATATTTCCTGATATACGCGAGTGATTATTAAGACTGATATAAGTCATTTGTGAGTTATAAAGGTCTATTGTAGAACCATCAATATAAGAATAGTTATCTAATGTAAGCTCATACATAGTAGAATCATATAAATCAATGTTTGAAATATAAGATCTATTAGAAAGATTAGCTCTTTGAAAGTATGAATTAGATGCAACTCCAACTGATAAATCAATATTTTCGATATATGAGTTATTAGTCATATCTACATATTGAAAATATGAAGCACTTGCTGTGATATTACTTAAATATGAATTGTTATTTAAATTTACATTACTAAGTGATGAGTTATAAAATCCTATATTATTTACATAAGAGTTATTTGATAAATTTAAGTTTTCAATAGTTGATGATTCAAAAGTACCATAAATATTTGAGTTATTTTCAAATTTGCAATATCTGAAATAACAATTTTTCATATTTAATTCATAAGTTCCAGATTCATTTTTGAAAGATATACCCTCAATATAAGCATCTCTAAGTACTGTAGCGAAAATGTAAGAGTAATTTGACATATCAACACCATATATTGTTGTATCTCCTATAATATTTAAACAGTTAAAATAAGAATCTATAATATCACAATCATTGATATTATTATTACCCCATGCAAAAACTTGAAGTGGGTTAACTCCACAGAAAAACCATCTATCACTACTATTATCCAATTGACCAACTCTAACATAGTTATTACGAAGAGAATCGTATCTTGAGTTAATGCGATAAGCACCATCACCATATCCAATTTCTATTTGTTCCCAAACAGTATCATAATGAGCGGTATTAGTATAGTCTTCTTGTAATTCCCAGTTTGTATTATCTAAGTTGAATAGATTATCGGTTGATGACCCTACGCTTCCAGTTAAGTTTTTCCAAACTTTACCACCATAGATAGCAAGTCCATTTATTGAGTAATTTGCAAGTGGATCCCAAACAGATATAGTACCATATATTGGGTTATAGAATTTACCATACCCAGATGTTGAAAATTGATTATTTGGCAATCCACTAACTAAAATATCAGTTCCACCATATAATTCAACATCAAATTCTGTGATAAGATATCTTTTACCATCAACAACACCTTCAGAAGCTAGTAGAGATAATGCTTGTGTGTATGTTAGTTCAACTGATTGATATGGACTACTCTCAGTTAGACCCATTGCTAGATTTTCTAGATAAGTAAAGTTCCCATCTATTTCAGGAACTGTTAATCTTCTGCCTATTTCACTTCTTAAAATTAAAGCCATTATATAGTATTATTTTTATATAACTATATATTAGAATTTGATAATATAATTTAGTAATTAAATTCCGTAAACTGCTCTAGTATAGTTAAAATTGAGTAAAACCTGTGCTGGTGTAAATGGTATGCTATAGAATCTAGTTAATGATATAGACCCATCCAAATAATTATCATGAATTCCCAATCTTATTTGAGCAGACGTTGTTGTAGATGATATAAATGAACCAGACGCATCTTCTACACCATTTATATAAATCTTAGCTAATTGAGTAGAACTGTTATAAACACAAGTTATGTGATACCATAAATTATTTGTTGTGGTTGTGTTGGATAAAAGTTGATTTCCTGAATTAACCTCAAATCTAATTTGACCATTTGATTCTCTCTGTACATTAATATATTTACCATTATCCACACCATCAAATTCAAATATACCATCACCATTTGATAAATTTGAGAAACAAATTACTGATTCAATTGTGTATCCAGTAGGGTATGAAATTGTAACCTCGTTTGTTTGTGCGGTTTGGTTGCTCTGAAATGATAAACCATATACACATCCTGGGCGACAGATTGGATAAAAGAACGGACCTGAAAATGTAACATTTCTACCCTTTCCACTTATGTCTAACCAATTAGATGAACTATATGAATCATTTGATAATGAATCTGTAGCATCTACAAAAAATTCTAATCCTTGTCTAACAATAAATTCTGGTAAACTACTTGTCCAACCAATATTAGAAGCAGTTACACTTTGTAATAATCCACTAACATCTGCAGTTGGTGTTGTTTGTTGTGAGGTAATTAAAAATTTAGTTGATGATGTTGCGCCTAATTGAACATCTGGTATAATAAAGTTTGATGTGTATAATCCAGTTCCATTTACAACCCTTACATTACTAATAATACCATTAAAGTAAAAATCATCAACATTGGTAAAATATCTACCAATAACTAAATCATTACAATCATAATTGTAAGTATCTGTAAATTGTTTAATTAGTTCACCATTAATAAATAAACTTGATGTACCACTATTTCTTGAAATTGCAGCATGGTACCAAATATCATTAGTAATACTATATGTTCCAAATTCACCATCGGTAAAAAACTCAATTTCAGGATTTGGTGTATTGTATAATTTAATATTTATACCAACTCCACTATTAAATTCACCATTTGGTCTTAATGATATAATACCAGAATAATTATCACCACTTGAAGTTGCTGCTCTAAAGAAAGATTCAACTGTAAAATCATTTGAGCCAAAAGCATAATCAGCGGATGTACTTGATAAATAAGAATTTGAACCATTTAATATCATACTACCAAAAGTATATCCAAATCTTGTTTTTAAAGAATTAAAATTAGAAAGTAGTCTGCTAGAAGATAAATATTTAGTGTGTAGTTTAACAATTGATATTTTACCTGTAAATGGTATACCTGCGAAATTTCCAATTGTTAAACCATCAACAGATGTAATAGAATTTGTAACACCCGGAGTATCAGAAGCAATCAAACTTCCATTTAAATAAATTTTTCTATCTGTACCATCATATGTAGATGCTAAATAGTACCAATTACCAGGAATCATTGATTGTGTTGAACTAAGCAATTGATTATCAAACCAATCAATAAGTATATTATTATTTACTATACCTATAGCATTTGCACTATTTGTAGAAAGTAGCCCATATGTAACTAAAGCTGCAGTTTGTGAAAGGTTATCAGGATTAATCCAAGTTTCAATTGTATATTGAGAATCATTGATTGGAAATCCATTAGCAGTGGCAGACAAAACAAATGAATCATCTACATCACCAAATTCAAAACTACCGCCTCCGCTAACACTATATGTTGGATTATCGAGTGATGAAAAAAGTGTATCATTATGAAAAATTGTCAAATCTGACCAAGTTATACCTGTTCCAGGATAACTTAATACATTACCTGCATCAAGTGACAACACCAAACTAGGTGTTCCTCCACCTTGAAAAACTGAACCTGGTCCTACAAATTTTGATGACTTTCCTAACATAGTAATTTATAATTTTATTTATGCAAATGTTCCTATTTGTCCAAGTGTTTGTATGATACTACCAGTTGCGCCAAATATAAACATAAGTCCTACAATATCAATTTGACTAGCATTCCCATCAGGTGCTGTTGCATTAGCCCATTTAATAGTTTGAGAAACTGTATTAACAGTCACATCAGTAATCATATATGGTGTAACATCCTGATTTATAATCAAAGTATAAGTTATTGTTGTATTTGGAATTGCTGGTACATTTGTAAAGTCAACTTGGAAATCAGTTGATGCACTACTGATATATTTGATTGCACCCTCTGTAAAGTTAATTGAGAATGGTGATGTTGATACAGTACCACTTCCAGAAACTTCAACGGTTTGTCTAAAGTTTGTAGTTGAATTTAAGAATATTGTATCATTGGTATCTTGAATTTGTAAATTGGTACCACCAATAATTATGGAATTACAAGAATTACATAATCTATTACAATTACCACCAATAATTGATGAGTTACATGTGTTATCACATAATCTATTACAATTACCACCAATAATTGATGAGTTACATGTGTTATCACATAATTTGTTGCAATATCCTCCGATAATTGATGAGTTACAACTATATTCCATTATGTAATTATAACATCCACCGAGAATAACAGAATTTCTATTTTCACAATAAATTCCATTGTCACATCCACCAATAATAGCCGAGTTTTTATTACAACAAGTTATATAGTTACTATAACCACCTATAATTGTTGAATTACAAGAATATTCGTTCATATAATTATAAGCTCCACCTATAATAGATGACATACAAGAGTAACTACTCATTTCATTACAATATCCACCGATAATTGAAGATGATTCAATTTGATAGTTAATTAGGTTACAATATCCACCGATAATTGATGAGTTATCCGAGAAGTAACGCATTTCATTACGACATCCACCAATAATTGATGAATAAACTGAGTCAATTACTATACTATTATATCTTCCACCTATAATCGAAGATCCACAAGACCCAAAGTAGAAAGGAGGTGCAAATCCAGGTTCCCATCCACATATTTGGTTATTTATACCACCTATTATACTTGAATAATCTGAATAAGCAGAAATAGAGTTACGACCACCTCCTATTATAGAAGAACAATCGGAGTTATTTACTTCATTACAACATCCACCTATAACAGACGAGTATTCCGATGTGTTAACACAATTATAAGCTCCACCTAATATAACACTACCTTCGTTAGCATTAATTAGATTTCGATAACCACCAATAATAGCTGATTGGCATGAGTTATTGTTAATTATACCACAACATCCACCCATAATAACTGACGAAATAACGTTATCATAAACAACATTATCACATCCACCTATTATAGTTGAAACTGTAGTAGCACAACAAATTCTATTATTTACACCACCTATAACAGATGAATCAGTAGAATTAGAAATTGAGTTAGTATTACCACCAAATACTGATGAATTATTAGAGTTAAGACAAAGGCAGTTATATGAACCACCAACAACAGAGGCATTATATGATAAATCAATCACGTTCATAAACCCAGTCATTGATGCAGTTGCACTTGTTACAATTCCTCCAAAGCTTGCAGTGAAACTAGCCATTGTTCTAAAGTTAATATCACCATTAAGTCCACGAGTTAATATTTGAGGATCAGATGGTGAATTACTAACACTATCAATTTTTAACTTAGAAATAAAAACTATATCATTTTCTCCATCAAGTGTTAAATTGGAACCACCTATAATAACAGATCTTTGTGATTGACATAAACAATTATTATATCCACCAATAATAGCAGAATTTATAGAACAAATTAAATTATTATCACATCCACCAATAACTGAAGAATAATCTGAATTATCATAGATAATATTAGATCTACCACCAACTATTGAAGAATTACTTGAATTGTAACATATTTTATTAAAACAACCGCCTATTATACTATCACCATCAGCTCTATCTGTAGTTATGTGAACTTCAAAGTCACCAGAAATTTCATTATTACTACCACCTAAGATAGTTGAATTGCAAGTATAGTTTTGGATGAAGTTATTAGTACCTGTAAAAATACCAGAATTATAAACTGGGTTACAATGACAAACACCAATACAGTTATTTTGACCACCAATTATGGCAGTACATCTTGACTGATGATTGATTTCGTTTGAGTATCCACCTATAATCGAAGAGCCGTTACTATTACAGCAGATTTGATTTCCATATCCACCCAAAATACTTGAGTCACTTGAGAATAATAATTCGTTGTAAGATCCACCAAATATATTTGAGTTTGAGCTCGTAGCAATTACATTACAACATCCATTAGAACCACCACCTAATGTAGAAGATTCTCTATAGTTAATATTACCCTGTGAATCAGCTACTAATACTTTAGTATTATTATTATTACAAGATAAGTTATTAATTTTTAAATAAGGAACTAAAACTGTGTTACTTTGTGTGGATAATATTAAACCACTACCACCTAAAATAACAGAGTTTTCGGAATTAATGATACTATTTGTAAGACCTCCAATTATTGAGTTACCTCCAAGTTCAACGGTATAAATACCATATTCACCACTAGCAGTAAGGCCACTTGTGATAATTAAATTTGATTCACCTCCAATAATTGATGATTTAGTTGAATAACAATCTATAGTATTACAACGACCTCCTAAAATGCCAGAATTATTTGAATAACAACTTAAAGTATTATAACCACCTCCTAAGATAACACCATATCCATTTACATTAGCACCACCAATACATATTCTATTACAACATCCACCAATTATAGCAGAGTATTGTGTTTCATAAATCAAACCATCACATCCACCAATTATAACAGAATAATCAGATTCTCCACAGATTGTGTTATATTCACCTCCAATAATTGCCGAGTGATCTGTACAACAAATTGTGTTACAAGCACCGCCTACAATAGAGTTTCTTCCAGAACCACCATCTCCAAAAACTTTATTACAAACCCCACCAATAATTGATGAGTTACAAGAATCACATACTATTTGATTACAACACCCACCGATAATAGATGAGTTACAAGAACCACAACCACCATAATAACCACCACCAGCTGTAGAACCACAAATTTGATTACAACATCCGCCTAAAATAGATGAGCTACATGATTCTAAATTTATAACACTTCTACGACCACCTAAAATAGATGAGTTACGAGAATCACAACAAATTCTATTAGAGTATCCAGATATAATCGAGTAGTCCGAATTACAACAAATATTGTTTCCCACACCACCTAAAATAACACCACCTTCATTTCCATAGATACTATTATATCGACCTCCAATGATAGAAGATTGACATGAATTTGTACCTATTACATTACCAAGAGATGTTATTAAATTATAATATTCATAATTAAATGTAAAACTTGAAGATGATGTCAAACCATTACCAGATCCTACTGGTATTTGGTTTTCGGAAATTGATACTCCTATTCCTCCTTCTTGAGATAATGTTTCTAGATAAGTGAAATTACCATCCATCTCGGCAATGGATAATCTTCTTCCAATCTGCCCTCTGAGAACTAAACTTTGTGTTGTCGGCATAATTATATTAGTATATTTTTATGAAGTATATATTAAATACTAATGTTAAAAATAATCAGCATTGTATGTTGGATGAGTTTTATATTAAAAAACACCCCATTTGGGGTGTTTTTTATTTTAAGTATTAAGTATTAAGAGTTATACAATTCTATCAATCTTGCTTCAACATCAGCATCAGTCCATTGACCGATAGAATCATAAGCTGCTCCTTCCCAAAGTGTAATTGCGTCGTCAATTTCTTGACAGAAACATCTAACCATTTTTTGCTTTGGTAGGTCAACTACTCTAGATACTGTCAAAGTACTAACTGTTTTACTCTTCTCTTCTTGTAAAACAATCTTCTTAGGTGAATTCAAATTAATTTCCATATTAAATATTTTATTTTATTTATATATTATTTATCAACTCTCTTTTTTTAAAAATTTACATTATAAAAATGTATTTATCTGAGCCAGAGATCTCGACCAAGTCGCACCATATCTGAAAAAGCTATATCCAATTATATCAGTTTGATTCGGATTACCAACCGCAGTTGCCCCATCAGGCCAACGTAGTATTATAGGAGAACCATCTATATTACAGTCGAAAGGTATATATGCAGTTGAACTTTGTTCAATAACTATTGTTGCAGTTGTAACTCTATTATCAATAGTTGGTAAGTTTATAAAATTTGGTATAAAATCTTGGTCAATTGATGTAATATACCAAATGCTACCATTATTAAAATCGAGATCAATAATTGATGCTGTCGCACTAACACTACCTAATATTTCAGTAGTTTGTTGTAAGGTTGTTAACCCATATACTTCTAAGGATGAGAATGTACTACCTGATCCACTTTGCCCACTTCTACCAGTTAAATTTATATTCCAAAAGCTATAAGTAGCAGTTTCATTATTACTATCAGTTAGTCCAAAACCGACTGATGAATTTACTACTAGTTGTAAATCACCAGTTGATGGTATATAATTATCAACTTGTGCTATAAATGCTATTGATAAATCTCCTTCAACATAGTCATCATCCATATAGTTTTCTGTTAATGTATTATAAACTAAAACAGTTTGACCTGGTGTATAAGATAAATTAGTTTGTGTTACTAAATTAGCAACATATCCAAAATCCGGAACTTGTAAAGGAGTGCTTGAAGTAGCACTATATCTAGCAGCTGATCCTTGAAAACCTTGAGGCCCAGTATTTCCTTGAGGCCCAGTACCACCAGATCCCTGAGGACCAATTTGACCAATTAGATTTAAATACCAAAAACTATAAGTAGCAATTTGGTTTTGACTATTAGTTAGTCCATATCCAACTGAATTATCAATTAGTAACGATAATAAACCATTAGATTCATCATATCCATCAACTTGACCTTGAAATGAGATTGTTGGCTCATAAACATAATCCTCATTAAAAAAGTTATCAATTAATGTATTGTAAGCAAGAATACTCTGACCTGGTGTATATCCAAGTTCTGTCTGTGTATATAATAAAACAATATCACCAATTGATGGAACTTGTAGTGGAGTGCTTGAGGTACCATTATATCTAAATCCCTGTGTTACATTGTGTACATAATTTGAAATCTTCTTATCAATGAAAATTGGTGTCTTCTCTTTTAATAAATCAATTTGAGTCTGTATTCTAGATAGAGCTATTCTGGACTCATTTGTAGTTGAAAAGTCTAACTCGATAGTATTAGATTTAGTGACTATTTTAACAATGTTATTAATAGCTCTTAATGATGTTATTGAAAACCCATCAATAGTATGTTTAATAATACCACTGTTATCTTTAATTTTTAATAATCTATCAGTACCTGATACTTGAACTAAAAAATTTTCTAATTTATAAGCCATTATATTATTCTAATTTTTTAAGAAGTTATATTTAAATTTACAATTACACCATCTAAG
>Ga0214919_10008365_pt1 | contig 13652 bp, 12 predicted proteins | sample LL1503_MetaG_FD_177994 | JGI IMG/M metagenome (GOLD analysis project Ga0214919, IMG submission 177994) | Freshwater microbial communities from Lake Lanier, Atlanta, Georgia, United States - LL-1503 | ecosystem: Environmental > Aquatic > Freshwater > Lake | place: USA: Georgia | collected...
CCGTGCGGCCTCCATTTGATCAGCTCCCCGAGCAAGGGCTCTCCGACCACAAAAACCAAAGGGGGTAAGCCGAAACTGGTGCCCACTTCAGTGACCGTGGAGATCCGGCAGGCCGGTTCCAAGGGTAACGTGGTCCGCCTGCTGGAGCCTTTTGCAACCGAGGCCGAGCTTTACGCCTTCCCCGCCAGGGATACCTCTGCGGAAGAGGTCGAGCGGCAGCAGCATCCGCTCGGACGCATGGAAGCTATGATCGAAATGGGGTACAAAGGCATGCGGAAGAAGGAGATTGCGGCCAAATTCGGTAAGACGCCCCCATGGGTTACGTATCACCTGCGCCTTGTCGGCCTGCTGCCTGGCATCAAGCAGAAGCTCAAGGAGGCTCCCCTTGGTGTGCTGCGCCACTTCGGGCTTGTTTGGCTCATGAACCTGGCGGCTATGGACGACAAGCAGCAGCAATCCACCTTCGATGAGACCTACCGGAAGGCCTTGCACACGGATACGAAGCCGAAATAGGCCAACCCGGAACGGTCGGCCGGAAATCATATTAACTCTACCATGAATCGGGTGGAGTCTGCCGATGTGGCCTGCCGGGCTTATCCGGGGCCCTAAATCAGCACCCCATTAATTGTAAAAGACATCTTGGGGCGCGATGATTCGCCGGATCTATGCGCGTCCAATTTGCTTCGCTCCAGATAGGTCGAACTGGAGGTATTCAACGTGGGGGAGTAGAACTTAAATTGAGCATGGCCGCAGGTCATCTCCTAGAGCGACGGCGACAACTTGATTCGATTTGGTTCTCATTTAAGAAACCTCTGCACCGCCATTTTTCCCGTATCAAGAACCTCTTGGTGCGGGATTAATTTTTTGTAGGCCTCTGGATTCACGCGAGAAACAAAAGACGCGATTTAACGCCTCTGAAATAAGTTCTCGTTTTGAGGGTCCAGCGAAACTCCAAGACGCTGCTGAAAAGCGGTCCGTTCAGAGTGCCGTTAAATTTCTGAGCGTGAATTTTCCACCGATTCTGCGCAGCCGTGGGCTTTGCCAGCGCGAAACATTCTCCGCCAACCGAACATCCAGTAGGTGCTCCCTGAGCAGCTATAGCTTTGGATGGCTGGCGGAAACAGGCCGTAGAATCCCAAGGCTGGAACTCCCCGGTAGAAAAAGTCCAGGTGGGTGGTGAATTGCAGGAGAGCACCCGAAGCAACCCGACGTGCCAGGCCGGGAGGCAAGGCCTTGGTCGATTGCGATTGGCCCCGCAACTGCGCCGCCACCATGCCCGCACTCGCTCCCAAGCGATAGAGGATGCTGCGGCCATACATGATCACCTCGCCGTTGCGGCCAAAGATTTGAGGATAGTGATCGGAGAACTCCTCAAAGTGCCGGTCCAGGAGGGCTGCGCGCTCCGGATAGTGGGTCCTGCCGAACCAAGAAGCCCAAACGGCGCCGTAGAGATGGAATACATGCGCGGTGTAATAGTCGTAACTCGTATCTCGATACCAACCATTGCCCGCATGCTGCAAAATCAGATTATCCAAATGGTTGAGCATCAGCTTCTCATCGTGCTCATAGCCGTTGATGGCCAGAAATGTGATCATCATGACATTGAACCAGCGCCAGTTGTGGGAAAGCGTGTGACTGACCGACCATTCTTGCATGGTAGTGGCCACCTTCGTCTTTTCGTCTGAACTCAACGCATCCCAGAAGACCTCCGGCGCAAGAATCATCCACATCGCTAGGCTGCCCAGTTCGCATGTCTGTTGGCGGTGCGTGTCGAAGTCGCGCGCTCGACCGATGAAATAGGCCGATTGCGGATTGGTCAGCAACTGGAGCAGGTGATGCTTGTAGTAGTCGCGGAGCCGGATTCCACGGATGGTTATGTCGGGGTTATTTTTGATTCATGGCGCGGCGACATTAAACGTGCGCGAAATTGCCTCGAATATCGCGGCGTTGCGCTCTTTGGGTGTGGCTGTTTCGTTACTCTCAGTAGGATAGCCTGGCCCGGGCATCTTCGGCAGGAACATGGGGTCGTTCAGCGATTGGACGTGATGAAAGGCACCCTCGAGGATATGCTTTCCACACGCGATCCAGCCGTCGCGATCCAGCCCAGTATACGGAGATAGATCGCGATTTGCTCCGGCCACTTGGAAAGGTGGCCAAAAGTGAGGGTCGCTCAAGTCCGGTTGACTGGCAGCAGACACGCCTCCCAGCAGTGTGAAGGACAGCGCCCCGATTACCCACGCGAGAAGAAATTTGGGTTGTATCTTCATAGGTGATCACTGGAACCAGACGGGATCCCCGGAAGGCTTGGCAGGTGGCCTCAAGGGGTTGGGTATACACTCAAAGCGTCGGGCGTCCTCGGTCCCCGACTGAGCCTTCGGGCGAGAAAGCGGTCGCGGCGGCCCGGAATGGGCTAGAACAAATCATGATGCGGGCGTGAGGCGGACGATGCGCTTCGGCAAGAGGACGTAGAGTGCGCCGTCGGGGCCGGTGATAACGTGTCGGATGCGGCCAAGGTCCTTGAAGAGGACTTCCTGGGAGACGACTTTCCCGCCGGCGATCTCGATGCGCAGGAATTGTTCCGCCGCGAGCGACGCGAGGAAGAGCTGGTTCTTCCACTTGGGGAAGAGATCGCCCGTGTAGAAATTGATCCCGCACGTCGCGAGCGACGGCACCCAGTATGCGATGGGTTGCTCCAGCCCCTCTTTCGCCGTGAGTTCAGTCATGGTCGTGCCGTCGTAGTTCATCCCGTAGGTGATGACCGGCCAGCCGTAGTTCAACCCCCGGCGCACGAGGTTGAGTTCGTCACCACCGCGCGGGCCATGTTCGGAACTAAAGAGTTCGCCGGTCGTCGGGGAAAAGGCGAGGCCCTGCGGATTGCGGTGGCCGTAGCTCCAGATGGAAGGAACGGCGGTGGGGTCGCTGACGAAGGGATTGTCGGTCGGAATTCGCCCGTCATCGTGCAGGCGGTGGATCTTGCCGCCGGGTCGGGCAAGGTCCTGCGCGTGCTGATGCTGGCCGCGTTCGCCGATGCTGAAGAAGACATGGCCCTTGCCGTCGAAGGCGATGCGGGAGCCGAAGTGCCAGTCGGCTTTGATATAGTGTTCGAGCGTGGTTTGGAAAATTGTCTGCTGCTCGACGAGCACACCTTCCTTGAGTTTGCCGCGGATGATGCGCGTGAAGGCGGCCGGGGTGCCGTCGGCTTTGGTCAGCTGTTCGCTGTAGGAAAGATAAATCCAGCCGTTGGCCGCGTAGTCCGGATGGGGGACGACATCCATGAGTCCGGCTTGGCCGTTGACGTAGATCATGGGCAGACCGCTGATCGGCCGGGCGGCGAGTTTGCCGTTTTCGATCAGATAAAGAAACCCGCGCTTCTCCGTCATGATCGCCTGCGTGGGCGAAAGAAACGCGAGGGACCACGGCTCGACGACCCCGTCGATCCACGTCTCGAGCCTGAAGTCGTGGAGCTGGCTCTTCACCGTCATCGCAGCGGGGGGCGCGCTGACCTTGGTTTGATCACGCAGCACCTTGGCGCGGGTTTCGCGCAGATAGATGACCATGGCGCGGATTTCCTTTTCCGGAATCGCGGTTCCCCAGACGGGCATACCCTTTTCGGGAAACCCGGTCCGAATGCTCCGGGCAATGCTCTCATCGTCGCCCCCGTGGAGCCAAGTGTCCTTGAGCAGCGACGGGCCGGTGCCACTTCCTTCGAGATTCCTGCCGTGGCAATTGGCGCAGAGCAGCGTGTAGCGCTCGGCGACGGTGCCGGTGCGAAAGTCCTGGGCCCTGGCTGGACCGCCGACGAGCACGACGATCAAGACGCTGAGGAGACCAAGCCCGCGGCTCCACCGGAGACAGGAAGGAGCGAGCCGGGAACCGACACCACAGTCCTCGCGGGCGGAGGATGATGATCTCTCAAAATAGGGCATTATTGTAGTTCGCCGAGTGGTAAATAAACCGAATGCAGACTGGGCTTGGAGTGCATGGCGGTGGAGACGAAGGGGTGGTTCGGAAGAACAGGGAAATGAACGTCGGCATGGCCCCGTTTAGGGAAGATTTGGCGGTCCCTCCGACGTCGGTTCATGAAACCGGAATGATCTCGATCGCGCTGATCGCGGGATCTTCCAACTGGCGGATGAAGGCGATCTCAAGTTCGCCCATGGTGATGTTGACCGGCACGCTCTCCACGTAAGCGCGAAGGCCGCCGCCGGCCTTCTTCCATACATCCAGATCCTTGATTTCGTGTCCGGCGACAACGACGGTGAACACGACCTGGCCCGGACCACTTATATCCTCGTAGGTGACGGCGAAGTGGAGTTTCACGAGGTATTTTCCGTTGGGCAGTTTCAGGGAGAACTTGCTCAGGCCGAAACGCTCCGAGCAATAGATCGACGAGATCGGGGTGTTCGCGATTTTCAACCACGGCCGCTCCTTGGTGTCTCCATCGCTGAAGCCCTGCGCGGGAATCCACGTGTTGCCGTTCTCATCGGTATGCGGCTGCGTGGCGCTAGCGTGAATGCGGATCACGCCGGCATCCTTGGTGGCCCGGGACGATGGCGCCGCGGCCTTCGGCGCGTTCGTTGGGTCGGCGGCAAAGACGGCGCCGGTCAGCAGGAGCAGAACGGAGAGCAGCGCCGGAACATGGGCTGGCGAGCGGAATACGAGGTGGATTTTCATGAGCACTTCTGTGGATGGGTGAGGCAGAGAGCCGGAGCGCGATCCGTGGATTCTTGCGAGAGGAGCAGAGAAGTTTTCGGCAAGGGGCGGAGCTTTTGGCCGTCAATTTGACGGGCGGCTGGTATCATACGCGGGAGTTTAGACGAGACCGAGCAAAGCCGCCGACGGAAGTGCCCAATCCGTCGGCGGGCCAAAGCTGGGAGTCGGTCGCGGGCCGGCCCCCGCCGGGCCCGGACTGCGACTCAGCGAGACGCAGGCGGGCATCGGCGGGATCGTGCCGGGCGGGCTACACTCAGAACCGGTAGGTGGCCGAGGCGCGGAAGTTGATCCCGGGCCCGGCGTAAACAAACGTGCGCGAGATCGAGGCCATCAGGTATTCCTTGTTGAAGACGTTACCCGGGTTGGCAATCCGACCGGCGGGCACCATCTGCGCGACGCGGTTCTCCGGGGCGTTTCCGTCTAGAATTTATAGGTCGTCGCAACCCGCAGATTGGTCTTGGGACCGGGAAAGACACTGAAGCGGGTTAGTGAGGCGAGAATGTAGTCCTTGTTCGTGGCATTATCGACGTTCACCTGAAATTCCCACGACTTGGTGGCGTAGTTGAGCGACAAATCGACGATCGTGCGGGAGGACAAATAGAAGGAAGGCAGCACAGGAATCAGATTCGTCGGCGTGCTCGCGGCCGTGAGACCAAACGCTGCATCTCCTGGTCGCTTGCCGAGGTAGTTCGCGCCGAGCGTCAGGCTGAGCCCTTTGAACGAGGAGCCGCTGAACGCATAGCGAGCTAGAATTGCCCCCATCTCATCGGCCGTGCCGCGAACAGGTTGTTTGAAAAAATTGCGGTTTTTGAATTTGGTGTAGGATCCGACCAGAGTAAGTTCCTTGACGACTTGAAACGAGAATTTCATCTCCCAGCCCTTCGATGTGTTGTCGGTCAGGAGCGGCCCGAGCGGCGGATTGGGCGGAGGCACGGTGAGATTGCCAGGATTCGCAATTGCGACAGCGGTCTGTGCGACGTCGAAGTAGACCCAACTCGCTTGGAGTCGTTTATCCAAAGCATTCAAACGGACACCGTATTCGTTTTGAATTCCTTCGGAGAAGGCCGGCGTGCCGGGGGGGGAGCTGAACGTGGCGACCGGCGTGGCATTCTCGGCATAGCCGTAATAGATCGAGACGAGAGGAATCGGGGCGAAGACGACGCCGTAGTTTTTTCGCGAGTTCTTCGCATCGATGATGGTCGGCACTTTGGTCAGCTGATTGAGCGTCGTTCGGTCCACCTTGATCCGGGACAAACCCGCGGCGACGTTCAGCTTGTCCGCGAAGGCCGAGATCGACTGCTGAAGGTAGAACTGGTGCTGGCGGAGCGTGACGGTCTGAACGAAGTTATCCGCACCCGTGGTGTAGGGTGCGATTACCGGTTGATCGATGTTGATCGGAGAGCCCGCGATGGGCCCCGAGCGGTCGGTAGCGTTCGCGACCGGATTCCACGCGTTGTAGGCGTAACCGGCCGCCGTCGTCGATTTCATCCCCGCGACCTCGCGTTTATAAGCCCAGTCGTTCTGGAAATCGAATTGCTCCATGTATTTATAGCCTCTGGAGCCGCCAAAGCCGTAGATGCGGGAGTATGCGGGGGCGGCGGAGGGGGTGAAGGTCGGGCCGGGACCGTAGACGATTCCGGGCGTGTAGGCACCGGTGCGCGGGTCGACGCCTCCGCCAGTCCCGCCCCCGAGATTCATCCCCGGCGAGTCCATAGTCGTGTTTTGATAGTTCAATGCAACCCGTGCCGAAAGGAAGTCGGTAACCTTGGACGTCAGAAACGCCCTGAACTGAGTGTTCCAATCTCGTCGGAAGAGATCGTCTTTGGAGTAAAATCCGAGCCTGCGTGATACGCCGCTGAGCAATCGGGCGGTGTTGTAAGTTCCGGCCGAAGGGTCGATCGGAAGGCCGAGGTAATTGGAAATTTTTTTCTGCTCAAGCTGAGCCATTACCGTCAACTCCGTGCCGGGTTTGACGAGATAGGTAAGCGACGGCATCAGCGCAAAATTTCGCGAACCCGCGTTGTCATAGTATTGGTCAGAATTGCGAAATACGCCGACAAAGCGGTAGGCCACCTTTTCGCCCAGAGGCGCAGTGCTATCGAGGACCACGCCGCCCGCATCCCAGAGACCGGCTTCTACCGTGATGCTGCCCTGCTGGCGGAAGAGAGGCTTCTTGCTCACGATGTTCACCGTGCCACCAGGGCTGCCCGTCGGAGACAAGATCGCACTCGGCCCCATGACTACTTCGATTCGGTCCACTAGCGCCGCGTCCAAATTCGAACCAAAGGCGAGTTGTGATTTGAATCCATCCACCGTGCGCCCGTCAGTTTGAAATCCGCGGATCTGCAGACGATCGAGACCATTGGGAATCGTGGATTCCATCACGCCGGCAAAATATTTCAGTCCGTCATAGACCCGGTTCGCGCGCACGTCGTTGAGAAGCTCGTTCGTCACCACGGTGATAGTCTGAGGCGAAGTAGCCAAATCCGTGGCCAAGCGGCCTCCGCTGGTGGATTCACTGGCCTGATAACGATTCGGCTGAGCGCCCGTCACCTGAAAGGCATTCAACACGATAACTTCTTCTCTTTGCGACCCAGCTTGGGCCGACACGGCAGTGGCGGCGGGTGGGTTCTGGGCATTGACAGCGCTCGATGCGGCGAGCCAGCCGGCGAGGGCGGTGAACAGGGTGCGGAGGGATTTCATGGGTCTTGCATTTGGTTTGGGTTGCGGATCGGAAACAGGTCCGACCTCCCCGGTGCGCGGCTTGCTTTCGGCGGTGCGCTTGCGGCTGACGACGAGGGCGCCGGTGGCGGCGTCCTGCGCGGCCTCGAGGGCCGAGCCGGCGAGCATGCGGTCGAGCGCTTCGCGCGGCGTGAACTCGCCGCGGAGAGCGTTTGTCGTCTCGCCGCGCACCTTGTCGGTGACGAAGACGAGCGATTTGCCGGCAGCGGCGGCGAATTGCCGCAGCGTCGTCGCGGCGTCGCCACGAGGGAGGTCAAAGCTCCGCTTCGCCTCGACCGTCGCGGCGCCGAGGGGCGCGACCACCACCATCATGCTGCACGAGGCGAGCACAACGGGGGCGGTAGAAAACGACGGGGTAAGACGGAGCAGGGCCACTAACCCTGTAACGCTCGCGCACAGGAATCTGTTTAGTCGCCGGGAAAACAATTTTCGCATTCGGGAAGGTTCGCCGCGAAATCGGGCGGCTGCGCACCGCTACGGGGCGTGCAGCTGAATAATGTCACCCTGGCGCTGGGCGCGAATGATCCCATCGCGCTCGAGCAGGCGAACGAAGGCTTCGACGTCGTCGAGGGCGAACATCCCGCCGATGCGGCGGGATTCCAGGGCGGGATCGGTGATCACGAGTTGCAGGGTGTTGTGTCGATTGAAGCGCGCGGTCACCTCGGCGAGCGGGGTATCGGAAAAGTCCGTGACGCGGCGCTGCCAGGCGAGCACGGCCCGCACGTCGGCGGGGGCGAGGGGCTCGATCACGGGGGCGGGGGCGGCGGGGGCGAGGGAAAGCGCCAGGCGCTGGTTGGCGGCGATGAGTGTCGGGCCGGTAGAAAGCGTGTGGTAGTCGGCGCGTTCCACCGCGACCTTGCCTTCCGTGACCGTGACCTCGACGGCGCCGGAGACGAAGCGGACGTTAAACGCCGTGCCGACTGCGCGCACGGCCACGCCGCCGGCACTCACGACGAAGGGCCGCGCGGTGTCGTGGGCGACTTCGAAGTGGGCCTCGCCGGACTCGAGCTCGACGCGACGCTCCGCTGAGGTGAACTGCACGCGAGCGGCGCTCGCGGTGTTGAGTTCGAGGGTCGAGCCATCGGCGAGGCGCGCGCGTTCGTAGCCGGCGGTCGTCGTCGCATAGCGCGTCTCGGGGGCGGCGGGAGATTGGAGCGCGCGAAAACCAAGAAAAGCACCGAGGAGCAGCGCGGCGGCCAGCCCGCTCCAGGCGACGGGCCGCCACCAGCGGATATGCACCACCGGCGCGGGTGCCGGCGTGGGAGAGGCCCGGCCCGGGGGCGCGGACGGCGAAACGCGATGGAAGTGGGCGTTTACCTCGGTGCGGCGTTCCGCGAGTCCGTCGAGTTGCGCGAGCACCTGCTCAAGTTCGGCGACGGAGGCGGCGTGGCGGGGATCGCGCCGGCGCCACGCCTCGAACGCGGCGTCGCGTCCGGGCGCGAAGCCTTCCTCGCGTTCCGCCAGCCACGCCATCGCATCCGCCTCGATGGCGGCGGCGTCACTGCGCTCATGATGCTCGGACGGTTTCATGGGTTACCTTTCGTCGTGGCCGACGGGTCGAGGAGGCCGTGCGCGCGGAAGAACTGGGCACAGTCGCGCACTCCCTTCATCAGGTGGACGCGCACGGTCGCGGCCGCGAGGCCGAGGTGCACGGCGATTTCCGTGGCGGAAAATCCGTCCACGTAGCGGAGCAGCATCACCTCGCGGCAACGCTCCGGGAGCATCCCGAGCGCGACGAGCATCGCCTCGTGTCGCTGCGCGTCGTCGATCACCTCCGCCGCCCCCGGCGCCGGTTCGAGCAGGGCAAACTCGGAGTTGTCGTTGATGGGATCGACGGGTGTGCGGCGCGTGCGGCGGACGTGGTCGATGGCGACGTTGCGCGCGGTGGTGAAGAGAAAGGCCCGCACGTGCCCCAGCCGCTGGGGATCGGAGACGCGCAAAAGGCGTGCGTAGGTCTCCTGCACGAGGTCGTCGTGGTCGGGCAGGCTGGAAAACCGCCGCGAAAGAAACGCGCGCAGCGCCTGTTCGTGCGGTAGCACGCTTTCGACAAACCAGACGGTCTGATCGGCGGGTGGCATGGGGGTTGCGCGGGCAGGAGCCCTGCGCACCGTTGCATCTCTGATAATCCCATTTCCGTCGAGTGGAATTCGGGTGTTTTGGGTCGCGGAAAAAATATTTTCAGATCGGGCTAAACAGAAAACTCGGTTGCGCGTTATATGCATAGGCAAAAATCGCTGGGCGAGAAGCTGCCCGCGTTTTCGGACTACGTGGAATCTCCTTGTGAGGTCCGTGTGCTCCCCGACACTCAGCCAGCGGTGTGTCCGATGCGGTTTTCCTCAAAATGCGGGAAAACAAGCGTCGAATGAACCTGCGAGCCCACCATAGCGAGGCGCAGGCGATATGCCGAAACGCGCGGCCTGTTGGAAAAAATCGTCAATAGGAAGCTTTTCGGCAACGAACCCTCCTCATAACACGGAGCCAACCTCGCCTACGTCCGCTGAACACCCCATTGCCTTGCCCACCTCGTAGCGCGTGCCCTCATTAACCTTGGAAAAACCCACGGCCTCTTTCATCCGCGATGAATCCGCGTTCAACTCATTAGGGATGCGACCGCCCAAGCTATGTCCCAGTGAGCCGGAAATATCGCAGGCGCGTGCGCTAGACCGCAATCACGGGTTGGCTGCACCGGAAATCTTGCGTTTGTGGCCGAAGTGGCGCGAATCCGCGAGAATGCACCTTACAAGGCTCGCAGCCCGCTCCAGCGGTTCCTGCCAGCAGGGGCTGATTTCGCGGTGGATTTTGGCGGGATTGCACCTCTGGAAATCATCTATTAGCACTACTTTCGTTCGCGTTAAAATCGCGTCTCCTCCGCTATTTTTCTAACGAACTGCAAATCGGCCAGTTGCAATCCTGCCAAAGCAGGCGAGTGGTTGGATAACGCGAACTGCCGGGCAAGTAATTAAAGGCAGGCTTCTGGAGTTCTCCAAGTCGGTCGGCCATAGTGTTGCCGGTAAGCAGGCGAGTAGCATCCCTGAGGAGTAGCGCGATGGTCAACGGGCAGGCCGCCCTCTTATTTCAGGTGATAGCCGGTGCTGCGTCCGCCAGCGTCATCCTTGGCCAGAATGTTCCGCTCCATCAAGTCGGTGATGTCGCGCAGCGCTGTATCCGGGGAGCATTTGGCGATATTCGCCCATTTTGAGGAAGTCAGCTTGCCGTCGAAACCGTCCAAAAGCCGGTTGATGAGATAGCGCTGACGGTCACTGAACGTCTGCCCCTCGTGGCGTTTCCAGAAATTCGCCTTCGTCAAAACGGCGTCGAGAATTTCATGGGATGAATTTATCGCATGCCTGAGGCACGCGAGATACCATTCAAGCCATGCGGTGATGTTCAGGTTACCGCGCTGGCTGGCTTCGAGAATATCGTAATAGGCGTTACGCTCGCGCTGAATTTGCGCAGACATGCTGTAGAAACGCTGAGCGCTGTTTTCAGAGCGCGCGAGGATCATGTCGGCGATGGCGCGGGCAATGCGCCCGTTGCCGTCGTCAAATGGATGGATCGTCACGAACCAAAAATGCGCGAGCGCCGAGGTCAGGACCGGATCGGTTGCAGGCCCGGCGTTCAGCCACGCCAGAAACCGGGTCATTTCCGCGTTTAGCCTGTCATGAGGCGGGGCCTCGTAATGAACTTTCTCCCGCCCGTAGGCACCGAAAACAACCTGCATCGGCCCTGACGCATCGGTGCGCCAGCCGCCCACCGTAATTTTCTGCATGCCGCTGCGCCCGGTCGGGAACAGCGCCGCATGCCAGCCGAACAGCCGATCCTGATTGAGCAGCATCTGATGGTGGCGTGTGGCGTCGAGCATCACTTCAACGATGCCCTCGACGTTGCGATCCACCTGCGGTAGGGCCGCGATCTCGATGCCCATGCGCCGCGCGATCGAGGAGCGAACCTGCTGGGCATCCAGCTTCTGCCCTTCAATCTCGCTCGTCTTGATGACGTCCTGCGTGAGCGTGGCCAAGGTCGCTTCCTCGCGCAGATGGAAGCTCAAGCCTTCCATCTTCCCGAGCAAGCGCCCCTGCGTATGCCTCGCATCACTCAGCAGCGTAGTGATGGCGGCATGGTCCCAAGTGAAGGCCGGCCAGTTCTTTCGTTCGTGGATATACATTTAATCTCCGCAGGTTATGCGGTGAACTTACCTTACATTCTTCGCACAGCAAAGGACTATCTCCGCTTTTCATGCGGAGAATAAGGGCGCTATTCTCCGCAGAGGGCAAAAAGCCGTTATTGGTGAAGCGACGGTCCAACCAATGTCCATTCATCCCGGGCATGTTGATCATGCAGGCGCAAATCACTCGCCCGCGAATCTGTCTTCCGCCACTTTCAGGCCAGTGGCCGAAATGGCGCGAGTCCATCCTCAAACAGACCATGAAACGCCCGTGTTTTTTCGCCGAGCATTGCAGCGGAGGCGGCAAAACCGCGGCAATCCTCGCGGATTTCTCCTCTTGAGGTCATCTATTAGCGCCACTTTGGTTCGCGTTGAAATCGCATCTCCTCCGCCAGTTTTCTTTTTTGAGAGGCCAGACCCAACAGCCGATTTGCCAGTTGACGTGGCACATGGTTATCGAAGGCCAAAACGCAAAGTCCCAGCGAAAAAGGCCATCAAGTTGAAACGCACCTTCACACTCCTCACCGCCTTGTTCTTGGCTCCGTTGGCGGCACTTCTGAGGGCAACAAAAACTCTGTCCGATTCGGAAATCGTTGCTGGTTCTCGCTAACCGCACTTGCTTCTGATCACCTCACCGCCTGCCGCGTGATTGTGGCTTCGCCCGTCAAGGTATTGCTTCGGATGCGCCTGCGCGCCACCCTGACCGGCGAGTCGGATTTACGGCTGTTTTCGGCAGTGGGAGTGCGCAGAGTTTCTACACTTGGGACGGTCTTGAACCTGATGCTTACCAAGATTGCCTAAATTGAACGCCTACTAAATAAGGCTTTTAGTTCGACAATACAGGTTTAATGCTATTTATAGTATGCAATGAAAGTAAGCTCAGTATCTGCTGATCCAATGCTCCAAAGTGACCGAGAAGCCGTCCGCTTATTCTTGGACGGGCTGCGGCAGCACCGTCTCAAACAGAATTGGTCTCAGGTCGAAATGGCGCGGAGGGCCGGTCTTTCCCGGCCGGCCTATCAGAATTTCGAAAACGGCTACGGAAATATCACCCTGCGCAATCTCCTGAAGATCCTGGGAGTGCTGGGCCTCACCGAGCGGTTCGCCCAAATGATTCCGCCTATCACCGAGGAACCTACGCTCGCCGCGCTCTCGAAGCCGGTTCGCCAACGCGCCCGGCGCCGGCGCCCAACCGTCGGCTCGCCCGCCGCAAAATGAGTCGCGCCGCAATCCCAATGCTCAACGTCCGTTGGCACGATGGACGTCTCGTTGGCCGTGTGATCACCAACGGTCCGACCTATTTTGCTTACGACGAAGAATGGTTCGCTCGTGGCCACAATCTGTCTCCGATCACGGTGCCATTCACGAACGCGACGTTTCGCCAACGTGTCGATGGATTCGACCAATTGCCCGGGTTTCTTTCGGATTGTTTGCCCGACCAGTGGGGCCGGCGGATCATGGCTCGCGAATTCAGCGCGCTCGATGTTCGCGCCACACCCATGCGCATGCTGGCTTGGGTGGGCCGACGTGGCATCGGCGCCCTGAAGTTCGAACCGGCGCTCGGCGGCGACGACAGCGCGTCGAGTTGGGAAGCCGTCACCCCGGCGCTGCTCACGCGCGAAGCCCAAGCGGTCATGCGAGAGGAACCCGCCCGCGCTTTCGCCCACTTGCAGCGCGGCGGCACAGCCGGCGGAGCGCTGCCCAAAGCGACCATCGCCCGACTGACGGATGGCTCGGTCTTGGTCGGTGGCGACGTAGCCGCGGCCATCGCCGCTCATCCGGATGCGCGACTCGGACTGCTCAAGCTTGATTGCGACGGGGATTCAGCGGGGCGCGAAACCGACGGGCGGTTGGAACATGCCACCATGGCAATGGCGCGGGCCTGCGGAATTCGGACGGCGACAAGGTAGTGTCTTAAAAGTTCAGCAAAAAGGCGAATCATGGTAGGTGGTTGGGTGACAAAACCTAAAACCACCAATAAAGGAAAAACCATGATCCGCCCGAAGCGAAACGATGAACCGATTCAGCTAAC
>Ga0214919_10008366_pt1 | contig 13651 bp, 25 predicted proteins | sample LL1503_MetaG_FD_177994 | JGI IMG/M metagenome (GOLD analysis project Ga0214919, IMG submission 177994) | Freshwater microbial communities from Lake Lanier, Atlanta, Georgia, United States - LL-1503 | ecosystem: Environmental > Aquatic > Freshwater > Lake | place: USA: Georgia | collected...
ATCAATACCTACTAATCTTTTTAGTTTGTTTATTAATCTCATAGTATAATTCTTTTTTTATATTTATTAAAAAAAAGCCTGCCCTTGAGTTACTTCGTGGTCTTACCCCCGCCCTTCGTACTTTGATCCCGTCGGCAACCGTTATCTTTTCTGACAATACAAAGATAAGGATAGTTATTGATATAACCTAATTTTAATTAAAAATTCTATCTTTGAATCTCCAGTACCAACCTTTAATTCCACATGATATTCTATCATCTTCTTCGGCACAAAAGTCATCAAAGGTTCTTATTTTTAAGTCAGACCAAAGGTTCTTTGTTGCTAGGTTTAAGGTAGGGTATTTCTTATAAGAATCATTAAAAGATTCTTCATACTTTTTATAATTATCAAAAATATGTAAACTCCATTTGATACTCATTTGGGTTACCATATAGTCTATCCATATTTTCATTTTATCATCTTCACTAAACTCCATCTTTTTTTATTATTTAATTATTTTACAGCTTGATAACATAAAGTCTATATCAAAACCTGTTGCTTGGTATTGGTCTTGAATCACATCTGGACCTATATAATCTTTAAGTCTTAGTAGAACTTCTTTAGATGTGTCTATTAGTTCTTTAGATAAGGTAGAATAATCAGGATTGAATTGTACTGATACTCTGATAGGATGTCTTAATATATCATAACGAATTTCTTTAACTGTGGCATATGACATAGGTATTTGATCAAAGCCGTTTTCAGATGGATTAAAGGTGGGAAATGTTGAATCCATTTCACAGGTGATAACTTCACCCTTTTCTAACCAATTATGAAATACTTTATTATTGGCACGCCAACTCATATTATCTAAGTTAATCCAGTTAATATCAAACTTATTAGTGTCATGAAGTTCTAATAAGATATCATCTATGGTCATTTTATCTGGTAGGTCTTTAGGATGTCTACCGTGTATATTAAGGTTATTCATTGAGTAATGTTTGTATTTTAATATCTCTTAGAAAGACTTTAATCTTTTCTTTATCTACTCTTATGGCACCACCTGGCACTACATCGTGATGAGGTAGTGAATAAGATAACTTACCACCGTGTTCTTGATAACCATACCAAAAGTAATCTGCTAAAGGTTCTCTTAAAAGGATATCTAATATATCTTGTAAAGACTCTTCTACTACTTTATTAAGTTTTGACTGGTGTGTGATATAAGGTTTAATCTTAGGATGATTACTATTATTCAACCAAATTGAAAAGTCTTCTCTAAAACAATCTTTTAGTTCCATATGTTCTTTGTTATATAAACCAATAAGGATCCTAATGTGTATCCTATGGCTGATGATAATGCTATTTTTAATTTTCCTTTCCAGGTTTTTTCTTCTACTAAGAATCCAACGAATGGTAGTCCTAAGAAAGGACCGACAAATGCCCAGAATAACATATAAGGTGAGTTATCACTAACAGTTGAAATATACATAGTACTGGCTATTTCTATAATAAAAGAAGAGAATCCAATAATTAAATATTTCATAATATCTTATCTAATTGTTGCTCACGCCATTCTTCTAATGTTAGAAAGTGTTCAGTCATAAACTTTCTATATTTACCATCATCACATTTAATAATATAAGAAGGTTCTGATGGTTTTAATGTTTGAGGATCATATATAGTAGGTGTGAGATCACCTTCATATATCTTACCTTTTTCTAAGTAAATATCAAGTGTATATCTGGCTACTAATTTCATAGTATCTTATTTAATTGTTTTTCTCTCCATTCTTCTAAAGGAATAAAATCATCATCACCTGGAAAGAAAAGATATTCAGTACCATCATCACCTACAAATGAAGCAGTTTCTTCACCATACATGACATCAACGGTAACATCATAGGTTTTACCAATTGTTTGATAGCTCTCAGAACCCCAGGTTTTAGAAGCTACACAAACCCACTTAGACTTTTTAATTGGAATGGGAAATGACATTAAATAAGATTTACCTCTACCTCACGAATTTCTAAATCATTGTTTGTGAATACCACATCACTATCATAGTTGTACAATTCATCGCAGTACTTCATAATTGAATCTGCTTGGTCTTTACCCATTAACATAGGTGTATCACATACATAAGGACCTTCCATTTCATCAGTATTGAAATAAAGGTCTTTGTCTTTTACTTTTACTACTAAAAATTTCATATATCTAAATTTAATTATAATTCAACATTTTTCCAAACAACAACAGGGTTATTCTTTTCTTTCACACCAAACACAGACTTGAATGGCTTTCTAAATACTTTAACCTTTTCACCAGTAAGACTATGCTTGAACTCTTTCACAGAAGTAATATCATCTGTACCAAAAGCAAATAAGGGTTTGAATCTCTTATCAACAGTACCGGTTTTAGTAATACGATTAATCTGATAACAAAAGTTATTAGAGTCTCTGATGCCAGCATAGAATCTGGTCATTACCAATCTACGTTTAGTATCGACTTTAGGGGTAAATGATTTATACATATATTATTTTGTAAAGTAATCTGATAATTCAAAGTTAATTAATGTTCTGAACTTCAAGGTGCCAATCCCTCTATCATTAACAATCCAAACTAAAGGTTTGATACTATCAACATACTCTTTAATAGCATCTGGAATATAAAAGTAGGAGGTGGCAAATGACTCAGTGTATTTAGATTTAACATCATCTATCTGAACATAGTAGTTTGATCCTTCTACGAATTCATTGACTGATTTAGTACAGGTATAAAGTTCCATTAAACCCTTATCAATGAGGTCATTAATCTTAATATCTTCTTCAATATTAATTTGTTCTCTAAGGTCCTGAATCTGAGCCCTATATTCTATAAGTAGTTCTTTATTATCTACAAGGTCAATATCTGATTCAATCAGGTTTTGGAATAAGGCTTGCTTAGCATCAGGAGTCTGTGCCATTTCAAAGTCTTCTATGAATTGTTCTATTGTGTATTCTACTATCATATTATAAAAATTTAATTGCTTCAGTTGTTGCTAGGACATCACATCTTTCATTCTCTGGATGTCCGTTATGTCCTTTAACCCAATGAAAGGTTATATTAAAGTTATCGTAAGACTTTAAGAATCTTCTCCAAAGGTCTTCATTCTTTTTACCACCAAAGTCTGTCTTCTTAGCCCAATTAAATACCCAACCTTTCTCAACAGAATCAATTACATATTTAGAGTCTGAGTAAACCTCAACTGGATACTTGGTAGTTTTAACAGCTTCTAACGCTTGTATAACAGCCATTAGTTCCATTCTATTATTAGTGGTAAACTTCTCACCACCGGATAGTTCTTTAGTTTTATCATTAAACTTCATGACAACACCCCATCCACCTGGGCCGGGATTGCCTCTTGAACTACCGTCAGTGTATATTAATAACTTACTCATGTTACAAAGATATAAAAAAATTATCTAACAATAAAATATAATATACCTAAAATTAAGATAAGGATAAATCCAAACTTGAAAATCAGTTTAATGACTTGCCAGATAAGTTGTATAACAAACATACCTAAGATGAATTCAAATAAAGCTGGTAAGAACTTCCAGGTTAGACCGATTGCGATTAAGAAAAGTAATATAGACATATGTAGTGGTTTTTAATTTAACAATACAAAGATAAGGAATGTTTTAGATATAACCAAATCTTTTTTTATAAAAAAAGATTAGCCTGCCCTTGATTCCTTCGCACTCTTAGGAGCCGCCCGTCTGTGATGTACTTATAGTTGCCGCTATCACTACCTCATCTTGACATAACAAAGATACGAAATGTTTTTGAGTTAACCAAATAAATATATACATTAATGAAGTACTTAAAGAAGATATTTGAAAATAACTTAATGTTAGATACTAACATACTTGGTGATATCCTACAAGAGATTACTGACTTAGGATATCTTTCACATGTAAATTCATCTTGGTGGTCAGCAAATGATAGAAGCAATGGTATCTCTGTATGTATCTATGGTAAAAATGAATATGATAAGAATATTGGATGTGAAGTAGATTACATATACCCAGATGAGGTAATGGAAGTTATAGAAAGATTAATAGATTTCTTAGGATCAGAGGGTTATAAACCATATGATAAAGATAAGAAAGAAATAGAAGTTATTAAAGGAAGACCTACTGAAAAAACAAAGCAAGAGATTAAAGTATCAACCTCAGCAAGTAGCCAAGTAACTATGAGATGGGATGATAAGATTAGTGGTTATAAAGTTTGTTACTCACTATCAATAGAATTTAAACAATGATGAAACATATAAAGGCATATAAGATATTTGAATCAGAATCAGAAGATTTTGATATAGAAGAGAACATCAAAGAGTTATTCTTAGAGTTACAAGATGAAGGGTTTGATATTAAAGTAGAACCTAATTATTCTTCTGCTTCAAGAGATAAGGTATTCTCTTATAATGTAATGATTAAAAAGTATTGGGAAAATGAAAATGATATGTTAACTCAATATGAACTTGAAAACTATGGTCCTACATTTATATTAAGAGAGGTATTAGATAGTATTGTTATGTGTAGTGGTTATCTTAAAGATAATGGATGGCAGATATGGGATGTTGATGGTCTTGGCTTAAATAAGATGGGAAGATATGAGGTTAAAGATGTTGCTTATATTGCTAACTTAGATCCTAGGATTAACTTTCAAGAAAGAGGACCTGAGCCACTATTTGATGTTGAAATGGTTAGATTAAGATTAATAATAAGAAAGAAGAAATGAGATACTTAAAACGATTTAATGAATCCGGTAATGCTTCTTTTGATTGGTTGAGAAAGAAATCTAATGAAAGATATATTGACCTAATGTATATACTTCAATCAGATGTATTTGATGATTATAAGATTGTATCAAAGAGTGACGAGTCATTTGAAATGGGTACCGGTGAAGAAGGTTATCCTGAGCATAAGTTCTGGGTATTTAGAATGAAAGAATCTCAATCTACAGATGTAGATACTTCTAACCCTGGTGATATTGGTGATATGACAATTGATTATATTGTAGTTTATAATATATCAGAATCAGAAAAAGACCGTTTCTATAATGAAGTATTAGAATTAAAAGAAAAGGTTAAAGACCTAATTGGTAAAGAATTAATAATTAGTGAGGAAATTATAGATGATGGTTATAACTATGATTATATAATTAAATTAAGTGATAAATAATGAAACATATAAAATCATACGGAAAGTTTACTGACTATAAATTATTTGAAGAAAGAAACTATAAGGTTCTTCCAGAAGAAATCTATAATGGTGCTCTTAAAGAATTAAGATCTGAAGGTAAGTTTGGCAATATAGATGAGTTGTTTGGTTTTTATGATTATTGGTTAACTGTAGGTGATAGTGAATTACCTTATTACGATCCTGTTGAAGTAAAAGATAGATTAGATAGTCTTTATTCAGGATCACCTTGTGAAGGTGAAGAATGGTTCCCAATGTTTACATCAGATTCAGATACAGTGGAAGTTATAATGAATGAGTTATCTAGATTATATGCTGATGCTTCTTTTAAGCCAGGTGATTATAGATGTGGTAATTGTCATAGAATATTTAGACAAACAAATAGATATCAAACAATGTGTTCTTCAAGTTGTGAGAATGAGTATGATGAAAAAATGAGTGGTTGGAGATGAAGCACTTAAAATCATATAAAATATTTGAGTCTTGGATTGATGAACCTAAATTCTTTAGATTTAGTAAAGAAGAAATGGCTGAAGGTGAATTCATACCAGGTAAAAGAACAATGTGGGGATTAGATGATTTTAATACTTGTTTAATGAAGTTTGGATTTCCTGATAAAAAACAATGTATTCATTTTATGGACTCTATTGCTTTTAACCCTGAGTATAAAGGTCTTTATGGTAATTACACATATCAAATAACAGTTGATGATAAATCAAATTTAGGTTGGTCATTTGTAGTTCCTATTAATGAATGGTTTTACAAAGGTAATCCTTTTCAATACGCTTTAAGACAAGGTAACAAATTAGTTAACTCAATAATGGAAACTCCTTATAAAGATTTAGGACATTATGAGCAGTTGGATGAAGTAACTAAATACTTACTTGATTATGAAGCTATCGGAACAGGAACTATTGAAGACTTAAAGAATTCACCACACTATGGTAAAGAAAGTTTATTTGTTTGGACTAATGATAAAGTTATTATTACAAACTATGAGATAAAAAAAGAACCAAAGGTAGGTACTTATAAAACAGAAAGAGTTTTAACTACTAATGATTTTATAGAAAGAGGAATATCACCTGAAGATATTGGAAAGTTTTATCAATCAGAATTAGGTAAGTCAGTGAAAGGTCTTTCAAGAGAAGAAGCTCTTAATGTATTAGATAAATGGATAACTAATTAAACGTCTCTACCGAATATCTTCTTTTCAATATAATCATCGATTTCACCTTTAGTTCCTTTTTTCAATTCAGAATGAACCTTCTTAGTTACTTTCTTTAATTCAGATATCGCTTTCTCAAATTCTTTGAATGATGGACAATCTTGTAGAGTTTCTGCTTTCTGAGCTTTAGCTTCGTTAAATGGTTTTAAATGTTTCATAATTAAAATTTATAATCTATTCCTTTTTCTTTAAAGTCAGTATTTATTACTTCAATATCTTTATCTTTAAGTTCGTCTTTAATCCACCAGTTAAGATCGTGTGAACCGCCAATCATACCTTTTCTTTCACCAAACTCAGCAATAACTTTATCTAAGTCTTTTTTATTTCTTATTCTTTTGAACTCTGAGAATAAAACATCTTTTTTAGTACCTGGTCCATACATAGCTTTAAAAATACTATCTGCTATTGATTTATAATTTAAGTCAGGTAAAGTATCATCACCTAATTTAAACCATCTAGTAATATCACGATAAAATTCATTATAGTAATCTTTCATCTCAGGATCTTCAACACCAAATAAAGTAAACACACCTTCTTTCTTTAACTTAGATATCTTTTCAATCATTCTATCATATACTGGAGTTCCTTGTAAAACAGGAGCTAAGTAGTGTTGACCTGAAGAATCTTTACCATATCTTTCTAATTTAGCAATAGATAAATAAAGTAAGGAGAAATCAGCCAATATGTTAATTTCTTTTTCTTCTAATTGTGAACTTAACTTAATAATTTTAGGTATTAACCAGTTATCAGCACCACCATAACTACTTGGGTAAGAATAATAATTTGTATTAAGTAAAGAAGCTTCTTTATTATTATCATAAAACATACTAATCTTATTCTTGTATATCTTCATGAAATCATCACTAATCATATCTGCTTTTAAAACTTGGCAGAATTTATCTACATTACTAGTATTAGATTTTAGTATTTGTTTACTAACTAAGTGATTAAATCTACCGGCTATATTTAAGTTACCGAGACTAACACTTGGATTTTCCATATTAATCATCTCAAATGATTTCTCAACACCTTGGTCGATTTTACCAGAGATTACTGATTTAAACCAATCAGGATATTTATCAGAATCTTTTACACTTAAAATAGTATTAAGCATTTTATCATATTCATCTCTATCAGTTAATTCACCAGCATAAAGAGTATCTGAGTTATTTATAATAGAAGTAAATAAATTTTTATATCTATCTACACTAGGAACTATTTCAGCTAGATTAAACATTAAGTCAAGTGGGAATTTCAATTTATCAACTGCTTTACCACAAGATTGTAATATCTCATCTGATTTCATATTAATATCATTACCAGTATATTTAGATTTCTTACCAAGTTCTGTAATGAAATAAAGTAAACTTGAATAGTAATTACCTAACTTTTTATCTAAACTAGATAACTTTGAATAATCAGTTGGTAACTGACAAGCTCTTTTAATAATATTATCAATAACTTGAGGTGATAATTTCACTAAACTATCAACTAAGTTATCTAAGTTATCTTTGAATTGTTTTTTATTCAATGTTATTTCAGAGAACATCTTAATAGACTTTTCTGAATCTTTTAAGATAGCAGGTATATCTAAACTAACAATCCATTTAGAACTATTAGGTCTATCTAAACTAATTTGATTTAATTCTTTATCAGTATCAATGATTTTACATTGAAGTATATCTTTATTACCTACTTTAACTTTATCATATTGATATTCTAACTTTTCCATTGGTGTCCAAGTTTTACCATCATCTGGTGTATATCTTGTTGGCTTAGCCAAGTTAGCATTATAAATAACAAGTACTCTACCATCATTACCACCAGTAAATGACATACCATCTACTAATGATATAAATCCTGGCATCTCAGCTAATTTAAGTCCAATTGGTGCTGTTAAGAATCTACCTTGAACATCTTTCTTTAATTCTTCTTCTCTACCAGAAGCAGTAGTTACTTTAGTTTTAACTAATATTTCATTAAAGCTATCAATTAACTCTTTATTTTTATTATAGAAGTTTAAGAATTTACCACCCATTATTTTTTTCAATTGACTAATAAGTGAATGAGATTGACCCCATACCTTTTTAGCTTGATTGTTATCTGGGTTCATATCTAAGACTAAAAACTTACCACTGTTCTCAATTTTGAACTCTACGATGTTAGGACCATACATAGACATATCAACTACACCATCATTATCAAAGTCTCTGATTTGATCATCGAAATCATAACAAGTATAAAGACCAACACCATACCAATCACCAGCACCCGGTCTAAACCCTTGTGACATAATTCTTGGATCTGAAGTTACAATCTTATCTCCTTCTTCAACAATAGGAAATCCTCTATCATCTACTTGAATATTAGGATTCATTGCTTTCAGTAATTCAATACTTGATTTATAAATCTTATTATACTCTTCACTTTCTTCTTTTAAGTCAGAAGATATATTTCTTTTAGCAAATTTATCATAAAGGTTAATATCTTTATCCCATTTGTCAACAATATAACTTTCTTCTTTTAATCTTGTTCTATGATAAACTAAGAATTGACCAGACTCTAGAGCCTCATCTATTCTAAATTGTTTGAATTTGTGATAGTCTTTAATGAATTTCATAATCTTATATATTAAAAAAATAGTGGTAATTTTTAATATATAATGTATAAAATAAACAAAGATATGAAACACTTAAAAAGATTTAATGAAAACATAGAGCTTGGTAATGAGAGTAATGTATCTGGTCAAGAAATATTTGATGCGATTGATACTATGTCTCTTGAAGAGTTACAACAAGCTTTAAGTAATATTGGTGAATTATTCTCAAAGTTTGGATGTGTACCTGGTGAAGATCCTAGTTTTGATGAAGAAGTTCAAGAACACATAGTTGATACTATGAGACCACATATTAGAAAAGCAATAGCAGATGCTGGTTTTGATTCAACTGATGCTAATAGACATTCATATTAAAGAATTAAGAAACCCTTTGAGAAATCAAAGGGTTTTTGTTTTATACAGATTTGTATGTTTTAATATCATTCTTACTAACTTCTTCTAAAGTTAGGGCTTTAGGAACAAAGTTATATTTACGGTACAATCTTACTAACTTATGAAGTCTACGGTTTACAAGACGAACATTACCATCAATATCTTTAACAGTATAGATTCTATTTGAATCAGCATTCAATCTTAAAGTTTTACTATCTACTGGAATGAAAACCATTTCATTCTTTTCTAAAAAGTATTTATAAGTTCTTTTCAATTTAAGAACACTTCTATTACTAGTGAACTTAGATTTATCTACATCAAAATCAATAAGTGGAAAGTAAACTCTGTAGTAAGTAGGACCGTAGGTTAAGTCAATGTGTTTATGTTCGATGATTAACTGATGGTCAATGGAAAATAACTTACAGCTTTCTTCATAGAATTCTCTAGTACAAGTTTTTTGAATAGGCTCTCCTGGATCAACTTTACCACCAGCATCAGAAAGAACTCCACGGTTAGAACTAAAAACAATGAAACAAGGAGTTTCAACACCATCTTTTTTGATGTTAACGATTGGTAAGACACCGCCACCTGAAAATTTTCTACTTTCTAACATGCTGTAAATATACAAAAAAATATTTAATATATAAACTATGTATATAAAAAACTTCAAAGATTTTAACAGAATTTTAGAAAATTCTAACATCAATCCTCTTAGGTTTAGAAATGCTAATCCTAAAGATATTGTTGATTTTGTAGATCAATTACTTTATAATACAGGTAATATTGATATCACTGAAAAAATAGCAGGTCAACATTTAACTATTAATATTAAAGATGGTTTTGTAACTGTTAATACTAAAGACCAATTATTAGATGATCAATCTGGTAGAGATGCTAGACATTCAAGATGGGGTTCTGATATCACGGCACCTTTAATTGATTATCTTAAAACAACTAAGATTGCTGATCAAACTTGGGGATTTGAAATACTTAACCCAAGAACTAATCATGATTATATACAATACAAGAATGTTGAAAAGATTTATATTGAATACACTGGAACATTAACTGAAGAGATAGCTGAAGAAATTAGAAAAAGATTATATACAGGTGTTAAGTTATTAACTAAGAAAGATATTAAAATCAATATCACTAAGAATGAAGCTTTTGAAAACTTTAAGAAAGTATGGGAAGGTGGTCTTAGAAATGAATTTACATCTATGTCTTATACTGATAGTTATAAAATAAGTAAGTTAAAAGATATGTTAGGTGATTTACTTGATGAGGTTATTGTTTCTGTTGTAGATAAGGTATCACCGATTGAAGGTATAGTTATTGGAACTAATACACCTATTAAACTTCAAACTAATAAGTTCTTAAAGATTCAAAGAGTTCAGATGCCTATTTACTCTGTATTCAAAATAAATAGAAATGAGATTAATTCAGTAATGGATAATCCTAATATGCCATTTGAAGAAATACAAAAAAAGTTTAATGTTAAATTAGAATCTGTCTATAAACAGAATTTAAGATATAGTTTATATGAAACTGTTAAGTATTACTTAGAGCAAAATAAAACTTTAGAAGGAATGGATACTTCTAAATACAGAAGATGGTTAACTACAGAAGAATCAGATAATATCTTAAAAAGATTAACTAAAGATAATACTAAGGAAATTTATTTAGAGCTTTACAATAAGATTAAATAGAAGTATTATAAGGAGTTTTTGGTATACTACTAAATCAGAACAAGTTATTCTTTAACAATTATATTTTATTACATTAAGATGACAGATAATTACTATTTTGTGTAATAGTATTTAACTATATAATGTAATGAAATTTATAACTTTAATATTATTATTACTTTTAAGTTTTTTCAGTAATGGAGATAGTTTACCACCATTTAAACAATCTGTTTATATCGAGGGTATAGCAATGACTCAATATAAGAGCCCTATGGTTGGATTTATGTTAGAACAAAGTGTATTAGATTATAAAAGTAAGTTAAACTTTATAATAAGAGGTGGAATATGGTATCACCCTATAATAGTTAAATCTAACTTTTTTGTTATTCAATGTGGATTATCTAGACCAATAACAAAAAAGTTAGATGCTGGTGTTTACTTTATGAATTTGAACGGTAAGTTACCTAAGCCAAAATCTTATGATGAGGTTGGATATTATAGTCCACTCTCATTGTTTATAGAAACAAGTCCATTTGTAAATAAGAAGTTAATAGTTCATTCAGAGTTAGGTTATTATTCTAATATGAATAAATTAGGATTTACTATGGCAATTCGTTATAAGATACATGATAAGGTAAAGAATTTATAAATTTTCTTTACTTTTGAAACACTACGATATCATCTATCTTATGTACTTTTAATTCATTAAATACATTGATAAGATTATCATCACCATAGGTTTGTACTTGGAAATGATTAAGACCTATTATTATAGTTCCTGGTTTAACTTCTTCTATAACTTTCAAGTAAAACTTAATCGCTTTATCTGATACTTTGAATGGTTGATAAAAGTAAATAAAGTTCCAGTTAGAATAATCGACATTCATAATATCATCTTCAATAAGATTCAATTCGTCATTCCAATATTTAAGTAAGTAAGTTCTTAATGGATCCGTATATCGTTTATACTTTTCAATCCCTGTGAATGTGAATTTATTATCAAACTCTTTTGATTGAAGATAAAGGTCATAAAGAATAGTACCTAAGCCAATACCACAATCACACATATTAACTTCACTAGATAATAAACCTTCTTCATCTAATCTTTTTAATAAGAAGATATTAGTTTCTATATCGGCTTGTATATAATGCCATTCTCCGGCTTGAAAGAATTCTTCAAGATTTTTATTAACCTCATCATTAAGGTTATAAGCAATTTGTAAATACTCTATTAAGAGTGGATGAGGTTCTACTTCTTCTGTCATAAGATTATATATCTTATCTTATGTCTTATCCTAAGATATCAGATATAACAGAGTCTCTAACATCTGCCTTAGGCAAATAGTTACTAAATATCTTATGTAGATTTAGGGAATCAAAAACTTCATAAGTTAATCTGGTTTCATCATATACCTGTTCAGGTTCATTAAAATGATATGAATACATACTAAAGTTAGTGGCTTTAATACCAGCATTAGAATAAATCAAATCAGATTCCCATACCTTACCTCTACCAGTATAAGTCATAACAACTACTGAATAAGAATAAGCCAATCGATTGATTTCACCAAATCCACCAGACATAGTACAAGCATTCAACTTAGAATTATCTTCTTCATTACGAATAAACTCTGCTGATATCTTAACCAAGAATGTTTCTTTAATAGTAGCAGGTGTAGGCTCATCATAATAACTATCACCATCATCGTCATAGTGGCGTATTTTAATACAACCTCCTTTTAATTCATGTGATTGAATTATTTTAAGTCCACCTGCGCAATCAACGATATGTATTTTAGTTGTCATAGTATTGAGTCTAATTTATTATCTCGTTCTTTTTGTTTAAATCTTACTTTATATTCAGATAAAGGTATGAATATTCTTTGTTCAAATGGTGCTCTGTAAACAGCGATTATACGGGCTGAACCAGATTTAGCATCAAGACCATTTGGATTACAGAAAGCCGCACCTGTATTAAATGCATTATCCCACACTATAAAAGATTTCTTATCTTCTTCTGGTAAGAATTCAAATAGAATATCGTAATCAAATTTCATATGCCTAATTCTTCTAATTTATTATCTCTCACAACAGATTTATAGTTTTCAATTAAATTATAAACCTCATCAGCATTTACATGTTTATCATTACAATAACACCAATTAGATTCATGGCTCTCTGCTTGTGCCCAATCATCCTGGTCTTCTATTATATAAACATAACCTACATTATATTTATTACCTAAGATTTGAAATAGATATTCAGCACCTTGTTCACTGCTATAGCTATCTCCTTCAGATATCTCTCTCAATTTAAATTGTATATCATGGTCTTTTAACTTCCCAATATATCCAAATAGTTCATCGTTATTCACAAGGCAAAGATAATCAATTTTTATAAATCCCAAATAGATTTACGCCTTTTCTTTTTAATATAAATATTAAGTAAGAATATTAATTTTTGTAGTTTACGTCTCATATTTTGTTTATATATTACAAAGATAGTCATTTTATATAATAAAAAGT
>Ga0214919_10008368_pt1 | contig 13649 bp, 11 predicted proteins | sample LL1503_MetaG_FD_177994 | JGI IMG/M metagenome (GOLD analysis project Ga0214919, IMG submission 177994) | Freshwater microbial communities from Lake Lanier, Atlanta, Georgia, United States - LL-1503 | ecosystem: Environmental > Aquatic > Freshwater > Lake | place: USA: Georgia | collected...
GGGCGCATTGATCCTGACCTTGCCGCTTTGGTGGATACCGCCTTTGGCGATTCTTTTGCCAGCATTGATTTGGGGATGGCTGACCTACAGGGTCATGACCTACGATGTCTTGGCTGAACATGCGTCTAGTCAAGAGCGGGTTGAACTCATGAAGCGCCATCGATTTCAATTGTTAGGCATGGGTGTTCTAACTGGTGCAATGGGTGCAGCGCCAAGTTTGGTGTGGGCTTCGGGCGCTTTGTTTGCCGCTGCATTTGTCATTCTCATTCCCATTGCCGTTTGGATTTACACCCTGGTTTTTATCTTTTCAGCGCTTTGGTTTGTTCACTTTTTGTTGCTTGCTTTAAGCAGACTCAGAGAAGAACCCATGATCATTCTGAACGAAGTACCCTTATGAACTCAAGCTTGCCACTCACGCCGCCGTCCATCGGCATCATCATCATTGGCGATGAAATTCTGTCAGGTAAACGATCAGACAAACACTTGCCCAAATTCATAGAACTGCTGAATGAGCGAGGTTTGCAGCTGGCTTGGGCCGAGTATGTGGGCGACTCTCCTGAGCGCATCACGCAGGTCTTAGCCCGTGCATTCGCATCGGGCGACGTGGTCTTTTCTTGCGGTGGCATCGGTGCAACGCCAGACGATCACACCCGCCAATGCGCAGCTCAAGCTTTGGGTGTGCCCTTGGCATTGCACCCTGAAGCCAAGGCCTTGATCTTGGAACGCATGCGCGATGTCGCCTTAGAGCAGGGTGTTGCCTTTGAGCCTGACCGCAATGACAACCTTCACCGACTGAACATGGGCACGTTCCCCCAAGGTGCTCAGATCATTCACAACCCGTACAACAAAATTCCTGGTTTCACTTGCCAGAGCGTTCGACAAGGCGTGGTTCACTTTGTGCCTGGCTTCCCCGTCATGGCTTGGCCGATGATGCAAGACAAGCTCGATGTGTATTGTCAAACTTGGGGCGCTGCACCCAAGCGCATTGAAAAGTCTGTGATTGTTTTTGGCGCCATGGAGGCTAGCCTTACCCCCTTGATGGAGCTCATTGAATTGCAACATGCGGGCATCAAGGTTTTTAGCCTTCCTAGCGTCGACCATCCAACGTGGGGCAAGCACATCGAACTGGGTGTGAAGGGCGTTGAATCTCAGGTTGAAGCTGCCTTTCAGGCTTTGAAAGACGGCTTGAAGCCATTTTCAGTTGAGCTTGGCCCTGAAATGGTGCGCTAACTTATATTGCACTATAATGGTGCATTTGATGTGTATTGTGGTGCATCAATTGGATGCGAAAAAATCCCTCCAAGTCGCCAAGTGAATCCTTGTCCGCAGGGCACAATAGCGGACTTGGGAAATTGCCGTTCTCTGCCTTTGTTGGCATAGAAACTGCATTCCCGAAGAACCAATTATCAACACCCATCCTTAGGAGAATTTGATGGCAAAGACCGTCGCAGACGTGATGAAGATGGTGAAGGACAACGAGGTCAAATTTGTTGACTTCCGCTTCACCGATACCCGTGGCAAAGAACAGCACGTTTCAGTGCCAATTTCCCACTTTGACGAAAGCAAGTTCACTGATGGCCATGCTTTCGACGGTTCTTCCATTGCCGGTTGGAAAGGCATCGAAGCATCCGACATGTTGTTGATGCCCGATCCCATCACCGCCAACATTGACCCCTTCTTCGAAGAAACAACTTTGATCTTGGGCTGCGATGTGTTGGAGCCCGGTGATGGCAAAGCCTACGACCGTGACCCACGTTCTATTGCCAAGCGCGCTGAAGCTTATTTGAAGGCTTCCGGTTTGGGTGATACAGCTTACTTCGGACCCGAGCCAGAATTTTTCTTGTTCGACGACGTTCGTTTCGGCAGCGACATGTCCGGTTCGTTCTTCAAGATCGACGATTACGAAGCACCCTGGAACAGCGGCACCAAAATGGAAGGCGGCAACCGCGGTCACCGTCCTACGGTCAAAGGTGGTTACTTCCCAGTGCCTCCCGTTGACAGCACGCAAGACATGCGCGCCGAAATGTCCCTGATTCTTGAAGGCATGGGCATTCCTGTTGAAGTGTTCCACCACGAAGTGGCTGGCGCAGGTCAAAACGAAATCGGCACACGCTTTAGCACCTTGGTGCAGCGCGCTGATTGGACTCAAACTTTGAAGTATGTGGTTTGGAACGTGGCCAACGCCTACGGCAAAACGGCTACTTTCATGCCCAAGCCTTTGGTCGGTGACAACGGTTCTGGCATGCACGTTCACCAGTCCATCTGGAAAGACGGCAAGAACTTGTTCGCTGGCAATGGCTACGCAGGTTTGTCAGACTTTGCCTTGTACTACATTGGCGGCATCATCAAGCACGCCCGCGCTTTGAACGCCATCACCAACCCCACCACCAACAGCTACAAGCGTTTGGTGCCTGGATTTGAAGCACCTGTGAAGTTGGCTTACTCCAGCCGCAACCGTTCTGCTTCCATCCGTATTCCTCACGTTGCTTCTGACAAAGGTCGCCGCATTGAAGCGCGCTTCCCAGATCCAATGGCCAACCCTTACCTGTGCTTCTCTGCATTGATGATGGCTGGTTTGGACGGCGTGGAAAACAAGATCCATCCCGGCGAAGCTGCTACCAAAGATTTGTACCATTTGCCACCTGAAGAAGATGCATTGGTGCCAACCGTTTGCCACAGCTTGGACCAAGCCCTCGAGTATTTGGACAAAGACCGTGCCTTCCTCACAAAAGGTGGCGTGTTCACTGACTCCATGCTTGACGCTTACATTGAATTGAAAATGGGTGAAGTCACACGCTTCCGTCAAGCAGTGCACCCCATCGAATACGAGATGTACTACTCACTGTAATTTGCAGCGAGTTTGGGCAGCTGAGCCCGACCCCGAAAAGGACGGCTCAGGCCGTCCTTTTTCATTCAGGAAAGATGTTTCAGACATGACTGTAGGCTTGCGATCGGTGAAATTTCAAAGGCACATGTTGTTCATGGCATTGACATGGTTTGCAGGTTTGGCGTTGGCCGATCAAGCTGTCTACAAGTGTGGCCAAGAAATTACCAACCAACCGACTGATCCCAGTCAGTGCCAAAAACTGCTGATTTCAAACCCGACTCAAATCGAGGGAACGCGGGTTCAAAATGGCCAGTCTCCAAAGCCTGTCTCGGCGGTTTCTGGCATTGCTGTTGAGCGCATTTCGATCACGCCCAATCAAGCCCAAGATGAACTTCAGCGAAATGCGCAAGCCCGCACTGTTTTGGAGGATGAGTGGCAGAAATTAAGTGTCCGTCACGCCGAAATGGTGCGAATCTTCAACGGTGGTCAACCCCCGCTTCAAGACGGTGAAACTTTGCAAAACCTGCAATACAAGCGCCGCGCTGCTGAAATGCAAACTCAAATTGAGCGAATGGCGCGTGACCTGATGGCTTTGAAAAGAGAGTTAACACGTCACCCCTCCAATTTGGCTTCCGTGCAATCCAAGTGAATTTCAGATGGCGAATCATTCAAAGCAATCTCAATCGAGTTCTACCTCTCATGCGGCGTCCCAAGGGCGCAAGGCGAAGTTGGAAGACGTTGCTGAAAATCATCGCTTTCATGCATTCGATTGGTTGGCCACGCCCATTGCAGTCTTGGAAAGCAATGGCACTGTCGTCTTTGTCAACTCAGAACTTGAGGATGTGATTGGACAGTCCAGAAGAAGTTTGGAGGGTGAGTCCTTTTTGAATTTCTTCTCAGATCCACAGCCTTTGTTGCATGCACTTTCTGGCGCCAAGGCCAATGAATTTGCGGCCTTGCGTTACGACGCCGAGTTGTTGCGCATCAACCCAGAAGAATCGCTTCCGGTTCACGTGATCGTGGCGCAGTCTGATCAATCCGAAGAAGTGATCATTGAATTGCTGCCCATTCAGCAACAAACTCGGCAAGACAGAGAAGAGCGGCTGATTGATCAGGCTCAAGCCAACAAAGAGCTCATTCGAAATTTGGCCCATGAGATCAAGAACCCCTTGGGCGGTATTCGCGGTGCCGCGCAGTTGCTCGAAATGGAAATGGAGTCCAAGGAGCTGACCGAATACACCCAGGTCATCATTCGAGAAGCCGATCGCTTGCAAACGCTGGTTGACAGATTGCTGGCGCCGCATCGCAGACCTCACATGGTGGGAGATGTCAATATCCATGAAGTTTGTGAGCGGGTGCGCTCACTCATCGTCGCTGAATTTCCCAGAGGCTTGCGTGTCATGAGAGACTACGACACCTCTATCCCTGAATTCAGAGGTGACAGGGAGCAGCTGATTCAGGCCGTTTTGAACATCGCCCACAACGCAGCTCTGGCCTTGTCAGATCGAGTCATTGAAGGCGACGCCCAACTGACTTTCAAGACGCGTATTACCCGACAAGTGACCTTTGGCAAGCAACGTTATCGACTGGCATTGGAATTGCATGTCATTGACAACGGGCCTGGTGTTCCAGACTCGATCAAGGACCGAATTTTTTTTCCACTGATTTCCGGAAGAGAAGGCGGCTCTGGCTTAGGTCTCACTTTGGCGCAGACCTTTGTTCAGCAGCACCACGGCATGATCGAGTGTGAGAGCGCGCCAGGTCGAACAGATTTCAAAATTTTGATTCCGTTGCCCTGATCTGATGGCAGACAGTGCATTCCTTTTAGAGAAAGTTAAGTCACATGAAGCCTATCTGGATCGTAGACGATGACCAATCCATCCGATTCGTCTTAGAAAAGGCGCTCCTTCGAGAAGGCTTGAGTACACGCAGCTTTACCAATCCGCGTGAAGTGCTTGCAGCGCTGGCCACAGAAGACGGCAGTGAAGGCCCGCAAGTTTTGGTCAGTGATATTCGCATGCCCGGTGGATCGGGTCTGGATTTGTTGACGCAAGTCAAGCAGCAGTTGCCCGCTTTGCCCGTCATCATCATGACGGCCTTTTCTGATTTGGACAGTGCTGTTTCAGCTTTTCAAAATGGCGCTTTTGAATACCTCCCCAAGCCATTTGATTTGCCCAAGGCCATCGAGCTCATTCGACGCGCTTTAGAAGAGAGTCAGCGCGAGGAAGTGGCTGAGGAGCTCATGGCGGCGACGCCAGAAATGCTGGGACAAGCACCCGCCATGCAAGATGTTTTCAGGGCCATCGGTCGCCTGTCGCAAAGCAATGTGACGGTCATGATCACTGGCGAGTCTGGCTCCGGCAAGGAACTGGTGGCGCGTGCATTGCACAAACATTCGCCCAGAGCCAATGGCCCCTTTGTGGCCATCAATACAGCCGCCATTCCAAAAGACCTGCTGGAGAGTGAGCTCTTCGGTCATGAGAGAGGTGCTTTCACTGGCGCCCAAACGTCGCGTCGTGGCCGGTTTGAACAAGCAGAAGGTGGCACGCTGTTTTTAGATGAAATTGGCGACATGCCTTTTGACCTTCAGACACGTTTGCTGCGCGTTTTGTCTGATGGACACTTTTACAGAGTGGGTGGGCACAGCTCGGTGAAGGCCAATGTGCGAGTCATCGCTGCCACGCACCAAGATTTGGAACAACGTGTGAAAGAAGGTGTTTTCCGTGAAGACTTGTTTCACCGCCTGAATGTCATTCGTCTGCGTTTGCCTGCTTTGCGCGAACGCAGAGAAGATGTTCAAGTTTTAACCAAGCACTTCTTGTTGCAAAGTGCTCAGCAATTGGGTGTTGAGCCCAAACGAATTTCAGAGCAAGCGCTTGAAATTTTGGGGCACTTTAATTTCCCTGGCAACGTGCGCCAACTCGAAAACATTTGCCATTGGCTGACTGTCATGGCACCAGCCCAAATGATCGAAGCCAAGGATCTGCCGCCGGAAGTTTTGTCACCCAACAATGCCATCCATGCGGTCCCTCAAGCTACAAGTTCAGCCGAAGAGTTCGTCCCATTGAACGAGGGCGCAACTGTCTCAGCCGCTATGGGGTCATCTCCCGCGCTGGTTAACTTAGGCGCCCATGCAGGTTGGGAGAGCGCGTTAGAGGTAGAAGCCTTGCAACTGCTGGGGACTGATCGTCAAGATGTCTGGGATGTTTTGACCAAACGTTTTGAATCATTGCTCATTCAAGCAGCACTGGCCACCACCCGCGGACGACGTATCGAAGCGGCTGTCAAATTGGGTATTGGTCGCAATACCATCACTCGCAAAATTCAAGAATTGCATATAGAAGGTTAATGCTTGAAAAAAAGGCCTTCACTTGAAGGCCTTTTTTGTAGAGCAAGAGTGATGCAGCGCAGCTGAGTTTATTTGGAGTAAATGATGCCACCCGTGTTGTTAACAGCGATGTAGATGTTTTGAGCTCTTAACAAATTGGTGAGATTGGCGGTGGTTTGACTTGCCTGTGACTTCCAAGTAATGCCATCCATGCTGGTGACAACTGTGCCGCCTGAACCGACTGCCAAGAACTGATTGGTGGAGGAAAGTGCATTGAAATTGGCAGTTGTATTGGCACTTTGAACTGTCCATGAAATGGCATCAGGGCTGCTCAAAATAGTGCCACTGGCGCCAACAACAATGAATTGATTGCTGGTCAAATTGGCGGTGACGGTTGCAATCGAGCCCACTGCTTTGAGGTCGGCTTGCGTGCCTGAGTTTTGGGCTGCCCATGTCAAGCCATCTCCGCTGGTCAAAATGGTGCCGCCAGCACCGACGGCTGCCCAAGTGCCTGCGCTTGTATACGAAATGCCATACAAGTTGGTTGACGTTGGCACACTGGTAGCCACCGTCCAAGTGATCGCATCCTTGCTGGTCACAATGGCGCCGTTGTCACCGACTGCAACGGCTAAGCTGGTACTGGCTGCAAGGGCATTCAAATTTTGAGTGGTGATTTTGGCGGACTGCGTCCAAGTTTTGGTGTCGGGGCTGTAAAGGATGTTGCCCTGTGCGCCAACTGCGATAAATTTGGCGAAGCCATATGCGGCAGCATTCAAGTTAGTGCTGACAACAGGCGTGATAGCCGTCCAAGTGTTCAAGTCTGCTGCTCTGAACATTTTGCCGCCATTGCCTACCGCCAAGTAGGTGTACTGCACTGAGTTGGTTGCGGTGTCTGTGTAGCTGCCATAAGTGAGGCCTGCCGGCGTGCCGGTGTTCAATGTGCTTGATACAGCCCACTCGGTGCCTGCTAAGCGCGGCGTGGCTGCAACCGTTGGTGTGGCATCGCCACCAGGGCCGCTGTTGATTCTGCCCGTCATGAAAAATGAATAGGGCGTGCCATTGATCAGGCCACTGACAACATAGGGAGATGTCACCTTGAGTCGATACGTGGAACCTGAAGTGGCTAGCCAATTGCTTAAGCTCAAGTTGGGATTGTTGGGTGCCGCAAAAATCCAGTACTCAACGCCGGGGGTTTCTTTCCAACTTACTGTGACCTGGCTGTCTCCTGGAACAACACTTAAGCCTCCGACAGGGGGAGGCGGTGTCGGAGAAGTGGAGTGGCCGCCACATGCTGCCATCAGCAGGGCTGAAGCCATCACCAGCAGGTAAGCGCGAATCGAATGCAAAGACATGAAAATTTCCTGTACGGAACCGAATAAGCCCAAATTCTAAGTGACCAGACTGGGGATTGTGCCAATGTGAGAGTTTAGGCCTTCGTGCATACTCTTTTTAACTTTATTCAAGGGAGAAACTAGCATGGATCGTCGGAATTTTTTCCAGGGCTCAGCATTGATGTCAACAGGGGCCCTTTTGGGATGCGCAACCCCTGGCATGGCCCAACAAAAGGTCAAGACCCCTTTTGACGTGCCCCAAGTCTATATTCCTGTCGTGGGATCGGATGAAATGTTCCCTGTTCGCCGAATCTACTGTATTGGCCGTAACTATGCCGCGCATGCCCGAGAAATGGGTTCTGACCCTACCCGTGAACCCCCATTTTTCTTTCAAAAACCAACCGACGCCATTCAGTACGTGGCCACTGGAACTGTCGCAAATCACCCCTATCCACCGCTGACCAAAAACTACCACTATGAAGCAGAATTGGTCGCCGCTTTGGGCAAGGGTGGCCGAAATATTCCTGTTGAAAAAGCCTTGGAGTTGGTTTGGGGCTACACCTTGGGCCTTGACATGACTCGCAGAGATTTACAGCGCGCCATGGGGGATGAAAAAAAGCCATGGGAAATTGGCAAAAGTTTTGACATGTCTGCGCCCATTGGTGCCTTGCACAAATTGGCCTCCATTGGTCATTTCACACAAGGCAATATTTGGCTCAAAGTCAATGGCCAAGTCAAGCAAAACTCCGACTTGAAGAACATGATATGGTCAGTCGCTGAGCAAATCAGCAAGTTGTCTGAAGCTTTTGAGTTGTTCCCTGGCGACATCATTTACTCGGGAACACCAGAAAATGTTGGGCCCGTCGTTCGCGGCGATACGATCGAAATGCACATTGATCGATTGCCCAATTTGAGTGTGAAGATTGTTTAATTTTAGAGAGATCTCAATATGAATGTGGCCATTGCCTCTTTGTTGGTGGCGGGCTTGATGCCCATCGTTTGTGCCGGTATTGCCAAAGCCGGTCAAAAGAATTACGACAATCACAATCCGCGTGAGTGGTTGGCGAAGCAAACAGGCTACCGAGCCAGGGCCAATGCAGCACAAGGCAATTGTTTTGAGGCATTTCCGTTTTATGCCATTGGCATTTTGGTGGCCATGCATGCCCAAGTACCGCAGGAGCGCATTGACATTTATGCTGGCGTTTTCATTGCAGCACGTGTGGCCTACATTGCCTGCTATGTGATTGACCAAGACAAGATTCGCTCACTGGCTTGGTTCGTCGGTTTTTTGTGCACCCTAGGCTTGTATTCTGCAGCGTTAGGTGCTTAACACTCAAACCACAACAAGGCGCACCCACTGTCAAGTGGTGCGCCTTTTTCAATTCACTTGCTCCAAGTATCTTTCAGGCCCGTGCAGCGGTTAAAGACCAGTTTGTTGGCAGTGTGGTCTGTGCGATCCGCAACAAAGTACCCGTGTCTTTCAAATTGAAACTTGGCGTCGGCTGCACTTTGTGCCAGGGATGGTTCCACAAATGCGGTCATCACTTTCAGGCTGTCAGCATTAAAGCTGGCCAAAAAGTCTTTGCCACCTGCATCCGGGTGGGCTTCTTTGAACAAGCGGTCGTACAAGCGCACTTCAGCCGAAACTGCATCAGCCTGTGACACCCAAGTCATCACGCCTTTGACTTTCACACTGTCAGAGCCTGGTGTGCCGCTTTTGGTGTCTGGAATGAGTTGGGCAAGCACTTCGGTCACCTTGCCATTGGCATCTTTGTTGGCGCCTGTGCATTCAATGACATAGCCGTATTTGAGGCGAACTTTGTTGCCCGGGAACAAACGAAAGAAGCCCTTGGGTGGGTTGTCTTCATAGTCACTTCGCTCGATCCAAAGTGATTTTCCAAATTGAAAATGCCTTTGTCCTAATTCGGAATGATGAGGGTGCACAGGTGCATGGCAAGGCTCGAGTGTACCTGCGCCCATCAAGTCATCCCAATTGGTGATGGTGAGTTGAAGGGGATCGAGTACGGCCATGGCTCGCGCAGCCTTGGGGTCGAGGTCATCACGCAAACAAGCCTCTAGGGTGCTGTAGTCAATCCATGAATCACTTTTGGTGACGCCAATGCGCTCTGCAAAAAGTTGCAAACTCTCGGGTGTGTAGCCGCGGCGGCGAAGACCCACAATGGTGGGCATGCGTGGGTCGTCCCAGCCGCTTACTTTGTGATCGGTGACCAATTGAGCCAATTTGCGTTTGCTGGTGATCACGTAGGTGAGGTTGAGTCTGGCAAATTCGTATTGCTTTGGATTGGGACTTGCAAGAAGCGCCGGCAATGGCGTGCCGTCTGCTTGGGTGTGGCTTTCGCTCAAACGCGTTAAAAGCCAATCGTAGAAAGGCCGCTGATCTTCAAACTCAAGGGTGCAAATGCTGTGCGTGATTTGCTCCAGCGCGTCTTCAATGGGATGTGCAAAGGTGTACATCGGGTAGATGCACCACGTGTCGCCTGTGTTGTGGTGCGTGGCTCTTCGAATACGGTAAACGGCCGGGTCGCGCAGGTTGATGTTGGGCGATGCCATGTCAATTTTGGCGCGAAGTACCGCAGCGCCATCGTCCAACTTGCCATCTCGCATCTCGCGAAAGCGATTTAAATTTTCTTCGCGCGAACGTGAGCGGAAAGGGCTGTCTTTGCCAGGGGTGTTGAAGTCGCCTCGGTTTGCGCGCATGTCTTCGGCAGATTGTTCGTCCACATAAGCCAAGCCCGCTTGAATGAGAAACTCGGCGGCGCGGTACATGAAGTCAAAATAATCGCTGGCTTGGTACAAATGGGTCGTGCCGTGGGCATCCCAATTGAAGCCCAACCATTTCACGGCATCCAAAATCGAGTTGACGTATTCGGTATCTTCTTTTTCAGGATTGGTGTCGTCAAAGCGCATGTGACACACGCCCCCATAATCGCGCGCCAAACCAAAGTTCAAGCAAATACTTTTGGCATGGCCAACGTGCAAATAGCCATTGGGCTCGGGTGGAAACCGTGTGCGAATTTTGGCGGGGTCGGTTGTGCCTTTCGCGTGATGCGAAGCATCGCCTGGAGAGCCTGCCCATTTGCGCTGCGCGTAAGTTCCTTGAGTCAGATCGGACTCAATGATCTGACGTAAAAAATTACTCACCTTGTGGGTGTCCGGTGGGGTGTCTGTCGGCTTGACTTTGTCGTTGGCTGTGCTCATAGCGCGATTTTAGAGCCAGACGGCGCCATGTGAGGCTTCTCTGAGGTGATAATTGAAGGGTAACTAAGGAGCACTGGTGGATTTAATGTTGCTGGCCAAAGCCGCTGCCATGGGCGTGGTGGAAGGCTTGACTGAATTTTTGCCCATATCGTCGACTGGCCATTTGATTTTGGCAGGTGCTTTGCTTGGATTTGACGATGACAAAGCCAAGGTTTTTGACATTGCCATTCAAACGGGCGCCATCTTTGCTGTCATTTTGGTTTACTGGGAAAAAATTCGCTCAACAGCCAAAGCATTCAGGTACCAAGTCGAAGCGCAACGGTTCGTGCTCAATGTGTTCATTGGTTTTTTGCCAGCCGTCGTACTGGGCTTGCTCTTTGGCAAATTGATCAAAGAGCATTTGTTCACTCCCTGGGTCGTGGCCACCACATTCATTGTGGGGGGCTTCATTATTTTGTGGGCTGAGAAAAGGCCGCCTTCCAGTGTGCGCATCCGCGCAGTGGAAGATATGAGGGGCCGGGATGCTTTGTGGGTTGGGCTGGTTCAGTGCTTGGCCATGATTCCAGGCACCAGCCGCAGTGGCGCCACCATCATTGGGGGCATGTTGCTGGGTTTGTCGCGCAAAGCGGCCACTGATTTCTCATTCTTTTTGGCCATTCCAACTCTCATTGGTGCAGGCGTTTATAGCCTCTACAAAGAACGCGCACTGTTGTCTGTCGAGGATATTCCCATGTTCGCCACAGGCTTGGTGGTGTCCTTCATCAGCGCTTGGATTTGTGTGCGGTGGCTCTTGAAGTACATCGCCAGCCACAGCTTTGAAATTTTTGCTTGGTACCGCATTGCGTTTGGCATGGTGGTGCTGGCGACAGCGTGGACAGGCTTGGTCGACTGGTCACCTTAAGGGCACCTCAAAGCTTTTTAATGCGCGCCCATGTTGCGCAAGGCAGCTTCTACCGCAGCGGCTGTCGCGATGGGCTTTTCCATAGGAAACAAGTGAGAGCCATCTAGCCACATCACTCTGCCCTTAGACACTTTGTCGGTTAATTCAGTGCCAACAAGGCGCATTTCCCGTGAGTGGGTGCCACCGATGAAAGCCACATTGCATTTGAGCGGTTGGCGCCTGAGCATCGAAGCCAAGTTGTGCGGCAAGGTGTTGTATATGGCTGTTTCAATGTCGCGGTCAAAGCTTAAAACACGCTCGCCATTTTCAACGCGCGTGCCAAATTCTGCGTAGTCTTTGAGTGCATCAGGATGCCAGTGTGCAAATGCACGCTTGTGTTGGAAGTGCTCAAGTACGGCTTCAATGTTGGGCCAATGTTGCCGGCGTGATTTGCTGATTCGGCCGGGACTGACGGAGCCTATCCAGTTGGTTTTCTTGACCAGATTGAGCGCACTGGCTTTCCAGCCACCTACAACGGGTGAGTCCAGCAGCACCACACCTGCAGTGAGTTGAGGGTGCTTAGAGGCGCACATCAAACTGAGAAGTCCGCCTAAAGAATGTCCAATGAGGTAAGGCTTGCTGCCCGTTTGATCAGCCGCTTTTTTTGCAAAATCTGCCAATTCTTGGACCAAGTAAGGCCAATTGCTGGTGACTGGAAACAAGGGGTTGTGGCCAAACTTTTCAATGGCAGAGACTTTGAAACCTCTTCGGCTTAAGTCGTTTGTGAAACTGCGGTAGGTGCTGGCTGGGAAACCATTGCCGTGCGAAAAAATGACGTTGTTCATTGGCTTAATTTTCCGAACGCTTTAAGACGCGCTGCAAACTGTAAAGGGCTTCTAAAGCTTCGCGGGGACTGAGCGCATCAGGATCGATTTGATTCAGAGCCGCCTCTAAGGCAGAAGGTCCGGTATGTTCTGTTTCAGGCGGCGGGGCAAACAGGTCTACCTGAATGCGGTTTTCATTGGCACCGGCTTCCAGTGCAGTCAAAGTGTGACGCGCATGGTTCAACACAGATGTGGGCATGCCAGCCAATCTGGCCACTTGCACGCCATAACTCTTGCTGGCAGGGCCAGCTTGGAGTTCATGCAAAAAGACAATGTCATTGCCCGATTCTGTAGCGCCCACGTGCATGTTCAATGCAGCATGGTGGGTGGCTGGAAATTCGGTGAGTTCAAAGTAATGCGTGGCAAACAGAGAAAAGGCTTGCGTCTTGTCGTGCAGGTGCGAGGCAATGCCACTGGCCAAAGCCAAGCCATCAAAGGTGGAAGTGCCGCGTCCAATTTCGTCCATGAGCACCAAGGACAAAGGTGAGGCACTGTGCAAAATTTGCGCAGCTTCTGTCATCTCCAACATGAATGTGGATTGGGCATTGGCCAAGTCATCGGCAGCACCGATACGGGTGTGGATGGCGTCAATGGGCCCCAGTCTGCAGCTGCTGGCGGGCACATGGCTGCCTATGCTGGCTAAGAGCACAATCAATGCCACCTGGCGCATGTAAGTCGACTTGCCGCCCATGTTGGGGCCCGTGATGATTTGCAAACGTTGCTTGCTGTTCATCAGGCAATCGTTGGCAATGAAACTGCCGCCTGAGGTTTCAGCCAATCGCGCTTCAACCACGGGGTGGCGACCTTGGCGAATTTCAATGCAAGGCTCTTTGGCAAACTGTGGTGCGCACCAGTTGAGGGTGGTGGCTCGCTCGGTGAGGGTGCAAAGGGCATCCAAAGCTGCCATGGCTTGCGCCAATTTGGTAAGCGGCTGTATGTGGGTTTGCAGTTGATCGAGCAAGAGCTCGTACAAGTATTTTTCTCGGGCCAAAGCACGCTCTTGCGCAGACAAGGCTTTGTCTTCAAAGGCTTTGAGCTCGGGGGTGATAAAACGTTCTGCATTTTTCAAAGTTTGACGGCGGCGGTAGTCGTCAGGCACTTTGTCGATTTGACCTTGGGTGACTTCAATGTAGAAGCCGTGCACCCTGTTGAACTGAACTTTCAAATTGGCAATGCCAGT
>Ga0214919_10008371_pt1 | contig 13649 bp, 8 predicted proteins | sample LL1503_MetaG_FD_177994 | JGI IMG/M metagenome (GOLD analysis project Ga0214919, IMG submission 177994) | Freshwater microbial communities from Lake Lanier, Atlanta, Georgia, United States - LL-1503 | ecosystem: Environmental > Aquatic > Freshwater > Lake | place: USA: Georgia | collected 2015-03-15
CGAATGATCATTACTGAAAAGATTGTTCGCGCAGTAGAAAAGCATGGAATCCCACTTGAGGATCTAGTTATTGATCCACTTGCAATGACTGTCGGAGCTGACCCTGAGGCCGTAAAAATTACTTTGGAAACTATCTATTTAATCCGCGAAAAATGGGGTCTAAATATGACTCTGGGAGCTTCAAACATCTCCTTTGGTCTGCCTTATCGCCATGCACTGAACGCTGCATTTTTGCCAGCTGCAATGTCACATGGTCTGACCAGTGCGGTGATGGATGCACGTACTCCATTAATCGTTGAATCAGTTCGAGCCGCAGATTTATTGTTGGGATTAGATCCATGGGGGTCCAACTGGATCACACGTTTTAGAGCACGTGAAGCTGCAAAAGCTGCGGAAGGTACTGGTGCATAAAAATTAGTAAAAAAGAGCTTGATCCGTCCCTAGTCCCACAACACGATGGCACTGGGCGAATCAAGCTTGCCTTCAGGTCCTTAGAAAAAGATAACTCTGTGGCATCTGAAAAAACAATTACAGTTCCAACGGGTGTTAGCGCTTTTGATGCAGCGTCATGGAATGGAATCGCCATTGATTCAACATGTGGTGGATACGGAACATGCAAGAAATGTAAAGTAAAAATTACCGATGGTAACGTTGAACCATCAAAGTTAGATTTCAGAGCCTTTACAGAGACTGAAATCAAACAGGGTTGGCGCCTTGCATGTCTAGTTCGTACTAGCATCGATATCTCTATCGATGTTCCACCATTAACCACTCGCCCAAAGGCTGCAACAGTTGGTGTCGGACGTCAAGTAATTTTGAGACCTGCAGTTCAAAAGCGCTATGTAGAACTAGAAGAGCCAACGTTGCATGATCAGCGCACCGATATCGTTCGTTTATTTGATGCCATCGATGACATTGAGGGCACGGCTTCACTTGCGGCTATGCGAAATGTGCCAAAGATTATGCGCGCTGCTAACTTTAAAGTCACTGCAGTCTTTGTTGACCAGGAGTTTATCGATATAGAAGCCGGTGATACCACCGCGTTTCGCTATGGAATCGCTTATGACTTAGGAACAACTACGGTTGTTGCAACGTTACTTGATTTGAATACCGGAACACCATTAGCTGTTAAATCGATGCTCAATAAGCAGCAACCATTCGGTGCCGATGTAATTACCCGTATCAGTGCAACGATGCTCGACCCTGCCGCTCTTGAAAAACTGAGCTCACTTGCGCAGCAGACTCTGAATCAATTGACTCAAGAAGTCTGCATTGAGGCTGGAATTGACCCACTTCATGTCTATGAAATCGCTATCGCAGGAAATGCAACGATGAATCACTTACTCCTAGGTATCGATCCTGAAGCGTTAGGCGTTGCACCTTTCATTATGTCGTCTGCTGATTTCCCTGATGTAAGCGCAGCTGAAATTGGCATCTCGATACACCCACGAGCTAAGGCGGTAATTCTGCCCTCCCTCGGTGCCTACGTGGGTGGAGACATTATTGCTGGAGCTTTAGCCTCTGGAATGGATCGCGATAAGCGCCTGCGTTTATTTATTGATGTTGGTACTAACTGCGAAATCGTTTTGGGCGATGGTGAAAAGATTTTGGCAACTGCAGCTCCTGCTGGTCCTGCCTTTGAAGCTGCGAGTATTAAATGTGGTGTTCGGGCAGCATCGGGTGCCATTGAAACTATTAAAATTACCGATGGTCAATTAATTATTGGAACAATTGATGATGCGCCAGCAGTTGGAATTTGTGGCTCCGGCTTAGTCGATGCTTGTGCCGCACTGGTTGGCGTTGGCTTACTTGATAACTCTGGACGCTTTGTCACCGATGAGATTGCACGCGAAGTTGCACCGATGCTGGCTGATCGCTTATTAGAGCGTGAAGGTGAGCGAGTATTTGTTCTCACGTGGAGCAAAGAAGTTGGCGACTTGAGTGATTGTGTCTTTTTAACTCAGCGCGATGTTCGTGAACTCCAATTTGCTAAAGCTGCCATAGCAACTGGATGGGCATTGCTTCTTGAAGAGTTTGGTGTTGCAGAGTCTGATGTTCAACAAGTACTTCTTGCCGGCTCTTTTGGATCCTACCTATCCCCTGCGTCGGCAATTAAAATCGGTCTCGTTCCAAAGTTACCTGTCATGCGCATTATGTCCGCCGGAAATGTTGCCGGTGAAGGCGCCAAAATGGTTTTGCTATCGGCCCAAGAGCGACATGGCGCTAACGCGCTTCTTGAAGAGATTGATTATGTGGAACTCTCCGATCGCACAGATTTCAACGACAAGTTTGTGGATCGTTTAGCTTTCCCAGCATGAGTATTGGCATAGTGGCGTGTGGTGCACTTGCTACCCACATCGCTGACATTGTCTCCGAAAACGCTATCGATGCCGTCATTTATCCACTCCCGCCTTTGTTACACAACCGACCTGAGAAAATCGCTGGCGAAGTCGATGCTCTACTGACTGAGATAAAAGATAAACACACTCACTGCGCCGTTGCCTACGCTGATTGTGGAACATATGGCGCACTTGATTTGGTCATTGCAGCCCATGGCGTCAAGCGCTTAGGCGGCAATCATTGCTATGACATCTTTGCGGGTGTGCAGAAAATTGAAGAGATGATGGAATCCGACGCTGGAACGTACTTCCTGACCGATTTCCTAGTTAAATCTTTCCACCGTAGCGTCATTGTTGAGCTTGGGCTAGATAAAAGACCTGAACTTCGTGATGATTATTTTAAAAATTACTCACGCGTTATTTGGTTAGCCCAACAACCCACAGATGAGTTAAAAGAACTAGCCCATCAAGCAGCACAAGAAATTGGATTACCGCTAGAAATTGAGAATGTGGGCTACGGGCAATTGAGCTCGCAGGTACTAGCTTTATTGGGTAACTAAAAGAACGTCCATCGCCTTAATTACAATTGGTGAGAGTTGAGATCTATCCACATCCTTGTGTAAGCGTTCAATCATGGTCTTAGTCCAGAATTGAACTATGTGATGTGCAACTTTGATTTCAGGAGCATCACTTGCCGGAATGTTGGCGGCAATTTGATTGGCCATTCGAACAATCGAATCCAACTGTGTATCACCTTCGATATGCGTTTCAACCATTGCACCTGGTCCCTTGGCACTCGGTGCAATCTCAACCGCAGTTACTTTGTATTCAGGACAGTTAGTTGCCCAATCTGAGAAATCGGTTGTAATAACGTTCGCGCCACTTTCAGGGAAGTGGAAAGTTGTATACACAACACCTGCTGGGACTTCATCGGTAATTCGAGCACGCATAATTGTTTCGCCAACGCGACTTGAAAGTTTGACCCAAGAGCCATCGGCGATTCCACGCAGCTGGGCATCTGATTCATGTAGATCTAAAATATCTTCAGTGTGCCAAATATTGTTAGCCGTACGTCGTGTTTGTGCGCCTACGTTGTACTGACTTAAAACGCGGCCTGTAGTTAAAAGCAGTGGGAACTTGCGACTAGCTTTTTCATCTGTAGCAACGTAAGGCGTACGCATAAATTGACCCAAACCACGCATGAAAGTCTCGGTATGCATCATGGGGGTACCTTCTGGGTTTGCTTCATTACATGGCCACTGCACGCTGCCCAGTTCATCGAGCTTCTTAAAGGAAACACCAGAAAAAGTTGGAGTAGTTGCAGCAATCTCATCCATGATTGCAGCGCCATTTTCATAAGACATTGAATATCCCATAGCCGTTGCTAAATCACACGTAACTTCATACTCACTTTTACCCGTGGGTGATTTCATGACAGGACGGACACGGTTAATTCGGCGCTCAGCATTAGTAAAAGTGCCATCTTTTTCCAGAAACGAAGTTCCGGGTAAGAAGACGTGAGCAAACTTTGCTGTTTCATTGAGGAATAAGTCTTGGACAATCACCATATCCATGGCGCGCAAGGAGGCATGTACGTGAGAAGTATTTGGATCTGACTGAGCTATATCTTCACCTTGTACATAAAGCCCACGATATTCACCGGCTAATGCGGCATCAAACATATTTGGAATTCGCATTCCCGGTTCTGCATCTAGGGTTACGCCCCACATCTCGTTATAGATCTTGCGGGTATCTGGGTTAGAAATATGTCGGTAGCCCGGTAATTCATGTGGGAAAGAACCCATGTCACAAGAGCCTTGTACGTTATTTTGACCGCGAAGTGGGTTTACTCCTACTCCTTTACGACCGATGTTTCCGGTAACCATGGCTAAGTTCGCAATTCCCATCACCATGGTTGAACCTTGACTATGTTCGGTTACACCAAGACCGTAATAAATTGAAGCATTAGGCACCGAAGCAAATAAACGAGCGGCTTTACGAATCTCCTCGGCTGGTACGCGAGAAGATGCCTCCAAGACTTCAGGTGAGTTCTCAGGCAGCGAAATAAATGTTTCCCAATCTTTAAAGGATTTCTCTTCACACCGTGCATCAACAAACTCGCGCTTTACTAAGCCCTCAGTAACGATCACGTGTGCCAAAGCATTTATCACTGCAACATTTGTTCCTGGCATCAACTGCAAGTGATGGGCAGCGACAACTCCTGGAGTTCTCACCAAAGCAATCACGCGAGGATCAATAACGATCAGCTGGGCGCCTTTACGGATAGCTTGCTTCATGCGAGATGCGAAAACAGGGTGCGCCGACGTTGGATTAGCGCCAATTAACATGATGACATCACTGTGTTCAACTGATTCAAAGTCCTGGGTTCCAGCCGACGTACCGAAAGTTTGACCTAAGCCATACCCGGTAGGTGAATGGCACACACGCGCACACGTGTCGACGTTGTTATTAGCAAAGGCTGCGCGCACCATTTTTTGAACTACGTAGACTTCTTCATTGGTACAACGAGAAGATGTAATGCCACCAATCGCATTTCTGCCTGATTCTGCTTGTATCTTCTTGAGTCCATCGGCAGCAAAAGAGATCGCCTCTGCCCAAGAAACTTCTTTCCATGGATCCGTGATCGCATTGCGAATCATTGGCTTAGTAATACGGTCGCTATGTGTTGCATAGCCATAAGCAAAGCGGCCTTTTACGCATGAATGGCCCTCATTAGCACCACCATCTTTTAAGGGCACCATGCGCACTAACTGGTCTCCACGCATCTCAGCTTTAAATGAACAACCAACGCCGCAGTAAGCACACGTAGTAATAACTGATGAGGTAGGAGCACCTATGGTCAGTAAAGTTTTTTCAGTCAATGCTCCCGTAGGACATGCTTGAACACAAGCACCACATGAAACGCACTCACTATCAATAAATGAGGTGCCTGAGGATGAAACCCGTGCTTCAAATCCCCGATTCTCAATCGTTAGAGCAAAAGTTCCCTGCACTTCATCGCAGGCACGAACGCATCGATTACAAACAATGCACTCAGTTGAATCAAATGTGAAGTAAGGATTTGACTCATCTTTCTTTAACTCTAAATGTGTCTCACCTTTTTCATAGCGACTCGTAGTAATTCCAATCTTTTTTGCGACACCATGAACTTCGCACTCATCCCCTGTTGCACACTCTGCTGGATGATCAGATAAGTACAGCTCCATAACACCTCTGCGAATACGATCGAGTTTTTCTGAATGCGTTGAAACTTTCATGCCATCTGCCACAGGAGTTGTACATGATGAAGGGGTGCCATTGCGACCAACTATTTGAATTACGCATAAGCGACATGAGCCGAAAGCTTTGAGTCGATCGGTTGAACACAGCTTTGGAATATCGATTCCAGCAACAAGTGCTGCGCGCATAATCGACGTATCGGCCGGCACCGTAATAGCGTTGCCATCGATTTCCAAGGTGACCAGTTGGGTTTTTTCACTTGCCGGAGTGCCAAAATCAGGCTCAAAAATCATGGTCATTTCGTGGCTCCTATGAAATCCGATGGGAAATTTACCATCGCGCTCTTGACCGGCATTGGTGTTAAACCACCCATGGCACACAGCGAGCCATCGGTCATTACCTCACATAGATCTAACAAAAGCTTCTTATTCTCATCCACTCGTACGCCTTTAATTATCAAATCAATAGTTTCGGCACCCCGAGTTGAACCAATGCGACATGGAGTGCATTTACCGCAGGATTCGATGGCGCAAAACTCCATCGCAAACTTGGCTTGAACCGCTAAATCAACTGTGTCATCAAAGACAACAACACCTCCATGGCCAAGCATTCCGCCAGCGGCAATTAAGGATTCGTAATCCATAGATGTATCTAGCTGCTCTGTTGAAAAATACGCGCCGAGTGGTCCCCCAATTTGAACGGCTCGAAAAGGTTTTTGACTATAAGTGCCTCCGCCATATGTTTCGAGTAACTCTTTGAGGGTGACGCCAAAAGCTTTCTCGACTATTCCACCGCGTGCGATATTGCCACCTAGTTGAAAAACCTGAGTTCCTAATGAGCGACCAACTCCACGTGCTTTGTATGCTGGCGCACCTTGAGCTAAGACCATAGGAACCGTTGAAAGTGTAAGAACATTGTTAATTATTGTTGGTTGCCCAAATAGCCCTTCGATAGCTGGCAAAGGTGGTTTCGCACGTACTACACCGCGCTTACCTTCAATACTTTCTAACATCGCCGTTTCTTCACCACATACATAGGAGCCTGCACCTACTCGGATCTGAATATCAAAAGCATAAGTACTTCCTAAAACACTTGTGCCAAGCCAGCCGAATTCTCTTGCTAACTCAATTGCTTTTTGTAAAATTGAAATTGCAAATGGGTATTCTGAGCGCAGGTAGACAATTCCCTCAGTAGCACCAACTGCTACACCTGCAATCGTCATACCTTCAATGAGAGTAAATGGGTCTCCCTCAATCAGCATGCGATCAGCAAAAGTTCCGCTATCGCCCTCATCTGCATTACAGCAGATATATTTTTGATCTGAGGTTGTTTGTGCAACGGTCTTCCACTTAATACCTGCAGGAAAGCCTGCCCCGCCGCGGCCACGCAATCCAGATTCGGTGACTTCGTTAATGATGGCCTCACTTGTTAACTTAAGTGCATTTCTTAAACCAACTAAGCCACCATGCTGGTCATACTCTTCAAGTGAGAGTGGGTCGATGATTCCAACGCGGGCAAATGTTATTCGTTCCTGCGAGGCTAGCCATGGAATCTCATCTGTCTTTCCACATGCAAGTGGATGCGCCCCACCATTGAGAAAATCGGCATCAAAGAGTGACTGCACATCGGCAGCCGTGACGGGACCGTAAGCAATACGTCCATTGGCGGTTTCAACTTCTACTAAAGTCTCCAGCCATAGAGCTCCGCGTGAACCATTACGAACAATAGTCAGGGATGAATCTATTTGAGCGATTTTTGTTGCAACTTCATCAGCGCCAATAGAAATGGAGGCGCTGTCACCAGGGACAAATACTCTCATGCGCGTGCCTGTTCAATCTTTGCAAGAGTTGCTCGCCCAATTAATTTTCCATCGACCATAACCGCTGGGCCAAGTGCACAGTTACCAAAACAATAACTATCGATTACCTCATCGGCAAACTTAGCTTTAACTGCCGTCACTAAAGCTCGTGCGCCCATTGCTTGGCACGCCTCTGCTGCGCAGATCGAAATCTGGTGCTCACCCGGTGGGGTTGTTCGTAGGTCATGGTAAAAAGTAAGAACTCCGTGGACATCGGCACGTGATTTATTAAAGTAATTAGCTATCAACGGAACACACTCTGGGTTGACATAACCAAACTCTTTTTGCATCAACTGCAGAGCCATCAGTACTGGTCCTTTCTCATCACGCAAAGTCGCAAGTAGCAGCCGTGCTGCATCTTGTGACCATTGCGAATACTTCATTAGAAAAGACCTACGACCTTTCCGTCGATGTAATCAATACGTTCGGCAGCTGGAACTTTAGGTAGGCCAGGCATCGTCATAATCTCACCACAGATCATGACAATAAATTCTGCGCCTGCCGAGAGTTTTACTTCGCGAATATTGAGCGAGTGCCCACTGGGAGCTCCGCGAAGTGCCGCATCTGTACTAAAAGAGTACTGAGTTTTAGCTACACAGATTGGAAAATGGCCATAACCAGCGGCTTCTAGCTCTTTGAGTTTGAGTCGAATCTTGGCATCGGCCGTCACTTCCTTTGCACCATATACCTTGGTGGCAACGGATGTTATTTTCTCCCACAAACTTTGTTCATCTTCATAGACGAAAGTCATCTTCTGCGGTTGCTCACAAAGCTCCACGACAACATGAGCTAAGTCTGCAGCACCTTTACCACCATCCGCCCAGTGGGTTGCTAACACAATTTTCACACCTAGAGCCTCTACACGCGAACGTAGCAGCGCAACTTCGGCGGCAGTATCACTTGTGAAGTTATTGATCGAGACTACAAGCGGTAAGTTGTAAACATTCTTAATGTTATTGATATGGCGCTCGAGATTTACTAATCCTGCTTCAAGTGCGCCTAAATTCTCTTCAGTAATAGTCTTCAGATCTGCACCACCGTGATACTTGAGTGCTCGAATAGTGGCAACTAGAACACAGGCAGATGGACGAAGCCCGGATTTGCGGCACTTAATATCAATGAACTTTTCTGCACCTAAATCTGCACCAAAGCCAGCTTCAGTGACAACATAGTCAGCTAGTTTCATAGCCGAAGTAGTTGCAACAACCGAGTTGCAACCATGGGCAATATTGGCGAACGGTCCACCGTGAATAAAGGCGGGAGTATTTTCAAGCGTCTGAACTAAGTTAGGTTGAAAAGCATCTTTCAAGATAACCGTCATAGCACCCTGCGCATTGAGATCGCTAGCAAGAACTGGACTCTTATCTCGTTTGTAACCCACGACAATCTTTCCGATCTTCTCTTTAAGATCTTCAATCGAGGTTGCTAGGCAAAAAATCGCCATGATCTCTGATGCTACGACAATGTCAAAGCCATCACTGCGTGGATATCCATTACCCACTCCTCCGATTGATTGGATAATCTCGCGAAGTGCACGGTCATTCATATCAATCACGCGCTTCCATGTGACTCGTCGAATATCAATTGCTAACTCGTTGCCGTGATGAATATGGTTATCAACTAAAGCGGCCAATAAATTATTGGCTAAAGCAATTGCGTTGAAATCACCTGTAAAATGTAGGTTTATATCCTCCATGGGCACTACCTGGGCATAGCCACCTCCAGCAGCTCCACCCTTCATTCCAAAGACTGGACCAAGGGATGGTTCGCGCAGTGCGATCATTGCATTCTTACCAATGTGGCGAAGTGCATCGCCGAGACCAACGGTCGTAGTTGTCTTACCTTCACCTGCAGGTGTTGGGCTAATCGCAGTAACCAAAATTAATTTAGAGTTCTTGCGCTCTGCCAGAGAAGTTAAATACTTTAAATTTACCTTTGCTTTATACTTGCCATAGGCTTCAAGGTGCTCGACATCGATTCCAAGTGATGCACCAATCTCATTAATTGGCTTCATGGTTGCGGCTTGTGCGATCTCGATATCTGACATGTTTATCCCTTAGCCTGACGTATGGCGCTTGTAAGCGCGGGTATAACTTGGTGTAAATCTCCGATAATTGCATAATCGGCATAACGTAAAATTGGTGCTTCTGGATCGGTATTAATAACGACGATTGTTTTGCTGTTTTTCATTCCAGCGATATGCTGCATCGCACCTGAAATTCCAGCGGCAATATAAAGATCTGGTGCAACTTTTGTTCCAGTTTGCCCCACTTGCTCAGCATGTGGTCGCCACCCTGAACTCGTGACCACGCGAGAACAACCAACAGTGCCACCAAGTAATCCGGCCAGCTCTTCTAAATTACCAAAGCCATCTGGTCCACCCACTCCACGACCACCAGAGACGATGACTTTGGCGTCGCTGAGTGTCACGCCACCTTTAGTTTCTCCAGAATCGCGGCTTAAAATCTTTACAACTGTATCTGCGAGTTGTAAATCTGGTTCAAACTGAGCAAGTGATGCTGCTGCACCCTGCACTGACTCGGGTTCGACTGAAAAACTCACAACCGTTGCAACCAAGAGATCAGAGTGAACATTTGCCGATTCAATGAGATTGCCTGCCCAGCGTGCCCGCAACACATGGTGAGGATTTCCAAGTGTGATCTCAGAACATTCAGCGGCCATGGGAATATCTAGGAACGCAGCAAGGTGGGCTAACTGCTCATTTCCGCGGGGGCTACCAGCGGCTAATACTGCAGCGGGCTTTAATTTTTCAACTAAATCTTTCAGAGCCCGACCCGATGCCATAGGTGTGTAATCAGTAATTGCTGAGTGAGCAGCAACATGTAAAACCTTTGCGCCGTATTCGCCTGCGATAGCGACAAGAGCAGCACCATCACTTCCAATCACTGCGGCCTCAATGTCGTGGCCTAGCTTTCGTGCTGCAGTAAGTGCACGCAAGGACAACGGATCTATGACACCGCGATCGTGATCGATCAGAACCAGAATCACTAGAAGGCTCCAATCTGCTTTAAGACATCAACTAAGGCTGGTACCGCGTCGGTTCCCTTGCCAAGAATTTCGGCACCTTTATCTTTAGACGGCGCCAGCGCCAATGTAACTTTCTCAAGCTTGGGTACTCGGGGTTCAGCTTTTTTCATATCTACAATTTTCTTACGAGCTTGCATCCGACCAGGGACTGATGGATAGCGCGGAATATTTAATCCATCTCGAACAGTGACAATTGCTGGAAGCGGTGCTTCATAGTGTTCACGCCCTGTTGTTACTACTCGTTCGCAACTGGCAACGCCATTTTCAATTTTCATTGATTTAACATTGGTTACAATTGGACGATTCAGTGCATGTGCTACACGAATATGAATCTGATAACCAGCACTATCTGCTGACTCTGCGCCAAAGATGATTAAATCGAACTTTGTCTCTTCGGCATTTATGGCATCTACCAGTGCTGCGGCAGTTCCTTGAGGATCCCACTCTTGTCCATCGGTCTCAATCAGTACTGCTCGCGTTGCACCGATTGCCAGCTGCGAACGAAGTTGCTCTTCGGCATCACTTGGTCCGAGCGTAAGCAATGTAAGCGTTCCACCCATCTGCTCAACTAACTGAACACCTGCTTCCACTGCATTTTCCTCGTGCGGACTAATACCAAAGCCCAGATGCTTAGTTTCAATATCCCGAGAATCAGGCGTGAGAATAAGTGTTCCGCCAGCAAGTGGAACCCGCTTTAAACAGACTAGTACATCCATTATGCAAGAATCCGTTCGTTAGTAGCGTCAAATACTGGTGTTGCACCTACTTGGGCAACTGAACATGGGTAGTGCTCACCTAAATATTCAACGATGAATGTATTGCCAGCAACGGCTAGCTCTGTCGGTAAATACGTCATCAGAATGTGTTTACCCACTGAAGGTGCAGAACCCGCACTTGTTACATACGAACGGCGACCATGTGAATCAAGAATAGGTTGTTTATCTAGAGTCAAAATTGGTTCGTTGCCCATCATGTAACGTTTCACTCCAGTAGATGAAGTGTGATCATCAACAAAGAGTGTGCACAATGAAGTAACCGGAGCTTGACTGCGATGCTTCACGTGGGCATCTTTTCCAATAAAGTCAGCCTCTTTTAATTTGGGTGACTGCATGCCAGCTTCCACCACGTTGTATTCAGTCTCAAGCTCTGGTCCATATGCTCGATAGCACTTTTCTAAGCGACCTGTTGTTCCATACACGCCAATGCCAACAGGAATCATCTCGTGCTTCTTTCCTGATTCCCATAACATGTTCCACAACTTGGCACCTTGCTCGATTGGAATATAGAACTCCCAACCAAGATCTCCTACGTAGGAGATTCGTGAGGCAAGTACACGAAGTGGGCCAACTTCAATTACTTTGCAGGTACTGAACTTAAATGCCTCACCGCTCATGTCGTTCGAGGTTATCGCTTGAATAATCTCGCGCGCTTTTGGACCCCACATGCCAATAGTTGTGTAGCTCGAGGTTAGGTCTGAGATTTGTGCAGATCCATCTGCTGGCAATAAGTCACTAAACCACTTCTTATCTGCCATTCCATGTGCTCCGCCAGTCACAACACGGAAGTGATCCGTGCCTAGACGCATAATAGTTAAATCAGACTTAAAGCCACCGTTGGGACCAAGTATTGGCGTATAAACCACGCGACCAATTGCAACATCCATCTGGCGCAGCGCAGCTTTTTGTACAACAGCTAAAGCCGATGGCCCAGTGATGTCAAAGAGGGTGAACGCCGATAGATCAACGATTCCAGCACTCTCACGCATTTGTAAGTGCTCTGCATTGATAATTGGTGACCACCAACGCGATTCCCATTCAGCTGCGCGTGGCATAACTTTGTCGCCAAACTTTTCAACTAAGCCCTTATTGCTCTCATACCAAAATGGACGTTCCCAACCAGCAGTCTCGTAGAAGACTGCGCCTAACTCTTTCTCGGCTTCATAGAATGGGGAAAGACGCACATTTCGGTTAGATGCATACTGCTCAAGAGGGTGAACGATTCCATATGTCTTATTGAAACTCTCATCAACGCGAGACTTAATATGGAACTGAGCTTTTTGATGTTCGTGGAAACGCGCAATATTAGACGAGTGAAGATCAATCTCTGAATCTCCAAGTACCATCCACTCTGCAACTGACTTTGAAGTTCCAGGACCTTCTTTAATCCAGACTGCAGCAACAGACCAGAGACCCTTAACTTCAGGAGTTTCGCCAAGAATTGGCATTCCATCTGGTGTGTAAGAAAGAATTCCGTTAATAGCATATTTTTCGCGAACATTTTCATCACCAACAATTGAGGGCATTAATTCGTAAGCATGCTCATCTTGAATATCAAAATCTGCTTGAGTAAAAGCAAACTCTGTTGGTGAAAGCGCTGCAGTTGCATTCGATGGCAAATCTTCTGGGGTGTAAAGAATTGGACGGTGGGCATATGAACCAATTTCCAATCCAGTGCCATGTTGACGCTCATACATGAATACATCCATGTCGCGCACGATTGGCCATTCAATATCGCCTTTAGTCCCAGCAAAGAATGGAACAGGTCCAATATCTTTCATTTGGTGAACAGCTGGCGTCAGCGGAATGTGAGCACCCGCCATCGCCGCTAACTTTGGTGACCAGCAACCAGTTGCAATAACAACATAGTCGGCTTCAATTGTGCCTTGATCAGTAACGACACTTGTAACTCGACCATTAACAACAGTGATATCTAGAACTTCGATGTTAGCAAATGATGTCGCAGCACCCATTTCAGCTGCAGCTTCGCGCATCAGGGTTCCAGTACGAAGTGAGTCCACAACACCTACTGTTGGCTGGTAATAACCCCCAACAATCACGGTTTCATCGATGTAGGGCACTAATTCTTTTACTTCTGCGGGTGTGAGGATGCGACCACCATCGATTCCCCACGACTTAGCCGATGTAATACGTCGAGCAAGCTCTTGCATACGCTCCTTTGATCGAGCAACTTCGATACCACCAGTTTCAGTGAAAGTTCCCCACTCTTTATATTGACGCATACTCTCTGCGGTAATTGCAGTCATCTCTTTTGAGTGATCTACTGGAAAAATAAAGTTAGACGCGTGACCGGTAGAGCCTCCAGGATTAGGCAACGGACCTTTATCGATTTGTACGATGTCCGTCCAACCTAATTTAGCAAGGTGA
>Ga0214919_10008372_pt1 | contig 13646 bp, 12 predicted proteins | sample LL1503_MetaG_FD_177994 | JGI IMG/M metagenome (GOLD analysis project Ga0214919, IMG submission 177994) | Freshwater microbial communities from Lake Lanier, Atlanta, Georgia, United States - LL-1503 | ecosystem: Environmental > Aquatic > Freshwater > Lake | place: USA: Georgia | collected...
TGAGCAATGACCCTATTGACCTTAACCCCCTCAGTCCCCGCCGCGACCAGCAGCGCCGAAATCACGCCCTCGTCCACCGCCTCGACCTCCATGGTCGCCTTATCGGTCTCGATCTCAGCGATCACGTCACCGGCCTTGACCGTGTCGCCCACAGCCACATGCCACTTGGCCAACACGCCCTCCTCCATCGTCGGCGACAGGGCTGGCATCAGAATGTCGATGGACATGGGCTTAGCTCACATAACAGACGGTGCGGGCCGCCTGGACGATCTTATCGACGCTGGGCAGGGCCAAGGCTTCGAGATTGGCGGCATAGGGCAAGGGCACATCTTCCTGACAGACCCGCATGGGCGGCGCATCGAGATGGTCAAAGCCATGTTCGACCACGCGGGCGATGATTTCCGCGCCAACACCCATCGGACCCCAGCCCTCTTCGGTTGTCACCAGACGGTTGGTCTTGCGCACGCTCTCAACGATGGTGGCATGGTCCAGAGGGCGTAGGGTGCGCAGGTCGATCACCTCAGCCTCGATCCCCTCTTGCGCCAACAACTCCGCAGCCTTTAGGGCCAAGCCGACCATCCGCGAATGGGCGGTGATGGTCACGTGCTGGCCGATGCGGCGCACCTTGGCCTTGCCAATGGGCACGATATGGTCGTCGAGCTGGGGCACATCGAACTCCACCCCGTACATCATCTCATGCTCGAGGAAGACCACCGGATTGGGATCGCGGATCGCCGCCTTCAACAGGCCCTTGGCATCGGCGGCATCATAGGGTGCCACGACCTTCAGGCCCGGAACATTGGCATACCAGGCCGAGTAGTCTTGGCTGTGCTGCGCCCCGACGCGAGAGGCGGCACCATTGGGACCCCGGAAGACGATGGAGGACTTGATCTGCCCGCCCGACATATAGAGCGTCTTGGCTGCTGAATTGATGATCTGGTCGATGGCCTGCATGGCGAAGTTCCAGGTCATGAACTCGACAATCGGCTTTAGGCCCGCCATGGCTGAGCCTACGCCCAGACCGGCAAAGCCATGTTCGGTGATTGGCGTGTCGATGACGCGGCGCGGACCAAACTCCTGCAGCAGGTCGCGGCTGACCTTATAGGCCCCATGATATTGCGCCACCTCTTCACCCATCAGATAGACCCGGTCATCGGCGCGCATCTCTTCGGCCATGGCATCACGCAGGGCATCCCGAACGGTCTGCTTGATGAAGGTCGTGCCCTCTGGCAGCTCTGGGTCCGCCAGAACAGCCTGCACCGTCGGCGAAGGTCTGACCGCGCGCGGCTCGGCCTTTGGGGCCTCTGTCGGTTTAGGGGCAGAGGGGCTCGCCGCCCCCTCGCCAGACAGCCGCGCGATCAGGCTATTGACCCTTACCCCTTCGGTGCCCGCATCGATCAGCAGGGCCTCGATGACGCCCTCGTCCACCGCCTCGACCTCCATAGTCGCCTTGTCGGTCTCGATCTCCGCGATCACGTCGCCCGCCTTGACGGTGTCACCCACCTTGACGTGCCATTTGGCGAGGGTGCCCTCCTCCATGGTCGGAGACAGGGCGGGCATGAGGATATCAACGCTCATTGGGCGGCCTCAAGATAGACATCGGTATAGAGCTCGGCCGGGTCAGGCTCGGGCGAGGTACGGGCAAATTCAGCAGCGTCCGCGACGATGGCCTTCACCTCACCGTCAATGGCCTTATAGGCGGCCTCATCGGCCCAGCCCTTGGCGTCCAGAACCTCGCGCAGATGATCGATGGGATCACGGGTCTTCTTGACCTCATCGACCTCTTCCTTGGTCCGATATTTGGCGGGATCGGACATGGAGTGGCCGCGATAGCGGTAGGTCTTCATTTCGAGAATATAAGGGCCATGGCCATCGCGCGCATGGGCGGCAGCGCGGCTTCCCGCCTCACGCACCGCCTCGACATCCATACCGTCAACCTCTTCACCCGGAATGTTGAAGGACACGCCTCGGCGGTGAAGATGGGTTTCTGATGAGGAGCGCTCGATGCTGGTGCCCATAGCATATTGATTATTTTCAATCACATAGACCACAGGCAGCTTCCACAGCGAGGCCATGTTGAAGCTCTCATAGACCTGGCCCTGATTGGCCGCGCCATCGCCGAAATAGACAAAAGCGACATTGCCATTGGCCTTGTACTGGTTGGCCAGCGCCAGCCCCGTGCCCAAGGACACCTGAGCGCCCACAATCCCATGTCCGCCAAAGAAGCCTCGCTCGATGGAGAACATGTGCATGGAGCCGCCCTTGCCGCGCGAGGAGCCGCCACTGCGTCCCGTCAACTCGGCCATGACTTCCCGTGGGTCCATGCCTGCCGCCAGCATGTGTCCATGGTCACGATAGCCGGTAATGATCTGGTCGCCCTTGATCTGGATCGACTGCATCCCAACAGCGATGGCCTCTTGCCCGATATAGAGGTGACAGAAACCGCCGATCAGTCCCATGCCATAGAGTTGGCCCGCCCGCTCTTCAAAGCGGCGCATGAGCAGCATGTCACGATAGAACTTCAGCAGGTCTTCTTGGCTGTTGGCGGTCTTTGCGACCTCAACGCTTTTGCGTGCTCGCGCCATTGGTAACTCCCACAGCCCGGTAGAGGGCGTCGTTCAGAACCCCACGGTCCTGACGTAGGGTCAGGTGCGCGGTTCCTTACGAACCACATAATCCCTCGGGTCCGAGAACCCTAGTAGAGATCGAGCCCTTTCCTCAAGTAGGTCCTGAGAAAGGCTCTCATTGCGCAGCAGAAGGGCTCGCGCCTCCATGTCTGCCCGCTGTGATTTCAGTTGCTTCAACTCTTCCGCACGGGCCGCCATCATTTCGTTGCGTTTGGACCAGGTCAGAAGACCGCCATCACCGGCAAGGGCGTGGAACGCGAAATAGAAGATCAAAAAGGCGATGGCCAAGGTTCGCCAATTGGAGCGTAGCTGTGCCAACACGTGCGAATCCCCTCTGACCTAAAAAAACCCTGACCAGTCTTACCGGTCAGGGTTAATAGAACATGGCTAATAAAGGGTTTTTATAGAGCGCTTAGCGGCCCTTGAGCGCGCGGCGACCGGCATAGATCGCCTGATCGTCCAGTTCTTCTTGGATGCGCAGCAGCTGATTGTACTTGGACAACCGGTCAGAGCGGGCCAGCGAACCGGTCTTGATCTGCCCGCAATTGGTGGCGACCGCCAGATCCGCGATGGTGGAGTCCTCGGTCTCACCCGAACGGTGTGACATCACCGCCGTATAGCCCGCACGATGGGCCATATCGACGGCGTCTAGGGTCTCGGACAGGGTGCCGATCTGGTTGACCTTGATCAGGATCGAATTGGCGAGGCCGCGCTTAATACCATCGGCCAGACGGATCGGATTGGTCACGAACAGATCATCGCCGACCAACTGAACCTTGGCACCCAAGCGCTCGGTCAGCAGTTTCCAGCCTTCGAAATCATCTTCCGAACAGCCATCTTCGATCGAGACGATCGGGAACTTGGCGGCCAGGCCTGCGAGATAGTCAACCATACCGCCCTGATCGAGAACCTTACCCTCTCCTTCCAAGTGGTAGAGGCCGTCCTTAAAGAACTCGGTCGATGCCACATCAAGGCCCAGAACGAAGTCGTCACCGACACGGTAGCCCGCGCCCTCACCGGCCTTGACGATAAAGGCCAAGGCCTCTTCGGCGGATCCGAGATTTGGCGCAAAGCCGCCTTCGTCGCCGACATTGGTATTGTGACCGGCGTCCTTCAGGGCCTTTTTCAAGCCATGGAAGATTTCCGCCCCCATCCGCAGGCCTTCGGAGAAGTTGGCCGCGCCGGTGGGCAGGATCATGAACTCTTGGATATCAATCGGATTGTCCGCATGGGCGCCGCCATTGATGATGTTCATCATCGGCACAGGCAGAACACGGGCCGAGACGCCGCCGACATATTTGTAAAGCGGCAGGGCGGCGCTATCAGCAGCGGCCTTGGCCACGGCCAAAGACACGCCCAATATCGCGTTGGCACCGAGACGGCTCTTATTGGCCGTACCGTCGAGCTCGATCAGCAGCTTATCGATGCGGCGCTGATCTTCAGCATCCATACCGGACAGGGCGTCAAAGATCTCGCCATTGACCGCACTGACGGCCTGAAGCACGCCCTTGCCCATATAGCGGTTCTTGTCGCCGTCGCGGCGCTCCACGGCCTCGTGAGCGCCCGTAGAGGCCCCAGACGGCACAGCGGCGCGGCCAGAGGCCCCGTCTTCCAGAACCACATCGACCTCAATCGTCGGGTTGCCCCGGCTATCGAGAATTTCACGGGCGACGATATCGACGATCTCAGTCATGGGAGTCCTCTGAGCAGTCCCGCATCAGCGGGCGGATAAAATAAAGACGGCGCGCGAGGAAGGCCTCACGCGCCGCCTGAACAGCAACGGTCCAGCAGTCAGGCGCTCTCAATCGCCCAACCGAGACTCGAGGCCCCTAGTCTTCCTTGGGGGTCAGAACCTGACGGCCCTTATACATACCGGTCTTCAGATCGACATGGTGAGGACGGCGCAGTTCGCCGGTTTCTTTATCTTCAATGTAGGAGTTGGCACCCAAGCTCTGGTGCGAACGACGCATGCCAGCACGCGATGGGGAAACTTTACGCTTAGGAACAGCCATGTCTGAATCTCTTGCTCGGGAGCATCTAAAGAGGTGTCGCCGGGCCGGGTCACGAACCTGTTCCGTCGAATGAGCGGCGGTGTATGCCCTAAACCGCCGACAAGTTCAAGTCAGGTCAGGAAGGCCCCTTTAAACCAAACGGCTCTGGACCTTTGCCGCGCCGATAAAGCTAGCGAAAAGGGGGTGTGGGGCGAAGGGGCGGGATTTGAGTTCGGGGTGATATTGCACGCCCACGAACCAGGGATGGTCTAGCCGCTCGACAATTTCCGGCAGGACGCCATCAGGCGATAGGCCCGTGAACATCAAGCCCGCCGCCTCGATCTGCGCGCGATAGGCGATATTGACCTCGTAGCGGTGGCGGTGGCGCTCGTGGATTGAGGCTTGGCCATAGATGTCGCAAACCTTCGATCCGGGGGTCAAAACCGCTTCAAACGCCCCTAGACGCATGGTTCCGCCCAGATCATCGCCCTCTTGGCGCTGAAGGCGTTCATTGCCCTGCACCCATTCGGTCATCAGGCCGACAACCGGATCGGCGGTGGGACCAAACTCGGTCGAGGAGGCGCCCTTGATGCCAGCCACATTGCGCGCGGCTTCAATCACCGCCATCTGCATGCCAAAACAAATGCCGAAATAGGGCACGGACCGTTCACGCGCGAACTGAGCCGCACGGATCTTGCCCTCAGCGCCGCGCTCACCAAAGCCGCCGGGCACGAGGATGCCGTGGACGCCCTCGAGACGTTCAGCCGCAGCGCCCGCGTCTCCCTCGAAGGTCTCTGATTCGACCCAGTCGAGCCGGACCTTGACATTGTTGGCCACGCCGCCGTGGACCAGCGCCTCGATCAGAGACTTATAGGCGTCTTTCAAGACGGTGTATTTGCCAACCACCGCGATGACGACCTCGCCATCAGGATGATCCATCGTGTCAGAAATGGTGGTCCAGCGGGTCAGATCGGGCTGGGGCGCGTCAGTAATGCCAAAGACGCTGAGCACCTCGGCATCAAGGCCTTGGTCATGATAGTCCAACGGCACCGCATAGATGTTGGTCGAGTCCATCGCCTGAATGACGGCGGTTTCACGCACATTACAGAACAGACCGATTTTGCGCTTTTCTTCGGGTGGTATGGGCTGCTCGCAGCGACACAGCAAAATGTCGGGCTGAATGCCGATGGAGCGCAGTTCCTTGACCGAGTGCTGCGTCGGCTTGGTCTTCATCTCGCCCGCCGTCTTAATAAACGGCAGCAGCGTCAGGTGCACATAGCAGGATTGGCCACGCGGCAGGTCCTGCCCCAGCTGGCGAATGGCTTCGAAGAACGGCAGGCCCTCAATATCGCCGACCGTGCCGCCGATCTCGACCAGTACAAAGTCCACCTCGCGGCCCGCCTCGTCGACGGCAGGGGTTAGGACGAAGCGCTTAATCTCATCGGTAACGTGGGGAATGACCTGAACGGTCGCGCCCAGATAGTCGCCCCGGCGTTCTTTCTCCAAAATGGTCTGATAGATGCGGCCGGTGGTGATGTTGTCACCCTTGTTGGCCGACACGCCGGTAAAGCGCTCATAGTGACCCAGATCGAGGTCGGTCTCGGCCCCGTCATCGGTGACGAAGACCTCACCGTGCTGATAGGGCGACATCGTGCCCGGATCGACATTGAGATAGGGGTCAAGCTTGCGCAGGCGAACGCTGTAGCCACGTGCTTGAAGCAACGCGCCAAGGGCGGCGGAGGCGAGGCCTTTTCCTAAGGAAGATACCACGCCGCCGGTGATGAAAATGTACCGGGTCATGGGCGATCAGAGTAGTGCTGATTCGCGAAATGACTTCAGTCCAACCGCAAAAGAACCCACAAGTTTTTACGGAGCGGTCTTGGTCGGGGCTGGCTTAACGGCCACGGGCGCTGGAACAGCGGCTGCAGGCGGTTGCGAGACCGGACGAACCTGGGGGGTCGGGGCCTGAGGTGCGCCATTGCTGGGTGCCGCCTTGGGCTTCAGCGCATTGACGTCCATCGCATCGATCTTCAGGCGATCAACAACCGAATTGTTCGCCCGATCACGGCCGGCCAAGATGGTCAGCAGTACGCTCAGGACGAAGAAGATAATGGCCAAGGTCCAGGTGGTGCGGCTCAACAGGTCGCCCGTGCCGCGCGCGGTCATGATCCCGCCACCACCACCACCGCCGCCCATACCCAAGGCTCCGCCTTCGGAGCGCTGCATCAAGATCACCAAAATGAGCGCAATGCAGACGATGATGTGGATGGTCAAAAGAATGCTGAGCAGCATGGACGGTCTAGCCTTAATAGAGGGGCGGCATCAGAGCGAACTCCGACGACCACACAAGCCGCGCTCTCTATCATCAAGCGCGGGCCGACGCAAAGCGTTCAACAGCGACCTAAGCTGCAGCAATGATCGGTAGGAAGTCTTCAGCCTTGAGCGACGCACCACCAACCAGAGCCCCGCCAACATCTTTGATCCGCAAGATTTCTGCGGCATTGGCAGCCTTGACCGAGCCGCCATAAAGGATCGGCACCCCGGAACCTGCCGTTCCGAACAGGGCGATCAAGGTCTCGCGAACCGCCGCATGGACCTCCGCGATCTCCGCGCTGGTCGGCGTCAAGCCCGTACCAATCGCCCAGACCGGCTCATAGGCGACGCAAAAGGCCTTGCTAGCCAAGGCTGAGGGCAAGGATCCACGAACCTGACCGGTAACAACCTCTAGGGCCTTGCCCGCCTTGCGCTGCTCTAGGGTCTCACCGACACAGATGATCGGCTCCAGCCCAGCCCAAAGCGCGGCCTCGACCTTGGCCGAAACGATCTGATCGGTTTCGCCGTGGCCTGCGCGGCGTTCCGAATGACCGAGAATCACGAGACTCGCGCCTGCATCGGCCAGCATCTCAGCGCTGACATCGCCGGTGAAGGCCCCATTTTTTTCCGCCCGGCAGTCCTGTCCGCCTACAGCCACAGGCATGCCGACCAGTTCACGGGCCATGCGCTCTATCAAAGTGGCCGTAGGGCAAAGGGCGACACGGGCCCCATACGCGCCCTGCTCTACCGCCACAGCAATGGCTCTGGCCTCATCCAGATCGGGCGAAAGACCGTTCATTTTCCAGTTTCCGGCGATCAACGGCCTTGGTGCGGACATGGAATTACCTCTATTCATTGGTGCACTGACGGGTAAAGGAACCCTATCGGCCTGTCCATCCAGCGCACGAACTTGAGCGCAAAGCTTGCAGGGGATCGGCGGCCTCTACTATACCCCTAGTCGTCGCGTTCGCTTGCGTGACAAACCGGGCCCTGCCCAACCGCTTTGCAAAGGTCGAGACCTCCATGCTTGCTGCCATTCGCACCTTCGCCAAATCGTGGGTTGCCGCCGTCCTCATTGGCCTTCTGGTCGTTAGTTTTGCCGTGTTCGGCATCAGCGACGTGTTCAAGGCGAAGATAACGGACGCGGTTGTCACCGCCGGAAGCCGACAGGTCTCATCCACCGACTTCAAGCGCATGTTCGAGAACTATAAGAAGCAGGCTGAACAGCGGACAGGCCAGCCGGTCACGACCGAAGAGGCCGTTAAGCGCGGCCTTGATGAGCGGGTCCTGACCGAAATCGCCGACAATGAAGGCCTAGCCGAACTGATCCGCATCTCGGGCATCCAGCCCGGGGACAAGCTGATCGGCAAAGAGATCAGCAAGACCACAGCCTTCTTCAATCCCATTTCCGGTCAGTTTGATCAGAAGCTCTACCAGCAGCGTCTGGCCGAAAATCAACTGACCCCAGCCAAATTCGAATCCTATCTGCGCGATGAGTTGGCTCAGAGCCATTATGCGGCAGGGATCGTGTCGGGCCTGCGCGCGCCTCGGCTCTATGGCGCCTTGATCGCCGCCTATGGCCTAGAGAACCGTGACCTCAGCTATTTCTCGGTCCGTCCGGGCATGGTGCCCGCGCCGACCCTGCCGACCGACGCGCAACTCGCCGCCTTCATAAAGGAAAATTCAGCCCAGCTGATGACGCCAGAAACCCGCGCCCTGACCATTGTTCGGTTCAGCACCGCGGCTATGGCACCCTCGGTCAAGGTTGATCCGGCCGAGCTGCAAAAGCTGTACGACTTCAAGAAGGACAGCCTGTCGAGCCCTGAAAAGCGCTCGATCGTCCAGATCCCAGCCAAGGACGCCATCCAGGCCGCCGCCATCGCCTCGCGCCTTGCTAAGGGCGAAAGCCCCGTCGCCATCGCCAAGGCCTATGGCTTTGAACCCGTGACCTATGATGACGCGCCCAAGACCGCCATCGTTGATCCCAAGATCGCCGCTGCCGCCTTCAGCCTGCCCGTCGGCCAAGTCAGCGGCCCGATCCAAGGCACATTGGGTCTTGGCGTGGTCAAGGTCTTGAAGATCACCCCCGGCCAGACCGTGTCGTTGGAGGCCATCCGCCCGCAGCTCGAACAACAGCTTCGCGGCGATGCCGCCGCCCAGAAGGTCTATGACGTGGTTCAGAAATATGAGGATGCCCATACCGCTGGCGCAACCCTCGTCGAAGCCGCGCAAAAGGCTGGCGTGCCTGCGTTATCCATCGCGCCCATCACCGACAAGGGCACCACGGCGCTAGGCCAGCCGGTTGGCGGCGTCAGTGAAAAGCTCGTTCGCGCGGCCTTCTCATTGCCTGAGGGCGGTGAAAGCGACGTTGAGGACGAAGGCTCCGGCGAATATTACGCGGTGAAGGTCGACAAGATCATCGCGCCCGCCTTGCCCTCGGTCGACTCCATCCGCGTACCGCTGACCCGCGTCTATATGAGTCGCGAAATGAACAAGCGCCTGAAGGCTCGCGCCGACGAACTGATCGCCCGCGTCAAGAAGGGTGAGGCCATCGAAGCCGTCGCCGCCTCTGCCGGAGCGCCGATCGCGTCGCTGGTTAAGATCGACCGCGCTTCGGCGGGTCAAAACCATACGGTCAGCCCTGATGTCTTAAACCAACTGTTCGCCTCCAAGACCGGCGATACCTTCATCGGCCAAGATGTGCAGTTCGGCTTCGTCGTCGCCAAGGTCACGGCCATCCGCGCTGGCGATACTGCCCAAGCCGCCCAGATCGCTGAGTCTCAGCGCCCACAAGTGACCATGCAGATGTTCGACGAGATCGGCCAGCAGGGCCGCAAATCGGCGCGCACGGCGGTGAAGGTCACGACCGATTTCGTCCGCGCCAAGACTGTTCTCGGCTTTGCACCGGAAACGACCAAGGGCGCTGTGGACGATACCAAGACCCCCGCCAAGACGGACGCGAAGGCCAAATGACCTTCCAGCCCGCCCTAGAACACTTTACGCAAACCTATAAGGCCGGACTGCCACAGGTGGTCTGGACCCGTCTGATCGATGATCTGGAGACGCCGGTCTCGGCCTATCTGAAGATCGGTCACGGGCGCGACTATGCGTTCCTCTATGAGTCTGTCGAAGGCGGCACCTGGCGCGGGCGCTATTCCATCGTGGCCATGAAGCCGGATCTGGTCTGGCGCTGTCACGGCGATCAGGCTGAGATTGCAGAAGGTGCAGACATCGCCGCTGGCCGGTTCACGCCGCAGTCCGGCGGTGCGCTCGACAGCCTGCGCGATCTGGTCGCCCGCTCGAAGATTGCCCTGCCAAAGGACCTACCACCGATGGCTGCAGGCCTGTTCGGCGCGATTGGCTATGACATGGTGCGTCTGGGCGAGCATTTGCCCGACATCAATCCCGATGCCTTGGGCCTGCCCGACTCGATCATGATGCGGCCCCAAGTGGTCGCGGTGTTCGACTCCATCGGCCAAGAGATCATCATGGTCACCGCCGTGCGCCCCAGCGGCCTGAGTGCTGCCGAGGCCCATGCGGCGGCGGTTGGGCGTCTGGAAGAGACCATCACCGACCTACGCCGTCCGATGGCCCATCCGGCGGCTCGCACGCCGTTGCCTGCCCCAATCTTCACCTCGCCCCTGACCCAGGACGACTATTGCGAGATGGTCGAGAAGGCCAAGGTCTATATCCGCGCCGGGGACATCTTCCAGGTCGTGCCGAGCCAGCGGTTCCGTGCGCCTTTTACGCTCGATCCCTTCGCCTTCTATCGCTCCTTGCGCCGGATGAACCCGTCGCCCTTCCTGTTCTTCCTCAATTTCGGCAATTTCCAACTGGCCGGATCGAGCCCCGAGATCATGGTGAGGTTGCGCGACAATAAGATCACCATCCGCCCCATCGCTGGGACCCGTCCGCGCGGCAAGACGCCCGAGGAAGATCTGGCCCTGGAAAAGGACCTGCTATCCGATCCGAAGGAACTGTCTGAGCACCTAATGCTGCTCGATCTTGGCCGCAACGATGTTGGCCGCGTCGCCAGCCTGCGCGAGCCGGGCCGCAATGATGCGCCTCAGGGCTATAAGGGCCCCAATGTCCGCGTCACCCAAAGCTTTGGCATCGAGCGCTATAGCCACGTGATGCACATCGTCTCCAATGTCGAAGGTGAAGCCCCCGAAGGCGTCGACCCCATCGACGTGATCATGGCCGCCCTGCCCGCTGGCACCGTCTCTGGCGCCCCCAAGGTCCGGGCCATGGAGATCATCGACGAGTTGGAAAGCGAAAAGCGCGGCATCAGCTATGCCGGAGCAGCGGGCTATATCAGCGCCGAGGGCGAGGTCGATACCTGCATCCTCCTACGCACCGCCCTGTTCAAAGACGGCATGATGTACGTCCAAGCCGGCGGCGGCGTCGTGGCCGACAGCGACCCTGTGGCCGAATATGAAGAGACGTTGCATAAGTCGCGGGCGCTGAAGCGCGCGGCGGAAGAGGCTTGGCGGTTTGGGTGAGGGGGGAATTCCTCGTGCGCCACAGACAACCGTAACACCCCTCCCCTGCGTCATTGCGAGGTGCATCGCGCCGAAGCAACCTAGGGGAACATCCCTTCAGGTTCGCGTCAGTCCCCTGGGTTGCTTCGCTGCGCTCGCGATAACGCGGATGGGGCGGCGGATGTATCCCCCTCACCCAACCCTCTCCCCCAAGGGGGCGAGGGCTAGAACCGATAAGCCCTCTCCCTGAGGGAGAGGGTTGGGTGAGGGCCTTGTTTGTTTTCTTAAACAAGACCCCCTACCCCGGCTTCGCCGGTACTTCCCCCAGAGGGGGAAGATTTAAAACGCCAAGCTCTTACCCTTTGGGGAAGCGATGCGTCGCATCAAAGGGGGTCTTGTTTGCCCTACCGCTCCACATTCCGCGCGGCCATGGGCAGTTTGACGTTCGGGGGTGCCATGATTGCTGTGGCGGCGAACGCAAAAGCGCAAAGCGTCATGAACAGGGCCGCCAGGAGCATCAGCAAAGGGCGCTCACGCTTGGGCACGGGGGTCAGCAGGTGCTGAACCTCTTCCAATTTGCGGGTTAGATCGTCGTCCTCGGCCATGGCTGAATTTTGCCATGAGGGTTGGGGATATGGCTAGAGACGATTGATGGAAACAACAAAGGCCCTCACCCAACCCTATCCCTCAGGGAGAGGGCTTTGATGCCCTTCCCCCCGCGCCCAAATGGCTCTAAATCATTCCTCTAGTAGAGGGTCTGACCATGATCTTGGTGATCGATAACTATGACAGCTTCACCTACAACCTTGTTCACTATCTGAACGAGTTGGGGGCGCAGACACACGTGGTGCGCAATGATGCCCTGACCGTCGAGCAGGCCTTGGGCCAACGCCCAGAAGCGGTGCTGCTGTCGCCTGGTCCCTGCGATCCCGACCAAGCGGGTATCTGCCTGCCCCTCCTCAAGGGTGCGCCAGAGAACTTGGCCATACTGGGTGTTTGCCTCGGCCATCAGGCCATTGGCCAAGCCTTTGGCGGTGATGTGGTGCGGGCCAAGGCGCTGATGCACGGCAAGACCAGCCAGATCCATCATGACGGCAAGGGCCTGTTTGCGGGCCTGCCCAATCCCTTCACGGCCACGCGCTATCACTCCTTGGCGGTTGAGCGCTCCACCCTGCCCGCCGATCTGGTGGTCACAGCCTGGACCGAGGATGGCGAGATCATGGGCCTTCAGCACAAGACCCGCCCGATCTATGGCGTGCAATTCCATCCCGAGTCCATCGCCACAGAAGGTGGTCATCAACTCTTGGCCAATTTCCTCGATATGGCGGGCGTCAAGCGCACGATAGCGGCCTAAGACACCATGTCCGACGCCTTCAAACCCCTCCTAAGCAAACTCGCGGACGGCCATATTCTCAGCGAAGAGGATGCTCAGGCCTTCTTTGCCGCCTGTCTGCGCGGCGAGCCCTCCCCGGCCCAGATCGCAGCGGCCGTGACCGCCCTGCGGATGCGCGGCGAGACGGTGGGCGAGATAACCGCCTGTGCCCGCGCCATGCGCGCCGCCGCGACCAAGCTGGAACACCCCTATCAGGTCATCGACACCTGCGGCACCGGCGGCGATGGCCAGCACACCTTCAATATCTCCACCGCCGCGGCCCTTGTCGCAGCGGGCGGCGGCATCAAGGTCGCCAAGCATGGCACCCGCGCCCTGTCGTCCAGCTCAGGCTCCTCGGACGTCCTGTCGGCGCTGGGCGTCAATCTGGCCTGCAGCATCGAACAGTCGCGCAAGGCGCTGGATGAGGCTGGAATCTGCTTCCTGTTCGCCCCGGCCCACCATTCGGCCATGCGCCATGTCACGCCGGTGCGAGCCGAGCTCGGTTTTCGGACCCTGTTCAACCTGCTAGGTCCCCTGTCCAATCCCGCCGGGGCTCAGCGCCAGGTACTCGGGGTCTATGATCCGCGCCTGATCGAGCCCATGGCCAAGGTTCTGGGCGCTCTGGGGGCAGAGCGCGCATGGGTGGTTCATGGCTCTGGCCTCGATGAGATCACCACCACGGGGCCGACCGAAATCTGCGAATGGCGCGACGGCCAGACCCGCCTCTTTACCGTCACGCCAGAGGCTGTGGGTCTGGAGCGCGTCTCGCTGGACGCCCTGCGCGGCGGTGATCCCAAGGCCAATGCCGCCGCCCTGACCGCGCTCTTAGCCGGTGAGCGCGGGCCCTACCGCGCTATTGTTG